>WSSedL1CaDRAFT_10001335_pt1 | contig 14660 bp, 12 predicted proteins | sample WetSurSL1Cattail_FD_9464 | JGI IMG/M metagenome (IMG submission 9464)
TTTCAGAGGTATTAACTATGCTGTTACTTCGGCCTGTGCATCTTCAAACCATGCTTTAGCCAGCGCTCTGGATGCCATTCGTCTGGGTCGTGCTTCGGTTGTAATAACCGGAGGTACAGAAGCTACTGTAACTCATGCTGCTATTGGTGGTTTTAATTCTATCAAAGCCCTTTCTACAAATAACGAAAATCCCGAAACTGCATCCCGTCCTTTCGACAAAACCCGCGATGGATTTGTACTGGGCGAAGGTTCCGGAATTATTATGGTTGAAGAATTGGAACATGCCTTAAACAGAGGTGCTAAAATATATTGCGAACTTGCCGGATATGGTGCTTCAGACGATGCTTACCATATTACAGCTACACATCCCGAAGGACTGGGAGCTATCCTTGCCATGGAAGAAGCCATGGAAGATGCTGGTATCACTCCTAAGGATGTAAATTATATCAATTGCCATGCAACCTCTACTCCGGTTGGAGATATCAGCGAATGTAAAGCTGTTTCTAAAGTATTTGAAGGCTGCCTGAAAAATCTTAACATCAGTGCCACCAAGTCTATGACGGGTCACCTTTTGGGAGCTGCAGGTGCTATTGAAGCCATTGCTTGTATTAAAGCTATTCAGAACAGCATCATTCCTCCTACTATTAACTGTACAGAGGTAGATCCTGAATTAAATCCCGAATTGAATTTCACCCTTGGTAAAGCAGTGGAAAAAGAAGTAAATATTGCCTTTAACAATACTTTTGGTTTTGGCGGACATAACGCTTCTTCGGTGTTTAAGAAGTTTAAGAAATAGTATCAAGTAGTAAGTAGTATGTATCAAGTATCAAGTACTGATTACTTACTACTAATTACTAATGCGAATTAAGGGTTGAAAATATACTCCTATTTTTTAAGTTTTACAGAGATATTACCTTTTTTAAAAATGCTCGGAGTGTTGAGTTGTAAAAAATGATATTATTTTAACTTAAAAAGCTTTAGATAAATTATTTGCTTAATAGCCACGGGTTTCAACCCGTGGAAAAGAATTATTCAAAGCTTTTAGCGGCGTCGTAATAAAAAATATAAAAGTAAAAAATCATGATATCGCCGCAATATTGGTACTTTTTATGATGAGTATCTGGTTTCGGCGCAAAAATGACTATCTCATTTTCTTTGAATTTTCGTGCGCCGATAAAATACAGATTTACTTGGATACCACGGGTTGAAACCCNTGGCTATTAAATTTAGATTAATATCAATACAATCTATACAAAGAATAAATTACCTGGATTTTAATATTTTCCGGAATTATTTCAACCCTTAATTCGCATTATTAGCTATTAGGTATTGGCTAACTGCTAACAGCCAAAAGTCAACTGCTTAAATACAAAAACATTAACAATAAAATTCAAAGAAATACAAAATATTTATCCATTTTTATTAACAGATGTTTATTTCTAATATTTAAACATTTAATTTTGCATTTTAATTGATTAAGCCACAATCATGATTAGAGACGAAAAAGTATTTGAAATCATCGAGAAAGAGAAACACCGTCAGATGAGCGGTATTGAGCTAATAGCATCAGAGAACTTTGTTAGTGATCAGGTGATGCAGGCCATGGGCTCTGTTTTAACCAATAAATATGCCGAAGGTTACAGCGGCAACCGTTTCTACGGAGGCTGTCAGTATATCGACATGGTTGAAGAATTAGCAATTGAAAGGGCTAAAAAACTTTTTAATGCCGAATGGGCAAATGTTCAGCCACACTCAGGAGCACAGGCTAATGCAGCCGTTATGCTCGCTATCCTTAAACCCGGTGATACATTTATGGGATTCGATCTGTCTCATGGTGGCCACCTTACTCACGGTTCGCCGGTAAACTATTCAGGTATCCTGTATCGTCCGGTTGCCTATAAAGTACACCCCGACACCGGAGTTATCGACTACGAAGAAATGGAAAAAACAGCACTTGCTGAAAAACCAAGACTTATTATTGCCGGAGCATCAGCTTATTCACGCGATTGGGATTATGCACGCATGAGAGCTATAGCCGACAAAGTAGGCGCTATTTTAATGGCCGATATTTCTCACCCTGCCGGATTAATAGTAAAAGGATTGTTAAATCATCCGTTTCCACATTGTCATATTGTAACTACCACAACTCACAAAACCCTTCGTGGTCCTCGTGGGGGTATGATTCTTGTTGGCAAGGATTTTGAAAACCCATGGGGTATTACCACTCCAAAAGGTGAAATCAAAAAAATGTCGGCGATGTTAGATTCAGCTGTATTTCCCGGAATTCAGGGTGGACCGCTCGAACACGTTATAGCCGCTAAAGCCGTTGCTTTTGACGAAGACCTTTCTGATAGCTATCTCGAATATGCTCAACAGGTTAAAAAGAATGCTCAGGTAATGTCTAATGCTTTAATATCTCTTGGATATAAAGTTATTTCAGGTGGTACCGATAACCATTTAATGCTGTTGGATTTACGCTCTAAATTCCCCGATTTACATGGTAAAATGGCTCAAAATACCTTAATGAAAGCCGATATTACCTTAAATAAAAATATGGTTCCGTTTGACAGCCGCTCTCCTTTCTTAACCTCAGGTATTCGCGTGGGAACTCCTGCTATCACTACCCGTGGTGTAAAAGAAAAAGAAATTGAAGTGGTAGTTGAACTTATCGACGAAGTTTTAAGAAATGTTGATAACGACACTGTAATTGACAAGGTAAGAGGTAAGGTTAATGACCTTATGAAGAATTATCCTTTGTATGCTTATTAAAAAAGTACTAAGTACTAATTTAAGATAAACAAAAAAAAGCTGTGTAAAATTAATTACACGGCTTTTTTATTTTTATTACTACAACAATTTAGCCAGTTACGGCTTATTTAAGAAGAGCTGGAAATCAATTAATGGACTATTTTCCGATGAAGTATGGTTAAATTTGGTTGGGTATGTTTAGCTTTTTTGAATCAAAAAAAGCCGAAGTTGATATAAATCCTAATAAAAACCGTATTAAACAAGATTGGGAATCTTTAAAAGGTGCCTTGTAATTGACACCTTTCTAATTCAATTATTAACAATATTATTTCTTTATAAACTTAACCGAAGATCCCTTATCCAATTTAAAAAAATACATTCCTTCTGCCAGATTTTGAACATCTATTTTTTCTAAATCAGAAATGAGGCCCGATTTTACTACAACTCCTAATAAATTTAGAATCTGATAATTTCCAGTCTCTTTGATTCCATTAATTTGGAACTGACAAGTTACCGGATTAGGGAATAATTTAAAACCATTCGAACCAGAGCCTATTTCCTCAGTAGCAGAAATTATAGAACCTATCCAATTAGAAGTGGTACCCGTTAATGCAAAATTATGTAAGGTTCCGGTATTGATTCCTAACTCATCAGTTAGAGTAGTAACTGAAGTGTTTGTTCCATTAGCAGTCCCCTGATTAAACTTATAATAAGAAATAAGGCCAGAGGTTGAAGATGAAATTTCGGCTGATTGATTTGCACTTATTTCACTTTGAGTACGTACTATATTCCATATTCGAACTTCATCAATATCTCCATTAAAATATTCACTGGGATTCCCAACTCCTCTATATCCAATGCTAAATTCTGAACTAATAGTATTTAATGTTTTTGTAGTGGAGGCTACTAATGCTCCATCGATATAAATCTTTACAGTAGTACCGTCATAAGTTGCAGCTACATGGTGCCAATTCCCATCATTTATTGCAATTCCGGTATAGTAATCGTTGCCTTCAGCAACAAAATTTAAACTTCCGGAAGTTTGATACAATGAAAATCTTCCACTTGAAGTAGTTGGATCTCCATAAGTTACAATAGCCCCCCCACCTGTACTCTGAGTTGTTCTGATACGTGCCTCTATAGTTCTGGCTGAAGTTGCTAAAGGTAAATTTAAGGTAGTTAAAGAAATTCCATCATCTACGCCATCAAAATTTAAGGCATTGCCTATCTGTCCATAAGAATAATTGCTAACTCCCAAAAATAAGAAAGCAAAAAAGTAAATTTGTCTCATAAAGTAAAGTTTTAAAAGTTGATAAAAAACACATTATCAAATAAATATAATTTACATAACATCTATAATGCTAACTAATATTGAGTTTAAGTGTATAAAACATTAAACATATTAAGTATCAATTACTTTAACATGTTTTGCCCAGACAATGATTTTAATAATTTGTTACTTATATAAATTTAAATCTTATATTAAACCAAGTCAATACTTTTTATACCTATTTTATTATAAGGCAAATATTAAATTGTATATTATTGAAATTATGGACATTAAAATTATCCGGTATGGTGAAGAATCGTTTTTTTACTCTTTCTTAAATAAACTTCTTAAAAAAAGAAGCATCAACCTCTGCCGACTCACCTTCCTGCTGAAACTATACGAAAACTGTTAGAAACACCATCTACCATATAAGGTAAGTTTATTATAAGTCAATATCCCTGTTCGTTACAGAAATTTATTAAGAATAAAAAAAATGTTAAAAGAAATTATAAAAATATTTAACCACAATAATTTTTTTTCTAAATTTTAAAAGAGAAATTTGACTGTCCCGAATTTATAATTTGTGGAACTCAATAAAATTCAAAATAACTACTTTTAAATTAAGTTTAAAAAATACATTATGATAAAGGTTCGATTTTACTTATTGATATTCATTTTATTGTATAGTTGTAAAAAGGAAACTGAGCAAGATTACCGGGATAAACTAATCGGCACCTATAATTTTACTTGTATATTTGAAAAAACAACATTCATTGATCCAGACAGTTTTGTAACACAATATGATACAACAAAATATATAGGTACTGTAAATAAATACGGGGACAAACAATTAAGTATTATTTTTCTGGATAATGCAACTGAACCCAAATTAGATGCTCTATATTTCCCAATTCAGATAAATGGGATAATTTACCCTGAAATTAATGATTCTAGCGAGTTAAGTTATCCTGAACTTACAACTTACAGCCAGAATCAATTTTCAGGCAGTTTTTTCAATGATGATTCCTTATATATTTTTTATGGTGTTACTGTACATAGAGGAAATGAAAAAAATAAAATTTATGGTGTCAAAAAACAATAATCATTACGCCAACCTCAATAAAAACGGGCATTATTAAATATTTCGAAAAATTTTCAAAAAATGTTGAATGAAATGAATTAAATATTTGACTTGAATTAATAAAATTACTAACATTACATAACTAAAAAATTACAAGACGTTATCAATTAAGAATTAAATAACAGGTTAGAAAATAATGTTTTATATAACAAATATTATTTGTTGATAGGAAATAACTAATTGTAATTACAAGCAAAAACGACAAATTTAATGTTTCGCTATAATGAGGAGAGAGAGAAAGTCCCGGGTTAATAAGTTGTGAAACTTCTTATAATTTAAGACAAAAGCTATATTGAGTTTAGGGGTAAATCTCTTAAATTAAACCCGGGTCTTGTTTTTTTGTTTAATAAATAAATGTTCCGAATTCAGCACCTAACAATATCGCCATCGCTTAGAAATAATAATGTAACAGTAAATCTATCAACAGATTATCATTAAAATAAAAATATTGTATTTATGAAAACTCTTAACAGACTATTAATTCTTGTTTTTTTGTTATTTCTTTTCAGTTGCGTAAAGAATAATGATGATACACAGAAAGATTATAGAGAAAACTTTATGGGTACCTATAAATGTAATTTGTTTGGTAACTCTATAAATAATAATATAAATACTGAAATACCCGTAAGTATTGATACTATTAGTGTTGAAAAGGCTGAAGATTCTTTAATTATTATTATGAACAAAAAGATTTTTGTTAACAAAAATGGTGAATTTCATAATCTAACAGCTCCTTCAACAGATTATTTTACACTTACAGGATATTTTAAGAATGATAGTATTGTATTTGAATTTTATCAAGCAAATTTATCCGGAGGTTCGTATTTGTTTTATAAAGGATATAAGCTTTAAAAAAAGGCTGAAATTGCTTCCTATTAAATGGGCAAAGAGCTGATTTATTAATTAAATTCAAAAGTTCCGGGCTTTACTTTTATAAATACCACTAAAATATACATATACTGTAATTTTTGCGGTATAAGAATAAATTAATCATTTATTAACAGTTACTAAATTATTATAGAGTATTTTTAAACCCGGAAGTAAGTACTTATGGGTTCAATTTTTAATATGTTGGACAATTATTTTTTCTTAATTCTTTCCAAAAAAGAACAAAAACCGGCACTGCGAAGGACCGGTTTTTCAGTAAATATTAATCTCTCTTTAATTTTACCAATAGTTTTTAGATATAAATTGACTTCCGAATCATTTAATGATTTAATCATAACAGTTATAGTGTTTAACTATAATAAATAAAGGGCATTATAAATTCATAGTAGATATGTGATTTATAATATTATAATAAAAAAATCGGGGCTGTGAAGTCCCGGTTTTTTGCTTTTTCTTGCCTAAATTTTTTACAAGAAAAGCAGCAACTTTTATCAGCCCTGCAATATTAGAATTTTAAGAGTACTGATACCTGGCCGAATACAGTCATATTTAACGACTTAAAAATAATTTTGCAAATAATTAAAAAATAATTCAACAAAAATGTAACACAAAACCATTGTTTATCGTTATAGGAGTAAATACTACACGGAAGTATATTTCGATTAATCTTCCAGAGCTAACTTCACTAAACTATGAGCAAAGAAATTTGCTTAAATCAAAAATATAAGAACGTTATTATACGCTTGTTAACCTTCAGGCAGATACAAATACTAAGACTGCAGATGAGCTCGTGAGAGCTGGTGTCCTTATGAGTTCGTGAGAACTGTTAAATCTTTTTCATTAATAATCGCGTAGGTTATAGTTTTTTCATAAGTGAGCTAACTATAGTTAGCATAGTAGATAGAATTTTTGTTTGTAATTATAAAAAAGGTGTAGTCTAGTTGGCGAGTTCCGGGAAACCGGGCTCGCTATTTTTTTTACCAAAACTGTTTTTAAAACTTCCATTAAGTGAATGCGTCAAGAAAAATTTACATGAATTAATTTTATTAAAACGTTAAAAATAAGACAAATAAGTTCTAATTTTCGAGAGTATCATATCTCTTTTTATAGGTTTACTTAAAAAATCGATACACCCCGATTCGAGGGCCAGACTCCTGTCATTAGCTGTGGCGTAAGCCGATTGAGCAATAATGACCATTTGGGGTTTATGAGCCTTTATTAAACGGGTAGTTTCAAATCCGGAAATATCAGGTAATCGTATATCCATTAAAACCAAATTGAAATCGATCTGTAACGATTTCTCAATAGCTTCCTTACCGGTTGAAACATGCATTATTTCATAAGGTAATGTAAACAGAACTTCTTTTAAATATTCAGTATTAAACTTATCGTCTTCAACAATTAATATTTTGCCCTTATCAGGCGCTGTAACCTTATTGTTTGCAACTTCTAAAGGATTGGCTTCAGATAATACCACTTCATAAGGTATCGTGAAATAAAAACAAGAACCTTTGTCTAATTCCGATTCCAACCAAATGTTTCCTTTTAAAAGATTCAGTAACCCGCTAACGATTGACAAACCTAAACCGGCACCACCATATAACCTGGTAATATCGGAATTCTCCTGAACAAAGCGTTCAAAAATATATTCGAATTTTTCTTTTGGAATACCAATACCCGTGTCTTTTACATAAAAAAATAACTGTTTATTTTCAATCTTTTGTATTCCAAATTCAATTAGTCCCTTATGGGTAAATTTAAAAGCATTATTGATTAAATTTATTAATATCTGCTTTAGCTTTAACCCGTCTGTATGAATAATTAAATTATCAATTAAGTACAAATTCTTAACGGTAAACTTTATTTGTTCCTTATTAATATTCTTCTGGTATTCTATAAAAAATTCAAAAACGTCGTTTAAAAGAATTTGTAAATTACAATTTTCAAAATGCAATAACATTTGATTTGATTCGATTCGGGAAATATCTAAGATTTCATCTACTATCTCCAATAAATCGTGTCCTCGTTTGTCAATAATACCGGCAAAATGCGAAAGTTTTGCTTTATCATTAAAATTAAAAACCATCATTTCTGAGAATCCAATAATCGCATTTAAGGGTGTTCTAATTTCATGGCTCATATTATGAAGGAATGAAGTTTTGAGACGATCACTCTCTTCAGCTCTCAATTTAGCCTCTTCCAATTCCTGATTTATTATTTCAAGTTCATCAGCCTTAATTCTAAGATCATCTACCGAAGCTCTTATCTCTTCCTCACTGGATTGCAATTCCTGATATAATAATTGAAGTTCTTCATTTTTTTTCTTTAAATCCTTTTCGCTTTTCGATAATATTTCAACCTTTTCTTTTAATATTTTTCCGTATTCGCGGGCATTATATATCAAAAGCCCCAATACAGAAGCAATAGAACTTATTAACGAAATGTAAGAGTCTATATGTTCCGTAAAAAGAACATCATCAACTTCAATTATCCCTAATTTTTCATTATTGTAAGAAGCAATAATCCGAAACCCCTTCTTAGACTCAAGTAACTCAAAATCAACTTTATTCCCATTTTTCTTTAAAGATTCACTAAGATTATCATTTTCAGAATAAACTTCAGGATTTCCCATTTCATTATTATAAATTGGCGTATAAACTATGTTTTGGGGAGAAAAAAGCAAAGTAAATAAATTAGAAATGTTAAATATTAATTGTTTCTCAGATGTTTGAGACGAAACATCTTTAAAAATCTCAAAAGCCATTGAGTAATCTGCCATTCTTTTTCGAGCATCCTTAAATTTTATAGATTCTCTTTTGCCAATCCATTGATTAATAATTTTTTCTACTTTAAAACTAAAAAAATCAAGGCCTATGTTTATAATATTAATTTCCTCATTTACAATCAATTTAAATTCATCTAAATAAGTCTGAAAATCATCATAAATTCCGGTATTTAAAACACAAATACGTTTGGAATTATTGTTAAAATATGATTTAACTTGATTTTCGTTAAATTTCCAGGTATCAAATACTATTTGTTTCCAATTATAAAGCCATCCGGGAGTTATTATAAAATTACCTTCGAGAATTAATTGGTCAATAAATGACTTTGGGATAATCAATTCCAGGCAGGTAGAATGCAATGTACATTCACTACAAACATGATTACACACAGTAAATTCGCAACCGATACAAGAATTGGGTATTAAAATTATTAATTCACCTACCTGCTCCCTGATTTTATTAATTTTTTCGTTAATGCTTGTTTTTACGGATTTATTCGTATTTAAACAAATGGTAGGTACCGGAAATGTTAAGATTTCTTCATAGGCAAGTTGTTTAACAACAGTTTCCAGTTCCTTAATATAGTTATTGCAAATAGCCAATCCTAAAGTATTGTTCATACTCCTAAATATTTAATACAACCATAAAACCAGTAAACACATTTACAAACCAATCTGTTTGTTTAATAAACTCCGTATTTTTCAACAGCAGAGGTGATAGCAAGCAAAACATTCTCCGGAACCTGAAAAGGTATATCGCCATGATTATCAGAAATAATAAGCCCGCCACCTTTTCCGGCCTTCTTTATAATATCTTTAACAGCTTCTTCGGCATCAGCTTTATCCCACCGGCACATTTCTATGCCATTTAAATTGCCCATTACAGCCATGCGAGATTGAGCAAGTTTTTTAGCAATTCCAATATCTTCATTTGCACTTACAGAAATAATTTGTGTGCCGGTTTGTAAAATTTCTTCAATAATAGGGATAACTATTCCGGAAGCTAAATGAATAGCTGTAGACCCTTTAATTGAAGGGATAACTTCCTTTGCGATTAACCATCCGGTTTCGAGAAATAAATCCTTGTTTAAAATCGATGGAGACAAAGCCGGATCCATATACCCAATAGCAGTAGCCCCAGCTTCTAATTGTGCATTGGCCCATTTAATACTATATTTTTTATTAATTTCCATAAGTTTCCAAAACATCTCCCTGTTATAAATCAACAAATCGAGATATTTACCAAAACCCATTTGCATTATCGGTAAAGAAAAAGGTGAAATTACTCCTCCTAAAATTGGAATTTCACCATTCGATTCTTGCTTTAATAGCCTTATGGTTTGTAAAACTTTTTGTAAACCAATACATTCCTCAATATCTGGTTCTTTTAAGTTCTCTATATCTTTCAAAGATTTTATAATTGGAACTCCAGCATTGGGAGGACAGTCATCAAAAAATATAGAATTTCCACCAAATGCTTCCAATTCCATAGAACCATAATAAAATCCCCAATAACAATCATTATGGTATTTCTTCTGCATTAAAACCTGTCCTTCAACCACATTTTCTGGATTTGAAAAATAATCTTCTATTGAAATCCCTAATTCCTTAGCTCCATAAAATGTTAATGAATGAACCAACGGGATCCGATCCGGTTTCCCATAACTTATTGCTTTTAAAACCCTATCTATTGATTTCATTGCATACTATTTTAACCAATTTGAAATAACAGAAACAGCATCAGACGGAGAACAGCCCATAGCATCAGCATCCACAATTTTCCAAAGCGACTTATCAAAATTAAACGGGGCTCCACCTACTAAAATTTTGATATCGTAGTTTATCTTTCGCAGCTCTTCTCTTAAATTTTTAATCTTCAAAGCAGAAGGTAACATCAGTACAGAAATTAATAATATTTCAATCCGTTCTTTTTTAATATTATCAATTAACGATTGTATAGACAACCCTTGCCCAAGGTCAATTACAGGTATACCAACAGATCTTAGCACAGATAAGACAATATTTTTTCCTAACGAATGGTGATCTATAAACGTAACTATACCAATTTTGGGATAATCATTATATGCTAAATAATTTTGAGGAAATAATTCTTCAACAATTTTTTCGCAAATAGAGCCACTCATATAAACATGAGAAAGTGCCAGTTCTCCTTTCTCCCACTCAACTCCGATTTCAGAAAGAACCTCTTCTATTACTTTGGGAACCAATTCCTCATTTTTAGATTTCAAACTAAAAAGTATATCCCTGGCTTTTTCTGAATTGAATTCGATTAAAGCTGATTTTAATTGTATTTTAAGAGATTTCATCATCGAAACAATTTCTTTTCTACAACACAATTTTTTGATTAATCAATTTAATCTTTTTTTTACAAAAAATCTAATTTATTTTCAATACTTCCCGGTACAGAGATAAATCACTTAAATTATACCCGGGACTTGTTTTGTTTAATAAAATATATTAAAAAGTATAAAAATAAATTATAGGTTTATACTGTTAAACAAAATATTTTATCAGAATTTATTTGACTAACAAACAAATGAAGACTAATAACCCCCAATATACCCCCCTTTCTTTTTAGCAAAATCGCCTAAGGTTATCCCGCTTTCTTTCCATTCATTAAATATATTTAACATAGTGTTTTCTGAATCCTTTTTCATATATTTATATTTTATCTAAAGAAATTCATTTTCCAGCTAAGTGAAATGATGCAGTTGCTGACTTGTATTCATTTAATTAAAAAATATTACATGACAAAAGTAATTATTACCATTATTTTGATTTTAGGGTTGCCCCGATTTGTTTTTTCTCAAAAGGCATATGAAGCAATCTATTATAGTGGAAAAACAGAGAATCTTATTGTTAATTTTACTTTTGGGGATGGTTATATAGAGGCCTGCGAAATTAAAACAACAGACCTTAATACAAAAAAAACTTCTTTATTTTTACCTGATTTTGATTATGAACCAGATAGTATGAATATGAAGTTTTACCACTTTTCAAAATCAAACAAAAAATTCAACGACTATTTTATAATAGATGGAATCAAAGATGTTGATGAAGAAATTCCAGCTAAATTTTTTGCTACTTATTATTTCAGAGATAAAGCATACAAATTAACATTATTTAAATTGTAAAAATCGTAGGGCTGTTTGATTTAGTTCATTATGAATCGGTTTTGAAAAATAAAAAAAGGAAAGGTTGTGTTAAATTTTAAAAACAAAAAATTTAATTCCCATTTCTGTCCTTCCCCCTCTCCAACTTTTAAATCTTTGTAGCTGTAAATAAACCTTAAAGCTTACCTTAGGTGGCAGTATTGAAATATGTGTATGCTGTAAGGTGTACAAATGAATTTGATAATATGATATTTAAATCAATTTGTTAGTTATAGTTAATAGATATTTGTGTTTAGTGAAAAATAGATTAATTTTATAAAAATAAATACAGATTCATTTAAAACTTTTAATTCTTTAATTATGTCAGATAAAGACTGGGATAAATATTATAAAGTTGGAATAAAACCAATTGATGCACAACACAGAGTTCTTATACGAATGATAAGTGAATTACTAACTATATTAAATGAGAACTTTGAAAAAGAATTAATTTCAAGAACAATTACTTCGCTTTCTGAATATACTGTTAACCATTTAGAATTTGAAGAAAATTTAATGGAAAAATATAATTATCCCGAAATAGACTTGCATAAAAAGGAACATGAGGAATTAAAATTAAGGATATTAAATTATATAAAGAATTATAGAGAAAATGATAATAAATTATTGATTGAGATTACCCATTATCTAATTAAATGGCTTAAAAATCATATTATGAATGGCGCCGATAAACAATTGGGGGAATTTTTAAAATCTAAAGGATTTGTCGAATAAGTTAAAGTTATGCGTTACAAATAATGTTTTAAGATTTTATAATTTTTTTAAAATTTTTCTATAATTGGGTTGTATTTTAATAGTAAATTATTCAACAATAAAAATTGTAGATAATATCCAAACCCCCATATTAATTATATATAGAATATATTTGTTAGATGTTATTTTGTTGTGAGAAATTATAATTTTGTAATTCTAAACAAAACCTAAATACATATATGAAATTTAATAATCTAAAATTAGCCGTAAAATTAAGGATTGGCTCTGGTGCCATTCTATTCCTTTTAATTTTATTAGGTATTCTTAGCTTGGTTCTCATGAATAAAATGAGTGAAAAGTCAAAAGTTGTTTCAGATAATTCAATGCCTTCTACAGATTTGATATTAAATCTTAAAAGTTCAGTTAATGAAATTAGAACCAGAGAGTATAGGCATTTAGTTTCATTTACTGATGAAGAAAAGAATGAAACTGAAAAGAAAATAAATGAGACCGTTAAATTTATGGATACCTGTTTTCTTAATTACGAAAAATTAATAAGCAGTGATGAAGAAGCATTAGCATACAAAAAATTTAGAAATAATTGGGACCGATTTTTTGAAATACATAAAGTTTTAATTTCAATTTCAAGAAAAAACTTAACAGATAGTGCCAAAAATCTAATAAAAAATTCTTCTTTAACCTATTTCAATTTAGTAAAGACTAATCTTGATTCATTAATCGAAATAAATGTTCAAAATTCTAAAGAAGCTGTAAGTGAATCAAATAGTCTTTATAAATTAACCATAAATATTACTATAATTTTTATTGCTATTTCCTTTATCTTATCTATACTAATGGTATATATAACCGAAAAAAGTATCAAAAAAGATGTAGGAGGAGAACCTTCTGATATATCCATGATTGCTCAAGAAATTGCGAGCGGGAATTTAACTATTGAAACGCAAGATGTAGATGAAACAGAGGGCATTTACAATGCCATTTGCAATATGAAAGTAAAACTTATTGAAATAATTAATACCATAAAATTAGGAGCTGAAAATATTGCAGATGCCAGTCGACAGGTAAGTAATACTTCTGTTATGATCTCTGAAGGAGCTTCGGAACAAGCCGCATCAGTTGAAGAAATATCATCGTCGATGGAAGAGATGACTTCAAATATTCAACAAAATGCTGAAAATGCAAATAGAACAGAAGAAATTTCAATTAAAGCGGTTAATAGTTTAAATGAAATGATAACAACTTCTTTGGAAAGTTTTAAATCAATAAAAAATATTGCAGATAAGATAAAAATTATAAACGACATAGCCTTTCAAACAAATATATTGGCTCTGAACGCTGCTGTAGAGGCTGCTCGGGCAGGAGAACATGGTAAAGGATTTGCTGTTGTGGCTAGTGAAGTTAGAAAATTAGCAGAGAAAAGTAAAATTGCTGCCGATGAAATTAATTTAGAAGCATCAAAGAGCGTTAAGATTACAGAGAAGTCTAATGAATTATTAAATGAAATTGTTCCGGAAATTAAGCAGACTTCAAATTTAATTAAAGAAATATCTGCTGCGTGTAATGAACAAAATTCCGGTTCAGAACAAATTAATAATTCAATCAATGGATTAAATCAGGTAACACAGCAAGCAGCTGCAGCATCTGAAGAATTAGCAACTAGTTCTGAAGAATTAGCCAATCAGGCAAATGAATTAAAGGATGCTGTAATGTATTTTAATGTTTAATAACGGTAATATAGTTATCCTTTTAACATATTGTTTTTAATCTTATTTGAGTACTCAAACCAATATTATGAGTACGCAAACTACCACCACCACCGTATATATCAATAACCAGCAGGCGAAAAGCATTAACCGAACTCGAAACCCAACCATACTTCTTGGCGGGTGAAGTTTTGAAATATGTGTGCGGAATGGATAG
>WSSedL1CaDRAFT_10001336_pt1 | contig 14659 bp, 15 predicted proteins | sample WetSurSL1Cattail_FD_9464 | JGI IMG/M metagenome (IMG submission 9464)
CTTCGTGATTGCAGCCGTCAAGGTCGTCTTGCCATGGTCCACATGGCCAATCGTCCCGATGTTGCAGTGCGGCTTGTTCCGCTCAAATTTGGCCTTCGCCATCGTCGTGCCCTTTGTCTCTTCAAGCCCGCAGGTGCGGGATATTCGTCTCTCTTTAACTTATCCGAACAGTCCGGCGTCCGCTTTCGCCAATGCTTCGGCGGACAAGTCGCCTAACTGGCCTGCCATCCGAAGCCGCTCTGCGGCGAAGGATGGAGCGGGTGAAGGGAATCGAACCCTCGTCATCAGCTTGGAAGGCTGTTGCTCTACCATTGAGCTACACCCGCCTGTTCGACTCCTTTTCGTAACCGAACTTTACAACCACCTCCGGCTCTGCAGCCCCGCAGCAGTTCTTAAGATTTCGGCCTCCCAGGACCGCTAGATTTGGTGGTGGGGGAGGTTGGACTCGAACCAACGAAGACTTAGTCAACGGATTTACAGTCCGTCCCCTTTGCCGCTCGGGACACTCCCCCTTAAACCAAATCAAGTACTTAGAAACCATAGACGGCGGCGCAAGAGCCTCGCCCGCCCGTCTGGGTAGAACGTGATGTATGCCTCCGGGAGTCGCGCTGCGGATCGGGGGTTATTGGTCAAATGCTTAAGTGTGTCAATAGCTCCCTAACGCGGGGAAAGCTGAATTTTGCCACCCGCGGGAATCCGCCACAAAGGTGCCCTGCCAGGCTCGGAAAGGCAAGCGGGGAAAGTTCTTAACGGTAAACCTCGCGGCGATGCTTCACCCGAACAATCAAAACGACCAGCCGGTCATCGTGGAATTGGCAAACCAAGCGAAAATCACCCACCCGGAAACGACCAAACCCAGCAAAACTGCCGAAAAGAGGCTCCGCTAAGCGCTTTGGGTCGGGGTGACGCTGCAATCTTTGGTAGATGAATTTTAAGACGCGGTCGCGATCTGTTTGGCCGAGTTTCTTGATGTCTGCGAGGGCGGTATCGGCGATTTCAATCGTCCAGGCCAAGTTTCTTTGCAACCTCGGCGAGACTGTAGGATCGCTTGCTTTTCCTGAGCGCCTCTTTGGCATCCTGATAGTCCTCATAATCTTCCAAGTACTGCTCGATAGCCTTGGAGGCGTAATAGCTCTTGCGGCGGCCCGTTTTGACCGCCAGGGCATCGAGGCGCTCGTCCAATGCCCGCGAAATGCGGACTACGCTCGTACCCGTCGTCATTTTGTTCTCCGGTTATTCGGTTAGTTCAGGTTTCAGGATTAATGTGTAACACATGTAACACATGTAACAGGCAGAAGCAAGCCCCACTGGTTGCGTGGGCCAACCCTTGGTCTATAAGCCCGCGCCATGCCTAGAAATGACCGCCAGCCCTTCCGGCCCCGCTCCGACAAGTCCGAAAAACCGCGTCCGTATGGCGCCAAGCCGCAAGGACAGCGCCCGCAAGGTGCCAAGCCGCAAGGCACCAAGCCGCCAAGTGCCCGCCCCCACCGTCCGGTGAAGCCGGAATCCGGCTTGTGGCTTTATGGGCTGCATGCCGTGAAGGCGGCGCTCGCCAATCCCCGCCGCAAGGTGAAGCGGTGCCTCGTCACCACCCGCGCCGCGGAGGAAATCGGTCCCAAACTGCTCGGCCGGGTCCGCTGCGAGATCGCTGACGGCAACACGGTCGATCGTGCGCTGCCGCCGGGCGCGGTGCATCAGGGCGTCGCGCTGCTCTGTGAAGCGCTGGGACGCCAAACATTGGAGAACGTGCTGCAACCCTCGGAACGCCGGCGCATTGTGCTGGTGCTCGACCAAATCTCCGATCCGCACAATGCCGGTGCCATCCTGCGCACCGCAGCGGCGTTCGGCGTGGCGGCGGTGGTGGTGCAGGACCGCAATTCGCCGCCGGAAACCGGCGTGCTCGCCAAGGCCGCGTCGGGCGCGCTCGACATCGTGCCGGTGATCAATGTCGTCAACATTTCGCGCACCCTGGAAGAACTGCAGAAGCTCGGCTTCTGGCGCATCGCCTTGGCAGGCGACGGCGAAGGCACACTGAAAGATGCCGCCGCCGACAATGGCGATATCGCGCTGGTACTGGGCTCGGAAGGATCAGGAATTCGAAGGCTGGTGCGCGAGCATTGCGACGCCGGTGCTTACGTCCCGATCGACAGCGCAATGGAGAGCCTCAACGTCTCCAACGCCGCGGCGATTGCGATGTATGAACTGAGGCGGGGGAGCTAACCGGCTAGCGCGGTTCAGAACAACGCCGCTACGATGTCGTCGCCGCCGGTGTTTTCGATCAGGACCAGCACGCGATAGCCTTCAGCGTAAGCGAGCTTGCCTTGCTTGTCGTGCATCAAGAGGCCTTCCTTCGACATCGTCGCGGTGCGGCGGTCGTAGGCGAACAGTGGCGTCAGGCCGCGATAGTCTTTCTTGATCAGGCGGAATAAAAGCTCGGCGTTTTGCGGCGCCAAGCGCACGCAGCCGGCGCTCGCACGATTGCCGAGAAGCTGGACGTCGCCGTCGATCGCCGAATGGATCGCCACGCCGGTCTGCCGCCCCTCATGCTCCCATGAGAAAAACATGGCATAGGGCATTTTGTGGCCCCACTGCTGCGAGGTGTAGCGGCGATAGACGCGGTCGGGATCGAGCTGGAAATAGCCGGTTGGCGTGTTGGTGTTCCACAGCGCGCTGCCGCCGGGGTTCGGCATCAAGGTCTCGCGCCCGGTGGAAACCGGGAAGCTGTACATCATCTTCAAATCGCCGCTCGTCTCTTTGTTGAAGACGAACATGCGCTGATGCCAGGGGCCGTGATCGGCTTTGCTGACATAGAGGAAGAGCCCGAAATTATCGTACAGCTCTTTGGTCAGGCTGATCTTCAGATGCGCCAGCACCCGCGCGACTTCACCGGGCGACGGCGGCGTGGTGTCGGGCGCCGGCGTTAGCGGCGCGTTTTCGGTTTCGGTCTCGGCGAGTTGCATCTTCGGCGCTGCGCCGGTTGCGGCGGGCGCTTGGGCGGCGGACGGATTGATCGACGGACGCAACGCGGGCGGGGCCGCGGGTTTGGGTTTGGCGGCCGCGATTATCGACTTTGGCACCGGCTTCGGTACGGCAACCGGCTGCGGCCAGACGTAATCGGAGACCTGCTGCCAAGTTCCGCTGGCGGTCCGCGCCGTCCAGGCCCAGGCAGGTTTGATCGCAACTTCGTTGGCGGCGTAGGCGGTGACCCCGAGGACCGGCGGCACGGCTTCGGCGATCTGTTTGGCGCCGAGAGCCCAGGGCTGTTGCGCCCGCAAAGCAAGGCCGAAGCCGAGCGCGGCTGCGCCCAGCACATAGAGAACGCCCAGCGTCCTCAATCCAGCCACCATGCCCCTGTGTCTCATAGCGGAACAATAACCGGGAAAATGTCCGTTTGTCTTGAGGCCTCAAGGTTGAAGTTAACAGATGTCCGGATGATGGCGGCGCCCGTGCCACACCCGATTCGGTGAGGCTTTTGCCCTCTCAGTGCTGCGTCAGAGCCACACCGGCGGTAACAATGACGGCGGCAATCGCTTTGCGGATCAATCCGGCGCGGGAAATGTCTTCACGGGACAGCCGGGGCGCCAGGAACGATAAGGCAGTGCCCAAGGCGACGACGAACAAAGTGGTGGTAGACGCCACCGCCGAGACCAGCGCCACCGGCGCCAGCATGGTGGCATAACGCACCGAAATGCCACCGCCGAGATTGATCAACTCGTTGGCGCCGTTGACGCCAAGAAGCGCGCCGGGGTGGATGCGGATCATCTGCACGAACTGGCGGCGGATGCGCCCTCGCGCCAGCAGCACCAGTCCAAACAGGCCCTCGCCGGCGAAGCTCCAGAAGGTGGTGGTCCAGAAATCGTCTTTCACTGCATAAAATTTGAAGATCACGTTGGCGAGCGCCAGGATGAAGGTGCACGCCACCATGCCGAGTACGAGCTTCGGCTTCAGCGATTTGAAGCTGAAATCGGCATCGAGCGAGACGAACAACACGCCGCCGAGGATCAGCGCCGCACCGGCCGCCGATTGCAGACTGAGCGTCTCGTGCAGCATCGCCCAGGCGAGAAGAAAGCTGAAAATCGTGGTGAGCTGGAACATCGGCGCTACCACCGAGGCCTCTTCGCTCTGGATGGCGCGCAGATAAAACAGCATCGAGGCGATGAACATCACGCCTGACGCCGTCATCACCGCGATCGCTTTCAGCGACGGCGCCAACACCCCGGGCTCGAACCACCAGATGAACGGCAGCACCAACGCGCTCGCCAGCGCGGTGAACAGCATCAAGACCGCGGTGTCGCTGTCGGGGAAGTAGCGGTCGATCAGATATTTGTCGATGTGGACCGAAACCGCCCAACAGACCGGTCCGAGAAAGGCAAAGAGGAGCCACATGCGGAAGCGCTCTATCCCCAACCATCATGGCCGGGTCCCTCCATCTTGAGGCCATGAACCGTTGCCGTCATCTCAAATGACGAAGCTCTCTGGCTGGCCGGGTCAAGCCCGACCTTGACGAATGGAGAGAAACTGCTCCTTACCCATTCACCGCTTGACGCCAGGCGGCATCGTTTTGGTGGCTGGGGCGGCTGTGGAGGTGACCAGCGTAGTCGCGGTAGATGCGGGCGAGCCCTAGCATGTCTTCGCGCAGGACCGGATCACGCGTGGCTGAGGCCAGCCGCTCGGCCTCGCGGGCGCGCCCCTCGTACTCGTTGGCATTATGGAACATGACTCAACACTCCAGACGGCCTCTTTGCCATCAATAATTATTCTAATTCCGATATAGGTCACCGCAAGACCAAGACAAGCCCTGCGTTGGGGTGTTGGAACCGCAATATTTTCAAGTAAAAACAGCATATTGGAAGATACGCACCGCTCCCAGACGTCACGTTGCGCCGCAGCGGCGCGTGGTCGCATTTTTGGGTCAAGAGCTAGCTTCAAGGGAATTTGAACGCACCAGCTCTCGTTTTTGTTCGATATCGTATTATTTTGTCTCGAACATTTTACTGGAGATACTCAATGCTCAAACTCGCCCTAACGGCTCTGATGATGGCCGCCGTTGCCCTGCCCGCACTCGCCGAAGACATTCCGGCCACCATCATCGCTATGGAACGCACCGCGCTCGACCGGGGCGACAAAGGCGACGTGAGGGGTTTTCTGGAGATTTCGGCGCCGGACGTGGTCTATCAGGACCCCGCCCTCGATGCCCCGCTGAAAGGGCTGGCAGCACTAACCGCCTACTACGCCACCTTCCCCGCCTATGAGCCGGCCCCTGGCGTGATGTCGAATGCCCACGTACAGGTGCTGGGTGACGTGGCGGTGTTGTCGTTCCATTACGTCGCCGCCGTGGGGACGCCGAAGCAAAAGGTGTGGAATGCGACGGAAGTGTACCGCAAGACCGGCGCCGGTTGGCGTATCGTCAACACCCATTGGTCGCTGACCAATCCGCTGCCGCAGAAATTGGATTGACGATGATCGACAAGCAGCAGGTGCTCGATCTGATGGACACCGCGGAGGCGGTATATCTGGCGACCGTCTCACCCCAGGGCCCGCGCGTGCGCGCCCTGGTCAATCTGCGCCGCGCGGATCGCTACCCGCACCCAAGCAAGACCGCACGCACCGACGATTTCACCGTGTACATGTCGACCTCGCGCAGTTCTGACAAGGTGCGCGAGATCACCGCTGATCCCAACGTATCGGTCTATTACAGCGAGCCGAAGACGTTTCACGGCGTGATGCTGTGCGGCATCGCCGAGGTGATCGAGGACCCGGCGGTAAAACAAGCTTTGTGGAGTGAGGACTGGCGCATCTATTGGGCCGACGGCCCGCTCAATCCCGATCACGTCATCCTGCGTGTGCGGGTGAGCGAGGTCCGCGGCTGGTGGGGTAGCAAGCCCTTTGCCCTCTTATGAGCACGGCGCGCCAGGGCGGCTTTCTGATCGCCAAAATCCACCAGGCGGCGGGCCGCATCTTTGCACGGATGCTGCGCGAGCGCGGGATCGACATCCATCCGGCGCACGGGCGCATCCTGTTCGTGTTGTGGCAGCACGGCCCGATGCCAATCCACGATCTGGCGCGGCGCGTCTCGCTCGGCAAATCCACTCTGACCAACGCGCTCGATCGGTTGGAGGCCTCGGGCGACGTCCGCCGCGTGCGCTCGGCCGCGGACCGGCGCAGCATCACGATCGAACTGACGCCGCAAACGGCCGAAACGCGAAAGACCTATGACGAGGTTTCCCGCGTCATGACCGAATTGTTCTACCGCGACGTGCCGGCCGAGGAAATCGACGCCTTCGAAGAGACACTGGCGCAGATCCTTGCCAATCTCGAGGGGTAGCGGATCGGGGGCCGACCACGATATAACCGCCTCCAATCCGGAGTTTCCCGTGCCCCACGACGCGTCTCACGAAAAGAAGACTGTCGCCATCGGATCGATGGCGGCAAGCCTCAGCATGACTATCGGCAAGTTCACGGTCGGGCTTTTGACCGGCAGCTTGGGCCTGATTTCCGAAGGGCTACATAGCCTGCTCGACTTTGGCGCCACGGTGATGACCTACATGGCGGTGCGCGTCTCGGACAAGCCGGCCGACGCCGAGCATCACTACGGCCACGGCAAAATCGAAGCCCTGACCGCACTGGGCGAAACCGTTCTGCTGTTCCTTACCTCGATCTGGATCATCAACGAGGCGATCCACCGCCTGATGGCGCCGAAGATCGAAGTGGAAGCGACGTGGTGGTCGTTCGCCGTGATCATCGCCTCGATTCTCATCGACATCTGGCGCGCCCGCGCCCTTTCTCGCACCGCCAAGAAAACCAAAAGCATGGCGCTGGAAGCCGACGCGCTGCATTTCTCCTCCGACGTCTTGAGTTCGAGTGTGGTGCTGATTGGGCTTGGCTTCGTAGCGCTGGGCTGGCCGATCGGCGACCCCATCGCGGCGGTCGGCGTTTCGATCTTCGTCTGCCGGGCGGGGTGGATCCTGGGACGGCGCACCTTCGACACCTTGATCGACACCGCGCCGCAAGGCGCCGCCGAACGCGTCACCAATATTGTGCACAGTGTTCCCGGTGTGGCCGAGGTCAGCCGCGTGCGCATCCGCCCCGCTGGCAGCGTGTTCTTCGTCGACGTTGATGTGGCGGTCGGGCGCGGCTGGTCGCAGACCAAGGTGGTGGCCCAGAAACAAGCTGTCGCCGATGCGATCTGTGCTGAAATGACGGAAGCGCAAGTCACCGTCACGACGCATCCGCTCAAGCTCGACGAGGAAACCATCCAGCAGCGCGCGCTGATCATCGCCGCCAATCACAGCGCCCATGTGCATCACGTCACCGCGCACGTGATCGGCGAAACACTGTCGATCAGCTTCGATCTTGAAGTCGACGGGCGGCTGCCGCTGTCCGACGCGCACCGCATCGCCACGAACCTGGAAGCAGATATGCGCGGCGAATTCGGCCAATCGACCGAAGTCGAAACCCATATCGAGCCGCTGCAGGACACCGCCATCGTGGGCAGTGATGTGCAAGCCGATACGCTAGCGGAGATTTCAACGGCGCTGAAACGGCTGGCCGGCGAACACGGCGCGCTCACCGATATTCACAACGTGCGGGCGCGGCAGACGGCGCAAGGCCTGATCGTCATCTTCCATTGCCGGACGGCACCCGATCGCACGGTGACGGAAATTCACGGCATCGTCGACGAACTGGAACGGAGCTTGCGCGCCGAAGTGCCTGGCATCTGGCACACGGTTGCGCATGCCGAACCGATTGGGGAAGCTTAAGCTGTGTGCCGAATGGACGGCGGCAAGATCGGCAGCCGTGTTGTCGCGTAGGCAGCGGTGTCAGTGCAAGCCCGTAAGCGGAACGCGCGTTACGGCCACATCTTCCTTCGCAGCGGCATAGCCAACCCACAGCGCGCCCTTCCACACTACCGACTTGGGATAGTGATAGCCTGGGCGCTTGTAGAGGCCGGAATAGCGCGGTTCGGGCGGTGGACCGGCGCGCAACAGCACTGCCCGATCGAACACCGCGCCGTCGTTGCTCAGGGTCAGAACGAGTGGACTGCGCCGCTTGGCGCCGGACGGCGCATTGACGAGAAACGCGGCACCGTCCGGAAGATTGCCGGCGCTCTGTTTGGCGCGGGCATCGGGCATGGCGGTGAGAACCGGCGTGGTCCAGGTCGTGCCGCGATCACAGCTTTGGCTGGCAAGCTGGCGGAACGAATTTTCCTGATCGCGAAACACCATCACCAAGCAGCCATCGGCGCGGCGGAACCAGGACGGCTCCAACTCGCGGCTTTCAAGACCTTGATGCGGAAGGTTGGTCATCTGCCCGCGCGTCCAGCCGATGAGGCCCAAAGGATCATCGGTGAAGAACGGTGTCGCGATCAGGCCAGGCTGGAGATGAAACGCCGTAACGATGCGCCCATCCGGCAGCGTGTGCGGGTCCTGCTCAATCACACCTTGCACCGGTCTGCCGTGCGTATCGGTGACGGCATGCGGCTTCGACCAATGCGCGCCGTCTTTGGATGTAACGAACTGCGCCGTGCCACCGGTGCGGAAATCGGGATTCCAGACATTGACGTAGGCAATGAGCGTCTTGCCATCCGTCCACCAGCCGCCACTCGTTTTCATGCGTCCGGGTGAGGACGACACCAACGGCTTTGACACTGACCAATGTTCGCCATCGACGCATACGGAATAGACGACATGGGTGTCGGGCGCGTCTTCGTCTTTCGCGGACGCTTGCCACTGGGCGTACAGCTTGCCCTTGAAGCCGATCAGAACGACGCCGTTGACGTAATGATCGGTGCCCTCACCCGCGCGGAAGATAGTGAATGTTTGCGTACCCGGTTCCGGCTTCAAACCGAGGTCATCGGGGCGCGCGGTGGCAAACAGGTTCGGCGCGACCGTAAAGGGCGGGTCGGCCAGCGCGGGCGTCAACAGCAACGCGGCAGCGAACAGCACCCCTTTCATGGCTTATAGGCCGCCAGCATATCGAGATAGCGGTCGATCAGGTCGGGTCCATGCACCGCCGACATGTGCCCGGCGACAATGGTTTCGATCGGCAGGTTCAGCGCCTTCAGTTTACGCAGCGTTTTCGGGTATTCGGCCAGATCGGCGCCCGCCATGTTGCCGAGCGCGGGTTTCAGCGCACAACCGCCGTAGAGCACCTTGGCGTTCGGGAACCAGACAAAAATATCGTCAGGCTTGTGCGAAGCGCCGAGCCAGAGCCCGCGGATAGCGCCGTTTTGCAGCGTAAAATCGGTGCCGACGATGGTGTCGGGCAGGACAATGGGAATGTCGGGATAATCGGACGCGAATTTCTTGGTGTCGGCGATCTGGCCCTTGCCCTCTTTCGCCAAGAGATCGCTGGTCGCCTGGATTGCGATGATTTTGGCGCCGATCTGTTTGAAATAGGCGTTGCCGCCGGCGCGGTCGAGATCGTGATTCTGATCAATCACTTCGGTGACCGGAAGCGGTGTGATCTTTTTGATTTCGGCGACAAGAATCTCGGCCGTCATAGGCGACCACGTAGCGCCAATCACCGTGACGTGGTCGCGGCCGATGTACACCATCGAATATTCGCGGGCATAGAAATCGTCTTCCACCACGTAAAGGTTCGGCTTCAGCGGGACCAGCGACAAGTGCGGCGCGGCGGCGGCGGGTGCCAACACCAGCAGGACTGCGGCGAACGCGAGGAAGAAACGTTTCATGGGGCTTTCGTCATCGTCATGCGGGCGAAGGAAATGCGCTTGCCTTTAGCCTCGCCGTCCATGGTCACGGCAATATACCATCGTCGGCTCATAACGCCCCCCTTCGTCGCTCGCTTCAGCATTCGGCAGCACCAAGCAATAAGGCGGGGAGATTACGCAAATTTTTCCGACTCCGCCTAGCCGCTCGCGGGCCAGAAACAGAAAATCTGGCTGGCAAACCGCCACAATCGTTCATTTGTTGTTAACTATAACAAAGGCAAAAAATGGGTAGATTCCGAACCTACCGTACCCTCCATATCACGCTACCGTGTCCGCCAAATCGAGGTGTGCACCATGACCCGCTTATATAATCTCGCCCTCAAGGGTGACGAATATGGCAAAACGGCCGGTGGCGTGGGTTCCAAGCTCGACACCAAGTCGTTCATGCACCAGAGCAAAGACGCCGTGCTGGAACTACCGCCGCCGGGGGCCAAGCGTTGGAATGTGCGCAACAAAGCCGCGGTGGTGACCGCAATTCGCGACGGCGTTCTTACGCTTGAAGAGGCGTACGAGCGCTATGCCTTGTCAGCCGCGGAATACCAGTCATGGGAATCCGCCTTCGATGCCCTCGGTCTGGAGGGGTTGGGACTGGCCGGCCGACAACTCCGCCGGCGCGCCCTGGCCTACTGCAGAAAATAACAATACAGAAAATCAGGCCAATTTTCCTGTTCTTGCCCAGCCCTTCGGTAGGACGCGGCCGGTTTGGGCGCGTTCGCCTTTGAAATCCTTGAGATCGGACGGGGCGTAGAGCTTGCCGTTTTCGCTCCGCAGGCCCTCTTTCCAGGTGAACGTGGTGGCGTCGAGAAGTTCGCCGTCCTTGTAGCGCTGCAGATAGACGCCTTGGCCTTTGGCCAATTCCGGCACCTCCGACAACGGGAAAATCAGCAGCTTTTTCTGCAAGTCGAGGCCGCGCTTGTTCTCGCCGACGACGGCGACGTGATCGCCTTCCACGAAGCGGCAGACCACTGCCTCACCCGGCATTTTGACGTTCATCACGCGTTTTCCGGCCTTGGTCTGTGCGACGGCGTCGTCTTCGGTGGTGATGAAGCCGTGGCCGGTGGTGGCCGCCAAGAACAGCTTGCGGCCCGGCACATGCACGAACATCGTCACCAGATCGGCTTCCGGCGCCAGATCGATAAAGGTGCGGATGGCGTCGCCGTTGCCACGCCCGCCCGGCAGCTTGGAGCCATCGAGGGTGAAGAAGCGGCCATCGGTCGAAAACATCATCAACGTGTCGGTGGTCTCGGCGTGAATCCAGAACCGTTCGCGGTCGCCTTCGCGGTATTTGATGCTGTCCGACGGTTCGATATGGCCCTTAAAGGAGCGCACCCAACCCTTTTGCGAGCAGACGATGGTGAGCGGCTCGCGCTCGACATGGGTTTCGATCGCCTCCGCCGTTTCAGCGATAGCTTCCACCTTCTCGGCCAACTTCTTGTCGGCGATGCGGGTGCGGCGCTTGCCGAGGACCGTCTTCTGGCCGAATTTCTCGTCCACCGCCTTCATTTCCGCAATCAACCGGGCCGAGATCATCTCGTCGGAACCGAGCAGCTTGTTTAGCTCCTTCTGCTCCTTTGAAAGCTCCTTGTGCTCGCCGCGGATCTGCATCTCTTCCAGCTTGCGCAAGGCGCGCAGGCGCATGTTGAGGATGGCTTCGGCCTGGTTGTCGGTGAGCTTGAAGGTCTTCATCAGGACGGGCTTAGGCTCGTCCTCGGTGCGAATGATCTTGATGACCTTGTCGAGGTTGAGATAGGCGACGAGATAACCTTCCAACACCTCCAGCCGGGTGGCGATCTTGGCGAGGCGGAACTTGGTGCGCCGTTCGAGCACATCGCGGCGGTGATGGACGAAGGACAACAGCGCGTCCTTGAGGCTCATCACCCGTGGCACCAGGCCGTTATCCAGCACGTTCATGTTGAGCGGGATGCGGCTCTCGAGATCCGACTGGCGGAACAGCTGCTCCATCAGCAGATTTTCGTCCACCGTGCGGGTCTTGGGGATGAGCACGATGCGGATGTCTTCGGCGGATTCGTCGCGGATGTCGTCGAGCAGCGGCACCTTCTTCTGCTCGATCAGCTCGGCGATGCGCTCGATCAGCTTGGCCTTCTGGATCTGATAGGGAACCTGATCGACCACGATCTGGTAGGAGTTGCGAGCGCCCTCCTCCTTGAACCAGTGGGCGCGCACCCGGAACGAGCCGCGGCCGGTGCGGTAGGCCTCCTCGATGACTTCGGGGCCATCCACCACGATGCCGCCGGTCGGGAAATCGGGGCCCTTGACGTATTTGAGCAGGGTGGTGTCGCGGCAGTTCGGGTTCTTGATCAGCTCGATGGTGGCGGCACACAACTCGCCGAGGTTGTGCGGCGGAATGGACGTCGCCATGCCCACCGCGATGCCGTTGGAGCCGTTGGCCAAGAGGTTCGGGAAGGCGGCCGGCATTACCACCGGCTCATCTTCGGAGCCGTCATAGGTCGGACGGAAGTCGACAGCGTCTTCGTCGAGGCCGTCCATCAGGGCGATGGCAGCGTCGGTCAGGCGGCTTTCGGTGTAACGCATGGCGGCGGCGCTATCGCCGTCCACATTGCCGAAATTGCCCTGGCCATCGACCAGCGGATAGCGGACGGCGAAGTCCTGGGCCAGACGCACCATCGCCTCGTAGACGGCGGTGTCGCCGTGAGGGTGGTACTTGCCGATGACGTCGCCGACGACGCGGGCGCATTTCTTGAAGCCCGACTTGGGATCGAGACCGAGCAGCCGCATCGCATAGAGCAACCGGCGGTGAACCGGCTTGAGGCCGTCGCGGGCGTCGGGCAGCGCGCGCTGGGTGATGGTCGAGAGCGCATAAGCGAGGTAGCGCTCGGAAAGCGCACTAGCGAGATTCTCGGGGCGGATATCGTCAACAACAGGCGTGGTGGGCATTTAGATCTTCAATTCCAAACTGTCATGGCCCGCAACGGCGGGCCATCCAGGTGACGCTTACACTGGCGTCAGAGGTTTTGCCTATAGCATTTCACCGTTTCGCAGAAACGGCGAAACGCTCTAGATTCTTTGCTTGTCGCGCTTTCGGACGGAAAACCGGAGTCCACTTTTCCTGAAAGCGCTCTGGCCCAACTGGATCGCCCGCAGTCGCGGGCGATGACATTCGGGGTTCGCGGCCGGTGTACTTCTACGTCGATTCGCCTTCTTCATGTGCCGCAAGAGAGTCGAGGCGTAACCGCGGTGGTGGCATAGGTTTTCCGTGGGGCTTCAGAACCCACTCGAAGAGGAAATGACCGGTCAGCGCGAGCCCGGCGGAGATGTCGGCAGCGTTCACTTCGTGCTGGCTCCCCAGCAGAAATTGCGGCAGCGGGAACAGCCGCGCGGCATACGGCGCCCCTGCCCCAGATGACACCGCCCGGCCGGATCGGGGTGAGACATATATAAGGTTGGAGGTGGCGCCGGTGGCGGCGCACGCCGTCAGATCGAGCCCGAAGCCGAGCGCCTCCAAGAGCCCCGCCTCCCAGCGGACGTAAACGGCACCCCAATGGGCGAGCCCGTCCGCCAGCATGGCGTCGAGCAGAACGGTCGAGGCGGCGAACAACGGCTCGTAAAGCGGCGCGCGCTCCGGCAGCGTGGCGATGGTGATCGCCGTAAAGGCGTTGAGCCCGGCTAGCGCCTCGCGACTTTCCATCAGCGTTCCGGCGCGGGCGACATCGATCTCGCAAGCGAAATTGCCGAGATGTTCCTGGAGCCGGGCGCGCCATTGCAGCCGGACGGTGTTGCCAGGCTGGAGCACCGGCTTCAGCTTGCGCCCGCCCCGGACCAGCCCAAGATGGCGACCGTGGCTGCGGGTCAGGACCTCCAGAATGGTCCCGCTTTCGCCGTGCTGGCGGACCGACAAGACAATGGCGTCGTCATGCCATTCCATGGCGGCCCCGCCAAACCAAAGGCGTCATTTGTCCTCCGGAAACTCCAGACCCATGTCGCGGTAGTGCTCGCGTTTATCAGCCCAATCGGGGCGCACCTTGACGAACAAAAACAAATGCACGCGGCGGCCAAAAATCTGTTCGAGTTCTCTGCGAGAAGAGGCACCGATGTCTTTGATCGTCTGACCTTTTTTGCCAAGCACGATGGCCTTCTGACCGTCCCGCTGGACGTAAATGATCTGATCGATTTTGACCGAGCCGTCCTTGCGATCCTCCCACTTTTCGGTTTCCACGGCAGTGGAATAGGGCAGCTCATCGTGGAGACGGAGATAGATCTTCTCGCGGGTGATTTCCGACGCCAACAGGCGCGAAGGGATGTCAGCGGCCTGGTCCGGCGGATAGAGGAACGGGCCTTCCGGCATCCGCGCCGCGCACCATGTGGCCAGTGTCTCCAAACCGTTGCCCTTGAGCGCCGAGATCATGAAGATTTCTTCGTAAACCCCTGCCCCGTTAAACTTTTCAGCCAACGGCAGAAGCTGTTCCACCGCCATGGCGTCGATCTTGTTGAGGGCCATCACCGCCTTGCGGCTGGCCGCCTTCAGTCCCTCGATGATGCTGGTGGTATCGGCACTGGCGTTGCCGTTCGGATGGTCGCTGACCTCGGCGGCATCGACCAGATGGACCACGGCATCGGCATCGCCCGCCCCGCTCCAAGCGGCGGCAACCATCGCTTTGTCGAGGCGGCGTTTGGGCTTGAAGATGCCGGGGGTATCGACGAACACGATCTGGGTCTCGCCCCGCATGGCGACGCCGCGGACGTTCATGCGCGTGGTCTGCACCTTGGGGCTGACGATGGCGACCTTGGAGCCGACCAGCGCATTGACCAAAGTGGACTTGCCCGCATTCGGGGCGCCGATGATGGCGGTGAAACCGCAACGGGTCATGGTTGTCCCCTGCCGTTACGGCCGCCCTTGAGGCGGCCATCCAGCCTAGCGTCCACGAGACGAAAAACTCTGGATGGGCG
>WSSedL1CaDRAFT_10001337_pt1 | contig 14658 bp, 9 predicted proteins | sample WetSurSL1Cattail_FD_9464 | JGI IMG/M metagenome (IMG submission 9464)
ACCAGCGATGTTCAGTGGCGTGCTTCTAACCTTCTCGAATCTTTTGTCGATCCGAACCTTAGCAGGAAGGATCGTTGGGTAAATTCACCACTTGAAACCAGCTATTTACTTCCCGGTTATAAGGAAGGCGTACGATTCTTAAATAAGATGTACAATGCAGGCCTTGTTGACAATCAATTCATGCTGTATAAAGATGACACTGACAGTGACAATCTGATAAAGAGTGGCGTAGTCGGAGCATTTATACATAACTGGGATCAGGCATATCGCGATACACCCGGTTTGTTACGTGATTTAAAGGTTAACGTACCTGATGCTGAGTTTATCTCCATTGATCCGTTTGAAAATAGTGCCGGAGTAACTGAGAAAGGTTCCTATGATGCAGCTGGTCTAAATATATTTGTTCCGGCAACCAGTAAAAATGCTGATGGCGCACTTCGTTACATCAATTGGTTATCCAAGTTTGAAAACCGTTACTATTTACAGATCGGCGATGAGGGTGTAACTCATGAAATGGTTAACGGTGTTCCGAAGATAATTGCAGCAACAGATGAGAAGATTATGAACTCTGCTTTAAATATTGACTATACAATCATGATTAACGGTCTTGATATAGGTGACGATACTAAGATGGCACAAGCTCTCGCTCAGTCTTATTCAGTAGATTCTCAGCTTATTACTGATGCATACACGAATGCATTGACGAATGCTCGTCCGGCAATTGTTGTTCCGGTAACGCTTAGTGCAGCTGGCCCTTATTCTCAAACCTTGGGCGACAAAGCTAAGACGTTTATGGCTGAGTCGGTAACCTGTAAAGAAGCCGACTTTGATAAAGTTTGGGATGCAGATATTTCAGATTGGCTAGCTTCAGGTGCACAGGAGATTATTGACGAGCGTGCAGCTAAATATGTTGAATAATAAGTATTCCTTTTGAATTGTTTTAACTCAGAATTAGATTGAATAAGGAATAAAATGATAATGTCAAAATTTTTATAATCAAAAAAGACTGTAGGTTTTCATATTCCTACAGCCTTTTTTTGGGCACGCCCAGCATGGGAGCAATAGTTATTATGCTTTGATAGCCCATCGCAATTTGGCAGAACGGGCACGACTATTTGTATTACATTCCTCTGAGGTTGGTCGAATAGCATCGGGAGCAATATCTCGGTAGATACCCTCACGAAATAAACGTTGAAATGATTTTTTGACGAGTCGATCTTCTCCCGAATGAAAGGAAAGTATGGCAACACGTCCTCCCTCAGCCAGGGTAGCGGGAAGTTTCTCTAAAAATGTGTGTAAAACCTCATATTCATTGTTTACATCAATTCGTAGCGCTTGAAAACAACGCCTACAGGATTTTTTGATTTCATCATCCCTATTATTTCCCGGAATAAATTTCAATGCATCCTTGATAATCAGTTGAAGCTTAAGTGTAGTTGATATATCGATTCCCTTTTTTATTGCGGATATAATGGCACGAGAGATAACTTCAGAATATGGTTCGTCTGCATTTTCCGTCAACATACCTTGTAATTCTTTTTGTGTAATGGTTTTCAAACGCGATGCGGCAGAAATCCCTTTTGCCGGATTGAGTCGTAAGTCCAGTGGCCCATCAGTTTTGAATGAAAAACCTCTTTCCGGATTATCAATTTGCATGGAAGAGACCCCCAAATCCGCTAATACAAAATTAAGTGGCCCTGATTCGAGGACAATTTGATCTATATCGGAAAAGTTCATTTGTTTGATGGTTAAAATATCGGAGCCATAGCCTAAATTTTCTAAACGCGTAGTGGTACGCGGTAATTCAATAGAATCCACATCAATTGCATATAAGTGACCCTTTGAATTTAAACATTTCAGCATCTCCTGAGTATGGCCGCCATAACCAAGTGTAGCATCCAGTCCGGTTTGTCCGGGAGTTATCTGTAAGAATTCTAGTATTTCATTCACACAAATGGAACGATGTGTACCTGCAGGAGTACTGCCCTTTTGAATAACCTTTGCCACAGTATCGGAATACTTCTCCGGTTGCAGTTCTTTATATTTTTCTTTAAATGTTTTAGGATGAGTGCCTTCATAGCGAATTCGTCGTTGATGTTTTGGTTCTTGATTATCCATTGAATCCATTCTAATTCTCCTGATCTGTGGAGGATTTACCTATTTTATTTTCAATGTAGCTTCAAATCACATGATATCAAATACAAATTATAAAAGCAAACAATTACGAAGTAATGTTGGCATAATTGTTCTTGAAGGCATAAAGGCAACCCCAATCCTCAACGAATGGTAGTATGGAGCCATCAAAGGTGGAAATTATTAGGCCGTAGCAGTTGATTAAGCTACCAAAACTGTTGTTGCACTCTTGGGGGTTATTGATGCAGAAGGATCGTAGCATCTCCGACCGAAAACCTTATCTGATCGTTCATATCATAGGGATTTCCTGTGAGAAAAAAGCTATTACCGATATCTACACTCACAACGCGGTCTGTAGTAACATTTATAGAAAGCTCCTCTGTTCTTACCATGATCCGGTAAGCTCTCGATTGAGGCGGTATACTTCTTGTCATGGCTGAGGAAAATTCGGCATCAATCCTCATTTCCCTTCTTAGCTCGCATAAACAAATGGTTTCTCCGAATTCATTTATTATTATAGTATCTTTTCCTACGTTAAGCCTAAGGATATCAATGCGAATCATGTCATTTTGATCCTCCACACCGTAGGATATCAGTACATAGCCGGTTTGATTATCATTATTATTTGTGAATACTTCTTCGACTAAGGCATTATCTACACGAAGAATATTACCGCTTTGTGTTATCATTCCCTGAGGAAGTATGCCGATATATTCCATATAATCCATAAAATCCTCTGAATAATTTATGATTCTAATTACATTATAAGCCTGCACACCAATAAGTTTCGTTTTCCATCAAAAACAGCCGACAGAGTTGATACTCTGTCGGCTGATAGGTTTTGCTACTGTCTGATTTTAGCTTGTCCGATATCGGACGGTATTAGTAACTGGTAACTGTTCCGGAATATGTAAGGTCGAATATATAGTAATAGGTTTGAGTATTGGGGTTATCCAGTGTCTGCGAAACTAAGTTGAGACCTGAAATAGAAAGTACTCCCATGTAACTTCCGTTATCATAATTATAGGTGCCATGTGAATTGATATAGGCATAAAGTGTTGGGTAAAAGTCCGTTGAGGTAGCAACAAAGCTGAACCGAGAGGTCATAGTAACAACCTTTGTTTCCGGATATCTGGTTACCCCACCGGAGTAGGTAATAGTGAATACGTAGTAATAGTAATCACTCGATAGGGTTTGTACTGTATAATTTACATTTGAAATGCTAATTGTACCCCGGTAAGATCCATCGTCATAATTATAAGTGGAATGCGAAGTCAAATACGAGTAAATTTGAGCATTGGTATCCGCGCTAGTGCCGGAAAAGCTTTGTTGAACGTTCACCGAAACGTACTTTGTTGTTGCTGCAAGTGCATTTGTACTCATAAATGGGAAGAAAATAAATAGAGCTAACATGAAAACAATACTTAACCTTAAATAAATTTTCTTTGACATAATAAATCTCCTTTCTAAAACTTGATAGGGTTTTTGGGTTTTCAAACATAATCTATAAAAAATGGTAATTTATACCATATAAATAATATACCATGTCTGTAAAATAATGTCAACTTGATTTATGTTAAAATATGGAATTATTTATGCAATATGTCAGACATTTTGATGGAATAGAATCTATTGAGGATAAATATTAATATTTTTCATTTATTTTTTATATAAAAACTCTACGGAACGTTGATTGAATTATTGTACGTTTTAGATTATTCTTAATAAGAAAGGGAGGTAGCAAATATGGATTGTAAAAAGGTTGGTAAGCTGATACTTGGTTTGCGTAAAGAGAGTAAAATGACACAAAAACAACTTGCTGAGGCTATGAACATCAGTGACAAGACCATTTCAAAATGGGAACGTGGTATGGGATGTCCTGATGTATCCTTATTACGCGAACTCTCTGGGGTATTAGGCATAAATATTGAGAGAATATTATTAGGGGATTTGGAACCTAATGATACAGACGGAGGAAATATGAAAAAAGTAAAATTCTATGTGTGTCCTAACTGCGGGAATACTCTGACTGCTACAGGAGTGAATGGATAACCATTATGAAGCTTAATCCCAGATGTTTTTCGATAATCCCTCGAAGCCATCCCTACGAATCTGGACATCCACATTGCTTTCAAGCATAGTCTTTTTCATAATATCAAGTATTTGAATATCCTCCTCATTGAGGGGGTGTTTTAGTGCCTCATAAAGCTCATCCATTTGTGTTATAGAGTGCATACCGGGAACAGCGCAATCTAAATTTGGATTTTGCAAAGCAAAGCGGATGGCAGCTTGATACGGACGACAGCTCTGATATCCAAAATCAGTAGTGTTCCATTTCATTTCACCTGCCCAAATTTTATTAAAGAAACCACCGGCACCACCGAATGGCTTCATTCCAACGCATCCAATTCCCTTCGACTTTGCAAAGGGTAGTAATTCCCGCTCTACACCGGGATGCAAGGCACTGTAGGGAACCATCATAACTTCAAAATCATCAAATTTCGTTAGGGCATGTTGCGCCATTTGCGGAGAATGATGACACGAAAAAGCCAGGTGATCGCAAAAACCAAGTGCCTTTAATTTGGTAGTTGCCTCACGCAATACATGCATGACTTTGTCTTCCGATTCCGGATATAATTCAAGTCCTACCCACAATAAAATATCCACATGATCGATACCATATCGTTTATGATGATCCTGACAATAATCAAGAATATATTCCTTTGTCAAATCGCCTCCCAGCTGTGTCACACCGTGTAAAGGCCAGCATACAGTGAATTCTTCTTTTCTGGTTTTCATAAGTTCGGCAGTTGCTTCTTCCTCCGGTTCCCATTGAACGTCAAGATAATTGATACCGAGATCAAGTAAGTGATTCAATTCTTTGATTCTTCTGGGAACATCGTTATGAGAAGAGGGCCCTAAAGTAAAATGGCCGCCGGCTGAAAATCTTGTAACAGTAATTCCTGTATTACCTAGCTTTGAAGTCTGTAAATCTGAATTTATCATAGGAAAGTCCTTTCATAATTGAAATATATATATGATAAATAGTATAAGCCATGAAGTTAACTCTAAGTCAATAATAATTTTAAAATATAACGCATACTGCCAAGGCTAATCATAGTCGAAGGATGTTCATATTACAAATGATCCAATCTTAGAATATATCAATCATGTATTAGCATATATCATTGTTTCAGCATAATCTATATTCTATAATTTTCCGTATATTACTTACATTTCGTGTGAAAACATATGATTAGCCTAATAGATATTTTCATTAGTATTATATGTAATAATCAATTATGTGATGAGACATGTAAACAAGAGAGAAGTACCTTTTCTTTTTTCCTAATAGTAGAATGGAGATAATAATGAATCATAAATTAGAATTGTCAGAGAGAGATATATCTATGCATCTCAAGCTATGGTATCAATTTCAAGAGACAACCGGTACGGATGTCTTAGATTTATCAGGCAACAATTATCATGGCAGCTATGGAAACATTCCTTCCTGGGGAAAAGGTATGATTGGAAGCTCATTTATCACTGGAGGAAGTAATTCATCCTATATTACAATCCCAAAGGGTGTCCTAAAGAAAGTTAATAATATAACAATTGCAGCAAGGGTAAAATGGACCAACAGTTCCATGTTAAATCAATGGATTTATGCCCTTGGTGTTGATTCAAAGAAGTATATATTCGCAACGCCGAAAGGAAATTCAGGTAAACTTTATTCTGCGATTTCTAATATGGATGGTTCATTTAGTAATCAAAATACAACAGGTGAACAAGGACTTGCTGCATCCTCTGTACTACCGATTCGATTGTGGAAACACCTGGTGGTAACAATTAATTCGGAGACAAATACGAGCATTATGTATGTTGACGGAGTTGAGATTACCAATAATTCGAAGGTAACGATTAAGCCTTCTGATTTATATGATGCTTCAAAGGATTGCTCTGGATATATCGGAAAGTCGTTCCACTGGGACCCCGGTTTTTCAGGGCAAATCGACGATTTTAGAATATACTCAGTAGCCTTAGATAAGGATGAAGTAGCAGCCTTAACCTATGCGGAAATGTCAGATACACAGCTTGTAACTACGGCATTGGCGGATTTAAGTATTGGAGATACATCTATTGTAGCTCAGGATTTAGTTCTTCCGACAACGCTTTATAGTACAGATATAACATGGAAATCCAGTGATCTAGCACACTTGGATAATAGGGGGAGAATAACCAGGCCGGCAGAGGGAGAAACTGTTGTAAAATTAGATCTGACGGCAACAGTTACAAAAAATGCTGTTACCTTTACGAAAGATTTTATGGTTACAATATTACCAAGCGGTGAAGCTGTATATAAAGTTGAAGTGGACGCTTTAGGAAAAGGTGTTACAATCAGCTCTAATTTGTTTGGGCTTTTCTTTGAAGACATAAATTATGGGCTTGATGGTGGATTATATCCTGAGCTTGTACAGAATAAATCGTTTGAATTTGTAAAGTCGGAAGATGATGCTATGATACAGAAAAAAGAAGGATTATATGCCTGGTATAAGCTCGAGACAGGGGGAGGCAAGGTGGCAATAGCGACCCAAAGTGTTTCCGGGCTTAACGTAAATAACCCAAATTACCTAGAGATCACAGCAATGAAAGCAGGAACAGGAGTTGGCGTCTATAACACCGGTTTCCCGGATGCACCAGATACAGCAATTACGCCAACACCGGGAATGAAGCTTGTGAAAGATGATTGTTATTATTTCTCGCTTTATGCAAAAAGTGATGATTATACCGGCCCTATCGAAGTCAGCCTCACGAGTGAGGATGGTTTGAAGGTCTATGCATTGACCTCCCTAAAAGGAGTATCCGCTGAATGGAAGAAGCTAAGCTGTGTGTTGCAGCCCAGTGCATCCACATCAACGGCAAGACTTCAGATTCTTATGAAAGAAGCCGGAGTACTTCATATTGACATGGTATCCTTATTTCCGCAAAAAACATGGAAAAACAGAACCAATGGAGTCAGGCAGGATCTGGGACAAATGTTAGGTGATATGGAGCCAAAATTCTTCCGTTTTCCGGGTGGCTGCTTAGTCGAAGGCAGGGTTGTTACGAACCGGTATCAATGGAAGGATACGGTCGGACCTCTGGAACAACGTAAAAGCAGCTTTAATAACTGGGCATTCAGCGGAAAGTATCCATTTTATAATCAGTCCAACGGCTTTGGCTTTTATGAATACTTCATATTGGCAGAGGATCTAGGTGCTGAGCCGATTCCATGTATGAATGCCGGAATATCTCATCCGGCAAAAGGAACATTTACACCAACCTTGATTCCGTTGGAGGAAATGAGTGAATTAGTACAGGATGCAGTTGATCTTGTCGATTTTGCAAATTGCACGGATATGAATAATCCATGGGCAAGACTTCGAGCAGAAATGGGCCATGCAGAGCCTTTTTATATGAAATATCTAGAGATAGGAAATGAAAATGGCGGCGAGGAATATTACCAAAGATATCAGCTCTTTTCTGAAGCCTTGCGATTTAAATATCCGGAGCTTAAGCTGATTGCAGACGGAGGGTTTGGTAAAAATGACAGTATTAATCTGGAAACCTGGTCGAGAGTTCAAAAAGGGGTTATTGATGCTGATATTGTAGATGAACATTATTATATAGGACCGGGAGTTTTATACGATAGTATGAACCAATATGATAATTACGACCGAAGACTGGGTAAAGTGTTCTTGGGGGAATATGCAACACTTGGTAATACACTGGAGAATGCTTTGTCGGAGGCAGCCTATATGACCCACCTTGAAGAAAATGGGGATGTTGTGGAGTTGGCCGCTTATGCGCCCCTTTTTGCAAAGAGTAATTATACTCAATGGGGAACCGATGCAATTTTCTTTGATAATTCTACTGCTTATGGAACCGTAAACTATTACATACAGATGTTATTTATGAAAAATATGGGTCATATTACACTGCCCTCTGAAATCATCAAGCGTGGAGAGACCGGTCACAGAATACACGGCGCGATAGGGTTTGCTACAAAAAATACTGCAGTTCAATTTGAAGAGATCACGGTCACCGAGGATGCTACAAAGGTGATTTTATTTCGCGATGATTTTACGGCCGATGCATCTGACTGGACCGCTATGGGGGGAAATTGGATTGCAAATAACGGTATCTTTGAGCAAGCTGATATGACTTCCGCTGAGGCAATTGCTTATGTCGGAAAAATTAATGCCGATAATTATACCGTAACTCTGAGAGCTAAGAAGATAGGTGGGACAGAAGGCTTTCGTATTATCTTAGGTCATCAGGATGAGAAAAATTATCTACAACTGAATTTGGGGGGATGGGGTAATACTAAGAGTTCTTTTGAAAAGATTGTAGATGGACGAACTATCGTTATGACACCATATTATGATACAGCAAAAATCCCATCAATCATCGAAAACAGGTGGTATAGCATAAAATTACGTGTAATAGGTAGCAGAATAAGATGTTATATTGATGAGTTGCTTCAATTTGATATTGTGGACCGATTGAAAAAAGGACCCATATATTCAGTAGCAAGTAAAGATATAAATAACGGAGATATCATAATTAAAATTGTAAATCCTCTGTGCTGTGAACAAATGATAGAGATTAATATGAAAAATACAAATAAAATAAATAATAAAAATAATATCGATAGGGAAGGCCTGAAAACGGTTTTGAAAGGAACAGCTCCGGAGTCTTCGAATTCCTTTGAGACTCCAAAAAGCATCGAGCCTGTTACTACGAAAATAAGTGGTATCAATACCGGTAATAAGGTGAACCTTGATCCATATTCACTGACTATATTCAGATTTCGGCAGAAGGCATAGGAGCCATGTATGCTCTCGTCAATAGGTGTAATTATTAATTACATCTTTCTTATATAAATATATGTCATCCATAAGATTTCACTGGTATATTTAACCTATCATATGATATGATGTAATAAAAGCGCGAATAATGTCACATAGGAGAAAACAATGAGAGGAATTCATAATTATTATACAAAGTTATTTCTAGTAATTTTGATTACGGTAATTATATCAAGTTGTCTAATATCAGGAATATCCATCGTCAGATATGTAAATAATAACCAATCTCTTACGGAACAAAGTTTGATTTCTAATGCAGAGCAGAAAGTTAAGATTTATGAAGTGAATATCAATAGCTTGCATCGATTGTCGGAAAGTATTGCAAATGATGTGGAAGTCAAGAACTATTTTACGAAGCTGAAAGCCGGTGAGGATGATAGTGCTTATTATCAGATCTTAAAGGCTGACGTGGAGGGTGAAATGAGCAACTATCCCGGGCTATTAGAAAATGCTTTTTTTGTTTATAATGGCTTAGTTTATATTGATGGTGTAAACGGTACCTCTATTGATTATAGCATTGAAGATCAAGGTTCGGAATGGTATATAAATGTATTGAAAAGTAAGAAGCATTACCTTGGTAAATTAATTAAATCTCCGGTATCAGGTCTACCGGTGATGGTATCAGGCTATCCGGTTCTAGATGACAATAATCAGATTCTGGCTGTATTTGGATTGGCAATTAATCTGGATGGATTCTCCAATACAATTATATCTAATTCAAGTACCTCAAAAGAGAATACGATTATAATTGATGAGGATGGAGCCGTGGTCGCAGCGAATGATATCGACCTAATCAATAATTATAATATAGGCACAGAACTTCCATTGTTGTATCAATATATTGAGGACCATAAAGAAGGCATTGTTTATTATAAAAGAGATGGTGTTAACTATATTGCGGCAGTGAAAGCCTCAGAACTTGGAGTAATTATCATACAGTCGCTTCCGGTCAATGTTTATAGAAATCCGATTATTGTATCCGCTATCATTTCCATTATTGTATTGATAGTAATACTTGGATTTGTAGTTGTTATCACCAATTTTGTTGCCAAGAACATAACGAAGCCTATTCATATACTGGTGGATGAATTCAAGGATATGAGTGAAGGAAATTATGATAATGAGATTCCGGACTACTTAAAAAGGCGCAAAGATGAATTTGCAGTACTTGGAACTGCTGTAGCCGATATGAAGAATCAGACCAGCCAGCTTATTATGAAGCTTAATCTTGCCAATGAAGAGACAGAAGCATCGCTCGAAGAGGTATTAGCAACAGAGGAAGAATTAAGAAAACAGAATGAGTTGTTAATCCTCAGTGAAGATCAGCTTAAGAAGAGTAATGAATACAATAAGGCAATACTTAATGTACTTCCGGATGTTATTTATATTATTAATCGGGACGGAACAATTACGGACTGTCAAGAAAGTCTGAAAAATCTCCCATATATGCCGAGAGAGTTATTTCTTAATAAAAACATTAGAGATGTTGTTAGAGAAGATGTCGTTAATATAATTGATCATAAAATTCAAGCTGCTTTAGCCACGGATGTCGTGCAAAGCTTTGAATATGAGTTTGTACAGGATGAAGAATTAGAGATATTTGAGTTTTGTATTATAAAATGTTTTGAAGATGGAGTACTTGCAATAGCTAGAAATGTAACAAGTCAGCGTACATATCAGAAGCGAATTGAATATCTGAGTTATCATGATCAATTGACCGGACTGCTTAACCGAAGATTTTTTGAAGAAGAATTGAAGCGACTGGATGATAATAAGAATTTTCCGTTATGTATTATCATGTCGGATGTAAACGGTTTAAAGCTGGTGAACGACTCTTTTGGACACAAAGCCGGAGACATGATGCTGATGAAATTTGCAAATGTAATAAAGAGATTATATCCGTATGAGGACAGGATATTTCGTATTGGCGGAGATGAATTCGTAATTCTGGTACCGAATATGAATCGGGATGATGCGGATGTAATTGTGAAAAATATAAAAGCTGATTGTGACAAGGAAATGGTGAATGCGATAAATCTTTCGGTTTCCTTTGGGTGGGAAGCAAAATGTGATAGCAGTGAGGATATCAATGATGTATTAAAAAGTGCAGAGGATCGCATGTATAAGAAAAAGTTGTTTGACGGACCAAGCATGAGAGGGAAAACAATCGGCGTTATTATTAATACGCTACATGAGAAGAACAAGAGGGAAGAACAGCATTCGCACAGAGTAGCTGAATTATGTGAGAAGATTGCAATCGCTTTAAAAATGCCGGAACATGAGATAAAGGAGATACGAAACGCCGGACTGTTACATGATATTGGGAAGATTGCAATTCAAGATAGTTTGCTGGATAAGCCTGGTAAATTGACGCCAGAAGAATATGAAGAAGTGAAAAGACATCCTGAAATCGGATACCGAATCTTGTGCTCGGCAAATGAAATGACTGATATCGCTGAATACATACTTTTTCATCATGAGAGGTGGGATGGGAGAGGATATCCAAGAGGACTGAAAGAAGATGCCATTCCTCTTCAGTCAAGGATAATTGCAATAGCGGATACTTTTGATGCAATGACCAGTGTGCGAAGCTACCGGATGCCTGTTTCGGAAGAAGAGGCAGCAAAGGAAATATATGACAATGCAGGAATCCAGTTTGATCCGGAGTTGGCGCGCCTGTATGTATATGATGTCTTAGGTTATTCCTTTTCAGCATGAGTTAGTATAAAGATAAATCTTAGATTGAATCGTACAGTTGCCGAAGGAGATAGGAGATATTGATGTCAGAGTATAAAATATTAAAAATAGCAGAAGACTTTTACAGTATTGAGCAGGACTTTGTACGATGTTTTTTATTAGTAGGAGAGAAAGAAGGATTATTAGTCGACACCGGTCTTGGCGGAAATCTGAAGGAGTATGTAGAGGAGATAACGAAGCTTCCGATCAAAGTTATATTTACACATGCGGACGGAGATCATGAAGGAGCTGCAGGACAGTTTGAAAAATGTCTGATGCACCCTTCTGAATTTGATTATTATAAAAGTAAGAATGCAGGCGCAGTAGAAATGGATCCGATTTGGGAGGGTGACACCATAGACCTTGGTAACTACTGTCTCGAGGTGATCCTGATACCGGGTCATACCCCCGGAAGCATTGCCTTACTCGAGAGAGAGAAACGTTTTCTTATTGGTGGTGACAGCATTCAGACCGGAAGCATTTTTATGTTTGGAAACGGACGTAACTTTGATGCTTTTCGTGCAAGCATGATGAAACTTCAAGGCTTGCGAGAGTGTTTCGATATAGTATTTGCTTCACATGGTGAACTTACTGTGAAGCCGGATATTGTAGAACAACTCTTTGTGGTAGCGGGAAAAGTAATGAAAAGAAAAGTGGAAGGTAAACCTCAGATTCTTCATAACAGGACGGTCAATTGTTATGAGTTAGATGGAGTATCCTTTTTTGCAGAATAGGAAAGAGGAGCAATGATATGCTCCCCTTTTTTGTTGTATTTAATTTTCATAAGGCTTAATTGTCTGTATTGTACCATCTTCATTATAATTTAATTCAGTATATTTCACGCAACGCTTATGATTAACGCCACCGGATAAGGAACTGTCATGATAGAAGAGATACCATTTATCTTCAAATTTAACAATGGAGTGATGGGTGGTCCATCCGATTACCGGTTCTAAGATTCTTCCTTGATAAGTGAAAGGGCCTTTTGGATCTTTGCTGATGGCGTAAACCAAATAATGAGTGGATCCGGTGGAATAGGATAAATAATAATATCCGTTATACTTATGCATCCAAGGTCCTTCAAAATATCTTCTGTCCTCATCACCGGCAGTGATGGGGCTACCGTCCTTATCAACAATTTTGATTTCCTGTGTTCCGTTCTTAAAGGATAACAGATCATCACTTAACTCTCCAACGATAGGCCCTAAAGCCGGTTCGTCGCCGGAAGGTCCTTCAGGATTTGGAATAAAGCTTCCGGTTTGCCATTTCTCTAACTGGCCGCCCCAGAGACCACCGAAATATAAATAGGATTTTCCGTCATCATCCACGAAGGCAGCCGGATCAATACTGAAGCTCCCAGGAATGTAATCCGGTTCCGGTGTGAATGGACCGGCGGGATTTTTACCGGTTGCAACACCGATTCGGAAGATTCCGTCCTTGTCTCTTGCCGGGAAGAATAGATAATACATACCATTTTTATAAGCAACATCAGGGGCCCACATTTGCTTACTAACCCAGGGAACATCCTTCATATGAAGGGCTTCACCGTTATCTACGCAGGGAGAGTCTATACCGTCCATAGACAAGATGTGGTAATCCTCCATCTTATATTGGTCTCCGTTATCATTATCAGGTCCATCATGATCTAAATCATGGGAAGGATAGATATATAGCTTGCCATCAAAGACATGTGCTGACGGATCAGCCGTATAGATATGTGTTACTAAAGGTTGATTTTGCATAGATTTTTTCTCCATATTCGTTCTCTCCATGTAGTTTTATTAGAATGACATTAGTATACTAGGATTATTCAATGTTTTCTTCGCAAATATTGCTATGTTCTTCTCATATAAGGCGGTGATTGATATTATTATCATTTATTGATAAAATAGGATAAGAAATATGGTAAAATGTTTAATATAACAGTAAAAAAAATATGAAAAAGAGGTGTATACATGAGTAAATGGAAAGACTTGGATACCTTTTTAAAAAGCCATATAAAGAACGGCCCGACAGGCTGTGGATGTATTGTTGTAAGGGATGGCGAGATACTGTTTGAGAATTATTACGGTTATGCTGATATAGTTAAGCAGACACCGGTTAACGAGCAATCGGTTTTCAGACAAATGTCTACGACAAAGGTGATTGTATGTACTGCTGCTATGATGCTTTTTGAAAGAGGCAAATTCCTGTTAAATGACCCTATTTCTGAATATTTTCCGGAATGGAACAGTACTATGGTGGTAGATATGCTTGAGGATGGTACACATCTTATCAGACCTGCTAAAAGTCCGATTCAGGTAAGAGATTGTTTTACAATGTCCATGGGGATTGGTTACGGTGGTCCGGAATATACTCATCAGATGATGGAGAAGGTTAGGCGAGATCTTGAAAATGAGGTTGGGGATTATACACTCAGACAGGATATTAAAGCGATGTCAAAGGTTCCTGTTATATTTGATCCCGGAACCCACTGGCTATACGGCTTTGGTCATGAATTGGTGGCCGGACTAATCGAGGTGGTATCAGGAAAAACGGTCGGAGAATTTTTAAAAGAGGAATTATTTGATCCGTTAGGAATGACAAGCACCGCTTACCGTTATTTTGGCGATATGCGAGAGAAAATGGTGACCATGTATCAGCGTACCGAGGATGGAACCATAGTTCCCGTTAAGGGAATGTTTGATGAGAGACATGAACCGGAGGCAAAATATGAAGCCGGAGGTGCAGGTCTATTCTCCGGTATACGTGATTATTCAGCCTTTTCCCAGATGTTGGCTTGCGGTGGAGAATATAAGGGAGAAAAAATTATTGGCCGCAAAACGATTGATCTGATGCGCACGAACCAATTGAATGAGCAACAGATGAAAGATTATAC
>WSSedL1CaDRAFT_10001338_pt1 | contig 14657 bp, 11 predicted proteins | sample WetSurSL1Cattail_FD_9464 | JGI IMG/M metagenome (IMG submission 9464)
GTTGCTTGATAATTTATAATCTTTTGTAAACTTTATTTTCTGCGGAAATTCACGGGCACATTCGCCGCAAAACGTACATTTCCCGAGGTCAATGCTTACCGGATTTATTGAAATAGCTGCCGTAGGACACAATTCCTTTAAAGCTTCTGAGTCAACATTCACATCTGTTATTTCCGGACGGCCTCTGAATATACCGGGAACTTCAACCTTTTTAACATCCGGAATATATTGTTTACCCTGATGGAATAATATTTTAATGTTATCGAACATCTTTATAATTATTTAAATAATTGAGCCTGTTTTGATTATATCTAACAGACTTACAAATCGTGACCACAATACGATAAATCAAAGCTTTTATTACAAATCGGAAAATCCGATATTTCGTTGTTTCTTACGGCTAATGCCAATGCCAGCCAGTTATGAAATGACGGATCCTTAATTTTATAACAAATAAAGTTGCCTTGTTCATCGGTTATTGCAGTGTGGGCAACTTCGCCTCTCCAACCTTCGGTAAGGGAAATTACAAAAGAATTAGGAGCAAACTTCGTTTCCTTATGAGGTTCTGAGATAATCTGAGGTACTTCTGTAATTAGTTTTCGGATATATTGCAACGACTGCCGGATTTCTTCAAAACGGAGCATGGCGCGAGCATAAACATCCCCGGAATCCATTAAAACCGGTTCGTGTTGTAACGAGGAAAATAATCCATAAGAATGCGAAAAACGAATATCCCTCTTTATTCCACCCATGCGGGCAGCCATACCTACGGTCCCAATCTGCTCCAGTTGCTCTGACGAAAGTATGCCGGTTCGTTCGATACGGGACAACACACTGGGTAAATTAAACATCTTATTGCATATTTCCAGAAAATCAGGTTCATATTTGTCCAGCACTTCATTTAATCTATCGGCCAAAGCAATAGTATAGGGAAACTGATTTCGTCCCGGGCGTATTAAACTTTTTGCAAGACGGTTTCCGCACCATTCCTGAAAGTAATTAATTATTGGAGTACGAAGTCTTCCCAACACCGAACTTCCTAACTGGTAAGCTACATCGGTGCATATAGCGCTCAAATCGCCGGTATGTATAGCCACCCTTTCAATTTCCTGGGCCAGGGTACGCGCAAACAATATGTCCGGGCCGACTTCAAAACCACTTAAACTTTCCCAAAGGTAAGCAAATGCCGAAGTATGTTCAACAACACTATCGCCGGCGATATTTTCAGCTAATGTTGAAAGTTCAAGCATTTTTTTCTTTTGCAGGAACAAATGTTCTATGCCTCTGTGCTGAAATCCAAGCTGAATTTCGAGATGCAGAATTTGTTCGCCATTGCAGATAAACCGGAAATGACCGGGTTCTATAACCCCGGCATGTACCGGGCCTACACCAACCTCGTGTAAATCTTCACCGTGTATAGAATAAAACGGATAATTTCGTATATCCTTATCCATATCAACCCGGTTAAAGGAATAGCGTAGTGGTTTTAACCAGGGATGATCGATATAGTGAAATCCAAAATTTTCATACAGTTCCCTTTCGAACTTTTCGAAAACCAGGTTATAGGCAGAAAAAGAGTATAACAACGAGCCATCCTCAACTATGCAGGAAGACACTTTTATATCCCCGGCATTGTCATCGGCAATACAGCATACAAGTTTTACACCCTGCAATACACGATATCCAAAATAGGAAACACAATGGCAACTTTTATTATGCTTGATTAATCCGGTATTATGAATTAAAAAATCATTATATCCTGTTTCCGGAATTGATTCTACCGGAATACACTGCTGGTTTTTTACAGAAATATAACTCATAGTGCTATGGTAAAAAGGTTACTGCGTCATGCAAAAGTTTAATAAAAACCGGAGGAGGGTTCAATCCCAGCCAAACGGCTAATATTAAAAGAAAATATTGAGATAAAGACTCCCATGGGTTGCAATGCGGAACCTGAGTCTCATCAAAACCAACAGGAGGTGTAAATAATATTTTAAGAATATTCTTGCCAAAAGCATAAATAATAAGAGTAAGAAGCAATAAGGCCAATATTAAAATAATAATAAACTTACTTTCGAACAGCGCTCGAAAAATAAAGAACTCACTTACAAAAAGTCCGGATGGAGGCATAGCTGTTATACTAATAAAACCAAGCAATAAAACCAAAGCTCCGGCAGGGTTATATTTAAAATAATTACCTACATAATAAATACTCTTACTCTGATAAACCCTGTACAACTGGTTAAACTGAAGAAATAATGCCGATTTAACAAAACTGTGCAAAATAATATGCAGTAATGCAGCATAATAACCTATTCCTCCGGCAACAACACCAAGCATTACGATACCCATGTGTTCAATTCCTGAATATGCAAGCATTCGCTTTATATTCATCACCTTAAACATATAAACCGTAGCAACAAAAATCGATAAAATTGCTGAAATCAGAATAACCATATTAGCCCAATGATGAAGCGGAGTATTCGCGATAATTTTGTACGTTCTAAAAATACCAACAAAACCCATATTCATCAGTAAACTGGCCAGAATAGCACCTGCAGGGGCCGGGGCTTTGTCCTTGGCATCTATACCGGCGGTGTACATTGGCACCAATCCGGCTTTTGCCGTAAACCCGGTGAATATAAAAATAAAGGCAAGCCGAAGCCAAAAAATATTAAGCCGGGAGCTGTTTTTCATCAGATTGGCAAAGGATAAATCTCCCATTTGAGTTCCCTGAGCCAGAGAAAGGAATAATATCCCGATAAAAATCAGAGTTACACTTATTGCACAAACAAAAATATACTTCCAGGTACCTTCAAGGGCCAGTTTATTGCGATGGTGGTAAATTAATGCCGAAGCACTTAAAGTAGTTAACTCGGCAAATATCCAGTTTACAGCGATATGATTTGCCATGTAAGCTGCAGATATGGAAGTAAATAACAAAATCAATGAGCCAAAATAAACCGAACCGGCATGAGGCTTTTCGTTATGTCGTTTAATATAAATGTAACTGTGTATAAGAACAGGAATACACACAATACTCAGGGTTATTAACAACAATATCCCCAAAGCATCGGAAGTAAAATATCCCAGATGTGTCTGGTTGTAATGGTAACAATTGTAAATAGTAAACAGCCATTGCAATAAGGCAAATAAAACTAACAGTACTTTGGTAATCCATTCCTTTTGGTTAAAAAAAGTAACGCCACCCAGTAAAAAAGCACCGGTTATATAAATTGCTGTCATTTTTAATAATCTTTTAAATTACTTAGTTGATCTACATCTACATCTTTGAATACATCTCCGATTTTTTGCAGAAAAATTCCTAAAATCAGTACACTGGCAAAAATATCAAGCATTACTCCAAGATTAACAAGCATTGGCATTTCATTTCCTACTGCCAGAGACAATACAAAAACTCCGTTTTCAATTACCATATACCCGATAACATGGGTTATTATTTTACGGCGAGTAGCTATTAAATACATACCGGAAAAAAGAGCGGAAAGAGCCACAATAAAAAATATCTTATCAAGTTTGGTATCTTTTATAGAATTTGCCAAAAGAGTAGTTCCAATAATTGTAAGTGTAATTATTACCAACGAGAGAAAATTGGGCAGGTATGGTTCAGCCTCGCGGGTTATATTGTTTTTCTTTATCACATACGAAAGAAACATGGGTGCAGCTATAGCTTTAAAAACAACCGTTTCTAACAGAATAAGCACTAAGTTAAGCGTATTAATTTCGTGAAGCTGTAATAAGGTAACCCCAAATAAAATAACTCCCTGTATCAAAAGTATCCGAATATAGGTATATATCCGGTTTGCAATAGAGATATACAACAGGGTAATTATGAATATAATCAATAAAACGTTTATCATAATTTTTAATTTTAAGCTAATTTTCCAAGAACTAATAAAACCCCAAAGAAAATTAATAAACTAACCGACGATAAAGCCAATATAAACTGAGCATTGTGCCCCATCCTAAAACGGGCCATAAACGATTCAATGATACCTACTGCTACTGCAAAAGCAAACTGAATACCCAGGAAAGAAACTATAGCAACCGGCAGCGACAAACCACTAATAAAAAGATTTGCGATTAATGAGCCATAAATAGCAAACTTTAGATATCCGGCCGACTGTATCAACCCCAGGTCAAATCCGCTATTGTCTAATACCATTACTTCGTGAATCATCGTAAGTTCAAGGTGTGTTTTAGGATCATCCACAGGCATCCGGCTATTTTCAACCATGGCAATCATTACCAAAACAAACGTTGCCATCACAGCGATGGCGTAAATTGTGTAAGAGCCTAAATACAGTGAACCAAAAATGTCAAAGAATGAAGTATTCCCAGTAAGAAGAGCAAAAGAACCTAAAAGAATAAAAAACGCAGGTTCGGCGAACATTGAGTACAATGCTTCCCGGCTGGCACCCATTCCTTCAAAACTACTCCCGGTATCTAAAGCCGAAATAATATTAAAAAATTTCCCTAAAGCCAGAATATATGCAAAGAATATAAAATCTCCGTCGAAACTTATAAACCCTTTTGTACCACCCAAAGGCAGTGTTAGAGAAGCCATAACAACAGATGAAAAATAAACTACAGGTGCAATCTTAAAAATAAAACTCGTGGTTTCGCTATACACCGTTCCCTTTTTAAACAACCGCGCAACATCCCGCAACGGTTGAAATACATCCGGGCCCTTACGTCCGGCGGCAATGCTTTTAGTCCGGATAACTATCCCGGTAAAAAACAGACCGGCTATTATTATTAAAATAAAACTTAACATTTTATCAATGGTTTAAAATGTATCTAATTTTGTCTTTTATTTAAATTGATAAGTTGAATTTATCTAAGCTTTAAAAGAATGCACCCATCAGGTTAACATCTGAAATACAGTTCCGATAATTAAAAATAAAATAAAGATAATACCATAAATGATATAAGTCTGAACCTTACCGTTTTGAATAAATTTAAACAGGTTTATAAAATTTATCAGGTAATAAGTAATAGGGTTTATGATTTTCTCCTCGAAGAAATCTGTATAAAACGAATTATATTTTTTGTCTTTAGGAAATATTTCTTCATTGCTCAATTCGGAATATTCTTTCTTTTCGAGTAACACAAAGCTAAAAAGTTTGGCAAAAGGTTTCGAAAAAGATTTACCGGTATATTGAATTTTTGGAGTCGGTGCCACATATCCACATCCCCAGGTGGAAGATTCGGCAATTTCACGATTTTTAACCGAAATTTTCCGTAACAGAAAAACCAACATTACAATGATTAGAAAAACAAAGGAATAAAGGCTTATATTCTGTAAAATTTCAACATATTTAAAAGTATTGACATTGATTAACGTTAGTGCCGGAAATGCTCCCTTTAAAACAAGAGTTGCCATTCTTATAAAAAATCCGGGTACAAATGCTATACTCAGCATGGCTAAAATAGTCAAATAAAGAGGAAACCTCATTTTAAACGGAACTTCCCGAGGAGTATTATGCAACGAAGTACGCGGGGTTCCCAAAAAAATAGTCCCAAAAGTTTTAGTAAAGGTTAAAATAGAAATTCCGCCGATAAGGCTTAAAGAAGCTATAGAAAGGATTAGCAATGTAATGATTGCATTACTATGGAAGTTTAAACCATTAAGAAGTCCGCTATAAATCAAAAATTCAGAAATAAAACCATTAAAAGGAGGAATACCGGCAATAGCTATCGACCCTATAAGGAAAATCCCGGCTGTATGAGGCATATTTTTAATAAGACCTCCCAGTTTTTCCATATCGCGGGTATGAGTTTGCTGATAAACCGAACCTGAAGAAAAAAACAAAAGTGATTTAAACAACGAATGGTTTAAAATATGTAACAGAGCTCCAGCAAACCCCAGAAAAGCAAAATATACCTGATGGGTTCCGAGCCCGATTAAACCTATGCCCATACCCAAACCGATAATTCCAATATTTTCGATAGTACAATAAGCTAACATCCTTTTAAAATCCTTGTTTACAGATGCTTTCATAATACCAACCAATCCCGTTAAAACAGAAACAGAGATAAGGATCTCGCCAATGACAACAAAGTCTGATTTTAAAAATGTAATTATCCGGAAAATACCATAGATTCCCATTTTAACAATAACTCCGGACATAACGCCCGAAACATGCGAAGGTGCAGCCGGATGTGCATGAGGCAACCATGTATGAAGTCCGATAAACCCGGCTTTAAAACCAAATCCGACAAAAAAAACTAAAAATAAACCAATATTGACATTAGTACTAAAAAATGCAGAAATACTATTAAAATCAAATGAACCGGTTTTATAATAGACCCATAAAAATGCTATAGTCAACAGCACCACGCTGATATGCATCTGAACCAGATAATTCATCCCGGCTTTCAATACTTTAACATTAGTATGCTCAAAAATTACTAAAAGCATGGACGACACAGACATTATTTCCCAAACGATTAAAAAGGCCATACTGTTTTGAATCATACAAACCCAGGTCATTGACGCCTGAAAAATCATAAAAAGGCTCCAATGAAAATTTATAACTTTATTGGTGGAGTTATAGGGTTTCAGATACCCGATGCCATACATACAACCCGTTATGGAAGCAAAATTTACGATTAATATAAACCATGCCGACAATCCGTCTACGCGGAAAGGAACCATACCAATAAATTGCCCTCCCCATAATTGGACCTCAAAATTACCGTTAACCAGGGCTTGAACTGCCAGATACCCGGTAATAAGCGCATTGATACACACAAATAAAAAGGCTGTTCCTGATTTCAACCTGTTTGCAACAAAATTTAATGCTACAATTCCAATAATTAATGTAACAAAATGACCACAAAGTAAACACTTTGCCCATTCCGCAATTTCCAAATTCATTGTAATTAAATTATTACTTCAAACTAAAAAAGAATACAAATTAACAGTTTTTTTGCCTGTTTCATGAATAAAAACATGAAAAAAATATAAAATATGCCAAAAGTATCCACTAAAACCTATTAAAAATAAAAAGGTTTCAGCCCTAAATCCTTTAAAGAATAACAAGGCTAAAACCTTTTAAAATAATGAAGCCATATTAATACAGCCTCAATTTTGAAATCCTATAAATTGGATGTTATTAATTCTTTTGCTTTTAAAATTGCTTTTTCGATGCCTTTAGGATTTTTACCTCCTGCAGTTGCAATAAAAGGCTGACCACCACCTCCGCCATCTACTTCTTTAGCAATCTCGCGAATGATATTTCCGGCATGAAGCTTACCTCCCGATGCCAAATTTTCGGATATCATTACGGCTAATGATGCTTTTCCATCAATTTCGGCAGCCAATACCAGACAAAGATTATCGATCTTTCCCTTTAAATCAAAGGCTAAATCTTTTAAACTCTGGGCGGAATCAATTTCTATCCTTTCAGCAATAAGTGAAGCTTTTCCAATTACTGCCTTTTTGCCAGCAAGTTGGAGAGCCAAACGCGAAATGCTTTCTTTCTGGAATACATCGAGTTGCTTTTGCAGTTTGGAGTAATCGCTTAAACGACCTTCCAGACCTTTTAGTAAATCTGCAGGATTACCCAGTAGTTCAGAAGCTTTCTTTATGGTTTCGTCCTGATTACGGATATATTCCTCAACTTTAGGTCCGGTAATGGCTTCGATACGGCGAATACCGGCAGCAATGGCGCTTTCTGACACTATCTTGAACGAACCAATATTTCCGGTAGCTTTAACATGGGTACCTCCACAAAACTCCAAAGATTCGCCAAATTTGATAACACGTACAAATTCTCCGTATTTTTCACCGAAAAGCATCATTGCTCCAAGCTTCTGAGCTTCTTCGATAGGACAGTTACGATTTTCATCTAAAGCAATATTTTCCCTTATTTTGGCATTAACCATCTGCTCAACTTTCAAAATTTCGTCGTGCGACATCTTTTGAAAATGAGAGAAGTCAAAACGCAGGTAATCCGGACCAACCAGCGAACCTTTTTGCTCAACATGTTTTCCAAGTTTATCGCGCAAAGCCCTGTGTAATAAGTGTGTGGCCGAGTGATTACTTTGGGTATTATTTCTTTTTTCAACATCTACCTTAGCAATAAATAAACCTTCGAGTTTCTCTGGTAAAGTATCAGAAACATGAATAAACAGGTTATTTTCCTTGATAGTGTCGTTAATTTCAATTTTATCATTTGCAGATTCCAACAAGCCTTTATCGCCCAGCTGTCCACCACTTTCACCATAAAAAGGAGTTTTATCGAACACAATATGATAAGATGTTTTACCTTTAGAAGTTACTTTGCGAAATTTTGAAATTTTTACTTCACATTCGGTAACATCGTAACCAACAAACTCGGTTTTATCAATGGGTAAAATGTTAACCCAGTCGTCGGTATCAACAACAGCAGCCTGGCGCGAGCGGTTTTTCTGTTCCTCCATGGCTTTATCAAACCCGGGTTTATCAAGAGTTAACTCATTTTCGCGAAGAATAAGCTCGGTGAGGTCGAGCGGGAAACCAAATGTATCGTAAAGTTCAAATGCATCGCGGCCTTCCACTTCGGTTTTACCGGACGATTTAACTTTCTGCATAATCTGTTCAATAAGCTTAATTCCGGTTTCAAGAGTACGAAGGAATGAAGCTTCCTCTTCCCTGATAACTTTCTCAACTAAAGTCTGTTGAGCTTTAAGTTCGGGGTAAGCATCGCCCATGGCACGAATAAGGGACGGAACGAGAGAATAAATCAGCGGATCACGCATTTCAAGGAAAGTAAATGCATAACGCACAGCCCTGCGGAGCAAACGACGGATAACATAACCCGCTTTATTGTTCGAAGGAATCTGTCCATCGGTTATAGCGAAAGATATAGCCCTGATATGGTCTGCAATAACACGCATGGCAATATCTGCTTTTTCATCCTTACCATATTGTTTACCGGTAGCTATTTCAATTTCTCCGATAATTATCTGGAAAAGATCGATATCGTAGTTCGAATCTTTTTTTTGCATCACACGGCAAAGACGTTCAAAACCCATCCCGGTATCCACATGTTTGGCAGGGAGCAGCTCAAGTTCACCGGAAACTTTTCGGTTATATTGAATAAATACGTTGTTCCAGATTTCAATTACCAGATGGTGACTGGTGTTTACAAGGTCGCGACCCGGAATTTCAGCTAGTTCACTCTCAGGTCGAAGGTCGATATGAATTTCGGAACATGGGCCACAAGGACCGGTATCGCCCATTTCCCAAAAATTATCCTTTTTGTTGCCCAAAACAATATGATCTTCGCTAACATGCTTTTTCCAGAAATTAAAGGCTTCCAGATCCATTTCAATACCTTCTTCTTTGCTACCTTCAAAAACGGTAACATAAAGCTTGGTTTTATCAATTTTTAAAACCTCGGTTAAAAATTCCCAGGCCCAATCAATGGCTTCTTCCTTGAAATAATCACCAAACGACCAGTTTCCAAGCATTTCGAACATAGTATGATGATATGTATCGTGCCCTACTTCTTCCAAATCGTTATGTTTTCCAGAAACCCGGAGACATTTTTGACTATTAGCAATCCTTTTGTATTTAGCAGGCTCGTTGCCCAGGAAAATATCTTTAAACTGGTTCATGCCTGCATTGGTAAACATTAAAGTAGGGTCATTCTTTACAACCAACGGGGCCGATGAAACAATTTTGTGTTGCTTGCTTTCAAAGAATTTTAAAAACGCGTCTCGGATTTCGTACGAATTCATATAAAATATTAATTATTAAAATTTTAAATAGCTCAAGTTAATGTTAATTTCTTAAAAATATGTTAATTTTTTTGCAAAAATAATAATTTGAATTAGTTTTGTGCAAAACAGGAATAAACGTAACATTATCAAATACAAAGAAGTCAATGCCAAAAGTAAAGTATCGCTTTAATCCTGAGTCGCTAAGTTTCGACAAAGTTAGAACAAGTTTTAAAGTTTGGATAATAAAATCTTTTACTTTTTTAACTGCCTTCATGGTTGTTTCAGTAATTGGTTATTTTTCAATAACATACTTATTTAGTTCCTGGATTATGGAAGCCAGAGAACGCGAAGTTAAAGCAAAAGATCTTCAATTCGAACTCTTAAAAAAGAAACTTACCGAAGTAGAAAAGGTTTTGGACGACATGCAAAACCGCGATGATAACATCTACAGAATTATCTTCGAAGCAGACCCTATTCCAAAATCTATCAGAATGGCTGGTTTTGGAGGTATAAATAGGTATGATGAAATAGAAAAGTCAACCAATTCAAAAATTGTGGTAGAAACAGCTAAAGAATTGGATATTATTCAAAAGCGCATGTATATTCAGTCTAAATCTTATGATGAGATTATTGAAAAAGCGCTGAACAAAGAACACATGTTGGCATGTTTACCAGCAATACAGCCAGTTGCCAACAAAGGACTCGAACGCACCTCTTCAGGCTTTGGATACCGTATGCATCCATTATATAAAATACTTCAGTTTCATTCCGGACAGGATTTTGCAGCTCCTATTGGGACTGAAATTTATGCAACTGCCGATGGTACAGTTGAAAAAGTTGAAAATGCCAACTGGGGATATGGAAAAAACATCATCATCGATCATGGATATGGCTTTAAAACACTTTACGGACACATGAGTGAGTTTAAAGTTACGCTGGGACAAAAAATAAAACGAGGACAGCTAATTGGTTTAGTTGGAAATACAGGGATGTCTACCGGCCCTCACGTTCATTATGAAGTAATTAAAAATGGCGAAAAAGTTAATCCTATCAATTACTTCTTTAACGATCTTTCGCCAAATCAATTTGACCAGATTATTACGAAATCTAACAATCCGGTTCAAACACTCGATTAATTTTTACAAAATAGTATAAAACATTCTCCATGAAAACATTATCAATAGTGGCTCATGGAGAATTTTATTTTAACCTTACAAAACAAACTATCTCATAAAATGCTAATTTAGCAGCCAAATTTTAAGTAAATGACTTTAAATAATAATAAAGAAAAGAAACTTAACCTTTATACTACAATTGCCTTTGTAATTGCCAATATGATAGGTACCGGGGTTTTTACATCTCTGGGGTATCAGCTTACCGGAATTTCAAATTTCATTGCTATATTGGTGCTTTGGGCAATAGGTGGCGTTATTGCGCTATGCGGATCTTTAGTTTATAGCGAATTAGGAGCCGCAATGCCTCGTTCCGGTGGTGAATATCACTACCTTTCAAAAATATATCACCCCTACGTTGGATTTTTATCCGGATGGGTTTCCATCACTGTCGGGTTTGCAGCCCCGGTAGCAGCAGCCTGTATGGCTCTGGGAAGTTACACATCGGGCGTTTTCCCGGTTATACCTTCGCAATTTATCGCTGTTGTTGTTTTAATCCTTATTACCCTGGTACACAGTTATGACATTAAGTTTGGTGGAAACTTTCAAAATATCTTCACATTATTTAAACTGGTTTTAATTGTCGTTTTTATTATTTGCGGGTTCGTTCTAACCCCAAAGATGCAGGATTTGGCACCTCATATTAAATCTTTTTCATTTAAAGATCTATTAAATCCAAGTGTAGCTGTATCGCTGGTTTTTGTTACTTATGCTTTTTCAGGATGGAATGCTTCAGCTTACATTGCCAGCGAAATTAAAGAACCACAACGAACTATACCAAAATCGTTATTTATCAGCACATTAATTGTAACTGTTTTATACTTTTTGCTCAACTATTCATTCCTTTCTACCACTCCAGCATCAGAAATGGTGGGTAAAAAAGAAGTAGGTTTAATATCAGCTATACATATATTTGGAACAGTAGGAGGAAATATCATGGGATTATTAATCTCATTCCTGTTGATTTCAACAATCAGTTCCATGATATTCGTCGGCCCAAGGGTTTCGCAAGTAATGGGTGAAGATTTAAAACTCTTAAATTTTCTTTCTAAAAAATCGAATAAACATCATACTCCGATGAATGCTATTTTTCTACAATCAGCAATCAGCCTTGTATTAATTTTAACATCATCGTTTGACAGTGTTATTACCTATGCCGGATTTACCTTAAGTTTCTTCACATTTCTTACGGTATTGGGAGTTTTTGTTCACCGTTATAAATACAAAGATGCAGAGAGACCCTACAAGACATTTGGATATCCTTTTGTCCCCATTTTGTTCCTTCTAATCATTCTGTGGGTTTTGGTATTTACATACATCAGCAAGCCCTTCGAATCAAACCTTGGGGTAATTACCGTACTTTCCGGAACCATTATTTATTACTGGAATTACAAATACGAAAAGAAAATCAACGAAAAGTTATATAATTCTTTAAATTAACCAAAAAATGCAAGTCAAAAATGTAATTTTCAGCTTCGTACTGGTTGGTTTTATTGCTGTTTCATGCAATAGTTCCAATACCAAAACCACCGGTACTGCAGAGAAAAAAGATTCTACAAAAGTAGAAAATGATCCCAAAGTAGTTGTTAACAAAGAGCTGAATGACATTGCCCTGTTTATTGCCGGGATGCAAGTTGACTCTGCTAGCAATCTGTACAAATTGACACAGTCAAAAGAATGGATAAATTATAAAACCGATATGGACGCAGCATGGAAGAAATTCTTCGATATGGCCGAAAATATCAAAACCTGGAAAAATAAAGAAATTGCCAAAACAAACGATTCTGTTAATACCTTATTTTATCCATTTGGAGGACCCGATTATTTGTTTGCCAATATTTTCTTCCCAAATGCCAAAAATTATGTTCTCATTGGTCTTGAAAATGCAGGCAATCCACCCTCAAAAGAAAGTTTAAGCGAAGATTCTCTTAAAGATGCCACTCATCTTTATAAATCTGCAATATCGGATGTTATTCAGCTTAGTTTCTTCCGTACGCTTGATATGAACGTGGAATTGAAAACAAAAACCATCGATGGAACCACACCTATCATCATGCTGTTTTTAGTTCGTTCCGGTAAGGAAATTGTAAGCATTACCCCAATGAATCTTAATGAACAGGGAACCTTAGTTAAAGCAGAAAGTAAAAAACATATAGCCGAAGATATCGCTTTTGTAACTAAAGGAGACACAGCGGTTCATCATGTAATTTATCTTTCTACCAACTTGGCAGACCCCAGCTTATCGCAGGATAAAGGTTTTATGGCATTCTTAAAAAATCTCGACAGCAAATCGTATGCTTTTGTAAAATCAGCCACATATCTGATGCATAAAGGCTATTTCTCAATTATAAGAAATACCGTTCTGGACAAAGCAAGCCTTTTACTACAGGATGCTTCAGGTATTGCTTACAAATATTTCGACAAATCAAAATGGGACATTCAGCTTTTCGGAGTATATGAAAAACCAATTCCTCTTTTCAAAGATTTTTACGAAGCCGATTTAGAAACCGCATTCCAGAAAGGCTCCACTCCTATTACGTTCCGCTATGGATATAATAAGAAATCGAGTATGCTGCTTGCATTGAAGAAATAAAACGAAACATATTTTTTATCAATTAAAGGGTATCTAATTTTTAGGTACCCTTTTTGATTATAATAAAAATTATAAGAATCTTCTAATTATGAATATTTTCTTAAATTAATTGAAATTAACATCTTATTTTATAAATTTGGTAAAACTTTGACAGATGACTACTCAAGATTTAAAACATAAAGTTATAGATAAAGTAAACGAACTCGAAGATGAAAACATATTATTAGATTTAATCAAAATGATTGATGATAGTAATATTGATAATGATATGTACTCAATAAGTTTAAATCATAGAGAAGCAATAAATAAAGCTATAAAACAAATTGAAAATGGAGAATATTTAACCGACGAACAATCAAATAAACAGATTGATAAATGGTTAAACGAATAATTTGGTCAAAAATTGCACACAATGATAGGTTAGCTATTCTTGATTATTGGATAACAAGAACCAAATCTGCAACATATAGCAAAAAACTCAATCAGATTTTTATAAATATCTCTAAATTAATAAGTAAGTATCCTAATATTGGTAAAAAAACGGATATTGATAATATTAGGTTCAAAATTATAAAGGATTATCTTTTTACATACAGGGAAACAAGTGATACTATCGAAATTTTGACTATCTGGGATAGTCGACAAGATCCCAAAAAATTTGAAAAAATTATAAAAAAAGAGGATACTCCAATGGAATAATCAACCGCTGAGCATTAACCATATTCCACGCATAATAAAATAATCACGATAAATGTTCTATTCAAATAGAACTTGAATGATTTATAAAAAACAATAATTTATTTTATTAAATCCATATTCGAAATTATTTTCCTTATCTCCAAATCATTCGTCGAGATAATAAATTCAACAATTCGTTTGATTTATTGGATTATTTTTGTTTTATTTGTTCAATTAAATGCCTATAATTAATTACCATACAACGAAATATCTTTTTACAAATGCCATATAAAGAAAAAAAAGTCGAAAAAGTCTTCTATTCAATAGGTGAAGTGGCTGAGATGTTTCAGGTAAAGCCTTCTCTTATAAGATTTTGGGAAAAAGAATTCGATGTAATTAAACCCAAAAAAAATAAAAAGGGGAATAGGTTTTTTACCAAAGATGACATCGACAATTTCCACCTTATTTTCCATTTGGTT
>WSSedL1CaDRAFT_10001339_pt1 | contig 14655 bp, 10 predicted proteins | sample WetSurSL1Cattail_FD_9464 | JGI IMG/M metagenome (IMG submission 9464)
ACATTGCGTATGCCGAGGGTAACGGCGGTGAAGCACTGCGGCTATGGCAGGAATGTATTGACGAAACGCCGAATGAGTGGCAACCTTACGCGTGGCGGGCTGACAAGATGGTTTATATGGGAAGATATGATGATGCCATCAGAGACTATACATCATGGTTCAATAAGCAGCCTGCTCCAAGATACGTTGATCCATGTATTTGTATGGCACTTTTATATGAAGAAATAGGCGATATAACCAAAGCCATAAAAATGCGTGAGGAACAGTACCGTATATTAATTGAGGAACACGGTTTCCATGAAGATGAGGTGGACAGCGGCATACTGCAAGAGCTTGCACGGCTTCAGAATATCGGATGATCAAAGCGGGGGCGAAAAGGTGGCTTTCAATAGGGAAACTTGTTGAGCCATACCCCAAACCGATACGGAAATGAAAAACGAGGTACTTCACAATAAAGTGCCTCGTTTGCGTCTTCTCTTGATCTGCTAAGCTATGCTGGCCGACTTTCATGCACCGACCCAATTCTCGAGCCCAAGTCCTTCGACTCGCTCGAATTCACGGACATTATTAGTGACGATAATAAGTCCTTTAGCCTTTGCATGTGCTGCAATCAGCATATCCATAGTTCCAATCGGAGTTCCTTGCCGCCGTAATGTTGCGCAAATTTTCCCGTATTCTGCAGATGCTTCATCATCAAATGGCAAGATGTCCACAATTGATAAAAATTGATTTAGCGCAATTGCATTCTTTTCCGGGTAATCGCTTGCTTCTACGCCATATATGAGTTCTGCAAGAGTAATTGCAGAAATAGCAATACCGTCGCTCATATTCGAATGGAGATTTCTGAGCACATTTTCTGGTTTTTTCTTTATTAGATATATACATATATTTGTATCCAGCATGTATTTCATAGCGTCTCCCTAGGTGCTTGAACACCCTGATTACGCCCGTTTGCAAAGAAATCCTCAGTAAAGCTGTTAAGGCCGTTAAGAAAGGTTTCCCATGCACTCTCTTTTGGAAACAACATAACAGTATTACCCACTTTTCGAATAAATACTTCGTTACCAGAAAAACGGTATTCTTTCGGTAGCCGGACAGCTTGACTCTGGCCATTGACAAATAATTTTGCAGTTTCCATTTATAGTCACCTCGTTTATAGTATATACTTTAGTATATACTTTAGTATATACTATTGTCAAGATTTTATTAACATAGGTTTTCACATAGTTCTTTTATACTGATAGGTTACAACCGTACCCATGGTTCAATTAAAAAACGAAAGAAAGCCGTCTAAAGGCACGGTCTTTTTATTTTGGAGAAAATCAAGGGCCGGTACACCTGACTATTGAAATACAGATAACGTTAAAACTGGTGATTAAGGGATATGCATACTATTAAGCTATGTATCCGTGATGAAGCGGTTTTAAAATTCCAGCTCAATAGGTGCATTTTTATCTGTTGAATTTCTTATAATTAATTCACTTTTCAGGATAACCAGTTTATTCTTCGAATTTGGCTTGTCAATCACTGCAGTGAGAAGCCTGACGGATTCTTCCCCCATTTTATTGATGGGCAGCGAAACTGTAGATAATGCCGGATCATATATGGCAGAAAGCATAATGTTATCAAATCCAATTACGGCGATATCTTCCGGAACCCGGATTTTCCTTTGTGCAAAGTATTTCATGCTGCCAATCCCAATAATATCGTTATCCGCAACTAATGCATCAGGCAGAGTCGGAAGCATGGAAAACTTTCTTGCGGCATAATAACCGGTTTTTAAATTGAGGTCTCCATGATAAATAAATTCGGAGTTGATTTCTAACCTGGCATCCTTCATTGCTTTAGAATACCCGTTAAATTTTTGACTTGAAATTCTGTTTTTTTCATAACCGCCCGCATAAGCTATGTTTTTATAACCAAGTGATATTAAGTAATTGGTCGATTTGTAAGTGCCTTCAAAAACATCAATGCATACGCAATTGAACCTTTCGTTATGAATATCCCAGCTTAACAGGACAATAGGCAAGGCTGCCCGGAGTTGTTCAATAAATGTTTCGATTAATTCATCCTCATCTACAAAGCAAAGAATGAGTCCATCGACTTGATGCCTGGAAATACTGCTAAAATAGCTTTCCAGTGTTTTCAAATCATCTTCTATCGTAAACAGGATAGGAGTATATCCTTTGTTTACCGCATTTAGCCGGATTGAATTGTAAACCTCTGCAAAGAACGGGTTGGTGATATTTGGAGCAATTATTGCGATGGTATGGGTTTTTCCGGTGCGCATACTCCTGGCAAGTGCACTGGGTGTATATTGAAGCTCATTTACCGCCGCTTCCACTTTTTGCCTTGTAGCGTCTTTTAATCTATCCGGATTATTCAAATATTTTGAGACGGTTCCTACTGAAACATCCGCGAGTCTTGCCACATCTTTAATGACTGACATGATTTATCACCACGTATTCTTTATATTTATCAATCAGTATATCACCAATTTTGTTAATTTAAATTCTTTATCATATCAAAAGGGGACATTCCTCAGGCCCAGACATCCTGCTTCCTGCAGAGGTGTGTCCTCTTACATATCAAAAGGGGACATTCCTCAGGCCCTAACATCCTGCATCCTGCAGAGGTGTGTCCCCTTACATATCAAAAGGGGACATTCCTCAGGCCCTGACATCCTGCTTCCTGCAGAGGTGTGTCCTCTTACATATCAAAAGGGGACATTCCTCAGGCCCTGACATCCTGCTTCCTGCAGAGGTGTGTCCCCTTACATTATAATATGGATTCAGAAAAAAATAAATAGATTAATCATATAATATGAATTGATTCATATTTATATTGTAAGCTATATTAATCAATTACATTGCTATATATGACAGTTGCAGAACAATGTTGACAATGAATCGATATAGTAATAGAATTATATTAAATTTAAAAATAATTAAAGAAAACCGCATAGATACAAAATAAAACGGCAGCAAATGGCTAAAGCTTCACATAATTTTATAAAAATGAATCGATACATTTTTGAAAGGGGGATTTCACAAAATGAATAAGATGAGAGCAGCACTGTATTTTGGTAACAGAGGGTTTTTCCCGGCATCATTAATTGCCGGAGCAAGGGAAGAGATAACCAGGGCGGTAGCTGATGCAGGATATGATTACATCATACCTGATGTGGATATGACAAGATACGGTGCAGTTGAAACGCGGGAAGAAGGCTGGAAATATGCAAAATGGCTGAAGGAGCATGAAGGAGAATACAATGGCGTTATCATATGTCTCCCGAATTTTGGTGATGAAAATGGTGCCATGGCAGCATTGCAGGATTGTGGTGTCCCAATTTTGATTCAGGCCTATCCCGATGAAATAGGCAAGATGGATTTTGAGCACAGAAGAGACGCATATTGTGGCAAATTCAGCATTGCGGATGTATTCCACCAATATGGCATCCCATTTACGATGCTGGAGCCACATGTGGTTCATCCGTCATCAAAGGCTTTTACACAAAATCTACAGGACTTTGCCGCGATCTGCCGGGTGGTAAATGGTATGAAGCGCTTCTCAATTGGAGCGATTGGAGCAAGAACAACCAAATTCAAAACAGTCCGTTATGATGAAATAACCCTGCAGAAATACGGAATTACTGTAGAGACCTTTGATTTATCGGAATTGATCCACAAAGTACAAAAGATGGAGGATCATTCTCCAAAGGTAGTCGCCAAAAAGGAGGTACTGATCAATTATACGGACTTCAGCAAGGTACCTGAGAATAAAATAAACACGCTGGCAAAAATCAGCGTCGTTGTGGATGAATATATTGAAAATTATCATTTGGATTGCGTAACGCTCCGCTGCTGGGATGAAATGCATGAGATTCTAGGCGTTGCTCCCTGTGTACTGCTTAGCGAATTAAATGACAGAGGAATTGTAACCTCCTGTGAAATTGATCTGTGTTCTGCAATTAATATGTATTCCATGCATTTGGCATCAGAACAGCCGACGATAAACCTGGACTGGAACAACAATTACACGGATGACCCGGATAAAGTAATTCTGTTCCATTGCGGGCCTGTTGCGCAATCACTGATGATGGAAAAAGGAACCGTAACGGATCATAAGATGTTTGCCAAGGGAAATCCCGGATGTGGTTGGGGAAGTAATGAGGGAAGAATCAAGGCTTTCCCGATGACCTACTCAAACTGCAAGACTGAAAACGGCAAGTTGACATTCTATGTGGGAGAAGGAAAATTTACGGAAGAACCCATTGAAGACGGTTATTTTGGATGTGGCGGAGTTGCTGTCATTAAAAATTTGCAGCCCAAATTAGTCAAATTGGGGCAAAATGGTTTTCGACATCACACAGCTGTAGGCGTTGGGCATATGAGCAAGGTTTTAAACGAAGCATTTACATACTATCTGGGCTATGATGTGATGTCTATTGAGTAATTACTGTAAGACTGCTTTGAAATCAGTAACCTGTTTGATGATTTCAAAGTAGTCTTATTTATCCTTCAGGCGTTATGACGAGGCGAAGGATATCCCCCACCTCAATGTCCCTTTTGCTTCGTAAAAAGCATTGTTGGCGGGTACGGATTTGGGCTTTGGGCGGCGAGCATATCTCCCGCCCCGGATGCATTGGCGAGCAGCATGCTTAGCTTGCGACCAGCCTCGTTGAAACGCAGCAGTGCTAATAAAATTCTTCTACAATCTAAAAAAATTATTTTGAACCGATGCGTTATAACACCGTATAATTCCGAAGCAATTGACAAATGGAGGTAGAATATGGCAAAAGGTGATTTTTCGAAAAGAGAGATTCTCAAATATGTAGGAGATATGTCCCAGGTATTCGGAACAAAGGATTATGTGATGAATGAAGGCAAGGCTCATGGAGTAAGAGCGGTTGATGTTAAGAACGGCTCCGGCCTGGAGTTCACAGTTCTGCCCGACAGGTGTATGGATATTGCCTGCATTTCCTACAAGGGGACCAACCTCAGCTACCTGAGCAAGACAGGTATTGTTTCACCGCAATACTACAACGAAACAGGGATCAACTTTTTAAGAAGTTTTTATGCAGGGTTTCTTACAACTTCAGGATTAAGGAATGTCGGCGCTCCCTGCATTGACAATGGGGAATCCTTTGGCCTGCATGGCCGCATCTCCAATACGCCCGGTGAGAATGTGAGTTCCGGTGTGGAATGGATCGATGAGAAACCGGTCCTGAAAGTGAGAGGGAAAATGAGAGAAGCCCGGCTTTTCGGAGAGAACATGGTTCTTGATAGGAAAATCACCTGCAAGTGCGGAGAGAACAAGATTACGATCGAAGATACAGTCGAGAATTACGGTTTCAGAAAAGAACCCCTCCTGCTTTTATACCATTTTAATTTGGGATATCCTCTTCTGGATGAAGATGCATTGTTTGTCGCTCCTTCAAAAGCAGTAAGACCACGGGATGAAGATGCGCAAAACGGAACGGGGACCTGGCAGGCATTTCAAAAGCCCACACCAGAGTATAAGGAACAGGTATTTTATCATGACCTTAAAACTGACCGGAACGGAAACACCTGTGCAGCTTTAATCAATGAGAAGCTAGAATTGGGGATCGCGATCCGTTACAGCAAGCATCAGCTTTTCAACCTGACACAGTGGAAACAGATGGGCGAAGGGGAATATGTCCTGGGCATAGAGCCCTGTAATTGCTATGGGGGCGGTAGGGCGGACTCGATAGAGAAGGGGAATGTTGACTATCTGGAACCCGGAGAAGTAAGAAGTTTTAAAATTGAAGCGGAAATTTTAGATGGAAAAACAGACATCCATAAAGTGAAAAATGAAATCTCCGGGCTCTGAACAAGCTGATTCATGGAAGGAAAGGGGAAACGAAAATGGCGATCATGACGGATAGAAAGCAAGTTCTGGATATTTACGGGGAGGCGGAACGCAACAAATGGGTGCTTCCCTGCTTCTGCAGCGAAAACCTTACAACAACGGAGGCGATCCTGGCAGCGACAAAGGAATATGGCGATGAGAAGGGTAACGGGAATCTTCCTGTTATTATTGCAATTACCTGTCAATATGACCATAGGACGCAGGCCGCCTATTATACACATACCCGTCGCTGGGACATCGGGCTCAAACTATTCATGCAGGATCTCAGGATCCTGACAGACAAAGGATCACCTTACGAAAACCTAAGGGTTATGGTACATCTGGATCATACCCAGTTTGATGACGACAAGGAATTGCTGACCTGGGATATGGGAGCATTCTCATCCATTATGTTTGACGCATCCAAGGCCCCTTTTGAGGAAAATATCAAACTCACCCGGCAATTTGTCAGGGAACAGGGAGCCAAAATCGTAGTAGAGGGAGCCTGTGATGAAATCGTAGATGCCTCCGGAAATGCAAAAAGTGATCTTACTACCGCTGAAAAGGCGGAGCAATATTTCAGGGAAACCGGCGTTGACCTGATTGTTGCCAACCTGGGAACAGAGCACAGAGCAAGTGCAAAGGACTTAAAGTACTATGGAGAGTATGCCCGAAAGATCAAAGAAAAAATTGGAGCCCGGATCGTTCTGCATGGAGCTTCGTCCGTACCCGGCGACCAGATTGCACACCTGATGGATGACGGAGTGTGCAAGGTCAATCTTTGGACTGCACTGGAACGCGACTCTTCCCCTGCTTTGCTCAAAGCCATGGTGGAGAATGCGTCCAAAGTGGCTGGGAAGGCAATGGTGGAAAATCTGAAGAAAGCAGAATTGTTGGGTTTCAAATGCTCATCGGAGGAAAAGGCTTCTTTGGGATATTTCACAACAGAGTACCGGCAGAATATCATTTTCAGTGAAATGAAAAAAATTGTGGACGGGTATTTAAGGCTCTGGTATCGGTAGTTGCAGAACAGATGGCAGGGAAAAATGTTTTCTTTGAGGAGTTGACTTTATGTCTCTATTAGGAATAGATATCGGTACATCCGGCTGTAAAGCAACCATTATAGACTTTGAAGGGAATATCAGGGGCCAGTCCTACCGGGAATATTCCCTGATTTCTCCAAACCCGGGCTGGGAGGAAATTGATCCCGAACTGGTCTGGAGTTTGGTAAAAAGAGTAATAGCAAACTCAATCGACGAGTATAAGGGTACTCCTGTCAAGGCGATAAGCGTATCCTCTTTTGGAGAAGCGGCTGTTCCCATTGACCGTAATGGGAATGTATTGTATAACAGCATGATCTATATAGATGAAAGAGGTCGTGAAGAGGCCGGATATCTGGAGTACAGGCTTGGCCGTGAAAAAATACTGGGTATCACCGGTATTTCTGTTCACCCCATGTATACCATCAATAAAATCATGTGGCTAAAGAAAAACAAGCCTGATGTTTATAAAAACACATGGAAGTTCCTGCTCTTTGCAGACTTTATCCTGTTCAAGCTGGGCGCAAAGCCTCACACGGATTATTCTCTCGCTGCAAGGACAATGGCATTTGATATCATCAACAAAAAATGGTCTGCAGAAATCCTGGAGTGTGCGGGCCTGGACGAGGATAAATTTGGCGAACCCGTGCAGGCAGGTACGCTGGTTGGAGAAATAACCGGGAGCATCGCGGAGGAGCTTGGCCTCCCTCGGGGGGTAATTCTTGTTGCGGGAGGACATGACCAGCCATGCGCCGCATTGGGAGCAGGCGCTATAAAATGTGATCTTGCGGTGGATGGGCTGGGCACGACGGAATGCATCACACCGACCTTTGACCGGCCTGTCATTTCTGATGTCATGGCAATGAATCATTTTGCCTGTGTACCTCATGTAATGAAAGATATGTATGTAACCTACGCCTTTACGTTTACCAGTGGAAGCGTATTGAAATGGTACAGGAACAATTTTGGAGCCGCTTATATTGCAGAGGCTGTGAAGTCCAATATCAACTTGTATGACATGCTGATAGAAAAAGCTTCCAAAGGACCGTCGGATATTTTCGTACTGCCCCATTTTGCCGGCGCGGCGACTCCGTATATGGATGTTGAAGCGAAGGGGGCAATTATAGGACTCAACATAGGTACGAAGGCGGAGGACATTATGAAAGCGATCCTGGAGGGAATCACATTTGAAATCATGGTGAATGTAGAGAAACTGGCGGAAGCGGGAATAAAGGTTGAAGAAATGAGAGCGGTTGGAGGATTGGCCAAATCCGATCCCTTTTTGCAGATGAAAGCTGACATGATGGGCAAAAAGGTAACAACACTGCAGGTTTCCGAAGCGGGAACACTGGGAGTTGCCATCCTTGCCGGGACGGCCTGCGGCGTGTATAAGAACGTGGAGGATGCCGTGCAAAAGCTGGTGAAGAAAAAGAAGGAATTTTATCCGGATGAGAAGCTGCATGAGATTTATGCGGAGAAATTCCAGACTTATAAAAGAATCTATCCTGCCGTAAAACAAATTTACCGGTAACAGTAAATAAAGTGAAACTATATAAATTTAGTTGGGAGTCGGGTGTGTCATGAAAAAAGCTGTACAATATGGAGCGGGTAATATCGGAAGAGGCTTTATCGGTCAGCTTCTGTCGCAATCGGGGTATGAAGTGGTTTTTGTGGATGTGAATACGCAGGTAGTTGATAAGATGAACGAAGATAAAAGCTATCCGATCAGGGTTGTATCGGGGAATGAAAGTTACGAAATAAGGATAGAAAATGTCAGGGCTGTCAACGGAATGGATTTGCCATCCGTGGCAGAGGAAATAAGTGAAGCGGATATTATGGCAACGGCAGTGGGTGTAAATATTCTGCCAGGGATAGCTGTCCCGATAGCTGAAGGGCTAAAGGAACGTTGGAGAAAAAAGAACGGGAAGCCGCTCAATATCATAATTTGTGAAAATCTGCTGGATGCAAACCATTACCTGAAGGAACTGATAAAAAAGGAACTGAATGAAGAAGAGCTCCTGTACCTGGATCAACTGGTCGGCTTTGTTGAGGCGTCTATTGGAAGAATGGTGCCTGTGATGACGCCGGAACTGCAGGAAGGCAACATTCTGAGAGTCTGTGTGGAAGAGTATGCGGAGCTCCCGGTAGACAAGGATGGTTTCAAGGGTGAGATACCGGATATCAGGAACATGATCCCCTTCAGTCCGTTTGATTATTATATCCAGAGAAAGCTGTTCATCCACAATATGGGGCATGCGATTACGGCATATCTTGGATATCTGAAAGGCTGCCGGTACATTTGGGAAGCGATTTCCGACAGGAATATCAGGGAAATAAGCAGGAGTGCCATGCTGGAATCCGCCTGTGCACTTTCAATGGAACACGGTATTGCACTTGAAACAGTCCAGGAACATGTTGAGGACCTGATACGCAGATTTGGGAACAGGCAGCTCAACGACACGGTCGAGAGAGTCGGTCGCGATTTAAAAAGGAAGCTTTCACCGAATGACAGAATCGTAGGTGCATTGAATTTATGTATGAAGGAGCACATAGAACCAAGGTACATCTGTAAAGGGCTGGCAGCGGCTCTTCATTTCAAGGATCCTTTGTCGGGAGCGGGCTCCGTGCTGTTGGACCTGTCAGATCCGGAAGAGGTTCTGGAAAAGGTATGTGGAATGAAAAATGGTTCATGGGAATGGAACCACATTTTGAAGGAATACAAGAACCAAGGGGACGGTTCCTCTGGTTTGCGACCATGAACCAAGGGGACGGTTCCTCTGGTTTGAAACCATGACAGGGGACTGTCGGAAAACCACTGAAAAAGTACTGCTTCTGAAAAAATACCAACGAAGTTATGCGGGTTTCAAACATTAAATTTCAGAAAAAGTAACTTTTTCAGCAATCTCGGACTGTCCCTTGTCACGCACAATGGCCGCTCCTACATTACATCACGTTCATTGCGACTACTTCATAATATATGAAACCTATGAATAGTAATATATCATCATTATGCTGCTGGAAACTAGCAGAAGTCTGCTTCAAAGATATTATGCAATCTGATATAATGATGAAAAAGTACTTTTATTAAGGAAGGGCTTCCTTGTGATAAAAAATCCTTTCAGGAATCCGGGATTTGAAAAGCTACCGGTCTGGCAACCCTTCAATCACCTGTCTATCAGCAGAAAAATGGTGATCTACTTTTTTATACTCATCATACCGACTCTGACCATTCTTGGTCTGTTTTCCTACCTGCGTGCAGAAAAGGCAATCAGAGAGAATGTCAGCAAGTATGTGGAGGACATGCTGAAACAATCCAGCAGCAATATTGATTTGTATTTTCAGGAAGCTGACAGTATTATGGCTTCCATTATTTATGACGAAACGATCCGGGATGATCTGTATCGGTCACAAACAGGAGAATATGAGAAGGCCAGGGCAAACACCGAAGTGAATCATCTTCTTTCAGGAGCAATCTATCCCAGAGAATATGCACGGCAGCTGTTTATTGTAGATAATGACGGCACGCTCTTCACTACGAACTCAAATGTCGATGTCAGGCTTGTAAAACAACAGCAGTGGTACAGGGATATTGCTTCCGGAAAGGTGAAAAAGCTTATCGTCCCATCACATGATTCGAGTGCGTATACCGGCGGGCAGTATGTGAAACCGATCGGTGAGGTGTTCACTTTACTGCGTGAATACAGGGATATTGAGAGAAACAAATTGCTGGGCATTATTGCGATTGACATCGATTATAAAGTGATAGAGGAGAACTTCCGGAAGCTGAATGCAGAGAAGGATAATGGAGAAATCGAGATTATCACAAAAAGCGGAGCTATCGTTTACAGCAAAGACAGGAAAAATATCGGGGAGCAGCTTCAGCCGGAAGCTTTCGAAGGGATAACCGCCGGGAATGGAAGTTATATTTCTACCCAAAAGGGTAAGAAAATGCTTATTGTGTATACCACCTCGGATGTGACAGGATGGAAAACGATTGAAAGAATACCGATGCAAAGCCTGATGAAGGATGCTTCGGAGGTGAAGTACGTTACCGTGGTGGTCATGGCGCTCTGCATGCTGTTTTCCATGACGCTGTCCCTGCTGCTGTCACACAGTATCACAAATCCGATCCTGAAGCTGATTAAAAAGATGAAGAATATTGAAAAAGGGGATTTTGATACCAGTATGGAAGTGACCTCAAAGGATGAGGTGGGGCAACTTGCACGGAGCTTCAACCATATGGCGGATGAAATCAAGGCTTTGATTGCAAGGATATATGAACAGGAAAGGGAAAAAAGGCGTATAGAATTGCATATGCTGCAGCAGCAGATCAATCCGCACTTTCTGTACAATACGCTGGACTCCATCAACTGGATGGCAAGAATGCAGAATTCACCGAACATATCTGCCGCGGTTACGTCACTGACCCAGCTTTTAAGAATAAGCGTACATAACAGCAAAGAATTCAATACGATAAAAGATGAACTGGAATACTTGAAAAGTTATGTAAATATTCAGAAGCTCCGATATGGTAATATGTTTGATATTGTTTTCAATGTTGATGAAGAGATTATGGATTGCAGCATACTGAAGCTGCTTTTGCAGCCGCTGGTTGAAAATGCCCTGCTGCATGGCTTGAATTCGATTCGGGACGGGGGGATCATCAAGGTAGAGGGGCGGCTTGAGGAGGACAGCATCATTTTATGTATTGAAGATAACGGTAAAGGCATGACAAGGGAGGAGATTGAAGGCGCTTTGTCGGAAATGCCGAAAAAAGCAGATTCTTTCAGCGGAATAGGGATATTTAACATTGTGCAGAGAATCAAGCTTTATTATGGAGACAAATACGGATTGACTTACAAAAGTGAACCTGGGAGGGGAACAACAGCCATAGTTGTGATTCCTGCCTCTATTGCAGGAGCGAATACGTGACAAAAAGGCATAGCATGTCAAAAGGAGATGCGGCATTTGTTCAAAGTAATGATTGTAGATGACGAATTGCTTGTACGTGTAGGGATACGAACGACTATTCCCTGGGAAGAAAATGGATTCCAGGTCATAGGGGATGCAGCCAGCGGTGAAGAAGCGCTTCGAATTTTTACTGATAAAAAACCACAAATTGTCATTACAGATATTAAAATGACCGGCATGGATGGAATGGAACTGGCCAGGAAAATCAGGGAGCTTGATCCGATGGTTGGAATAATTCTGTTGACCTGCTATGAGGAAGTTGGTTATTTGAAAAATGCGATCAGACTTGGTGCCAGCGATTACATCATCAAAACCTCGATGGAACCGCAGGACCTGCTGAATGCGGCGATAAAGACAAGGGATGGAATCAGAAGGGAATTGGAAGGACGCCATAATCTTGAATCCATAAGACTTGAACTGGAAAACCAGAAACCTATTATACAAAACAGGACGATGTCGGATTTTCTCAAGGGAACGCTGAGCATTGGCAGGGATCCGAAGGAAGCTTTAAAGGAATGTGGTATTGTCTTTTATCATTCCCATTTCATTCTTATATATTTCAAAATTGATGATTACAGATTGAAATACGGCAGCAGCAATCAGGCCGAGAGACAGACGATCAGAAAGTCGGTACTGAATACCGCCCTGCAGGTTGTAGGCGAAGGGGAGGACAGCTTTGTTTTTGAACTGGAGGAGAACGATTTTATTTATCTGGCTTCCTATGACATTTCGCAGGTGAAAGCAATGGAAAACGGAAAAAAACTGGCCATGAAAATGAAAGAAGCCGTAGTCGCATACACTGCGGTATCCATAACTGCGGCGATCAGCAGATATGGAAACTCCCTGGAAGATGTCCCCTCCATATTTTCCGAGACGAAGGATTTTATGAGGTACAAGGTATTTCTCGGGAAGAACTGCATTATTACTTATTCTGATGTTCAACAATTTGAATATAAGAAATACGAGGACGATTTCAAAACAGATATGGAAGAATTGCGAAAAACACTGCGAGCCGGTGATTCAGTTTTAGCAAAGAAATCGCTGGAAGAGATCTTCGACAGGATACGATTTTCCGGCAATTCCACCGCCTTCCTGGATTATACCTGCATACAGCTCATATCCTTGCTGAATACCGCTTGCGACGATTATGAATACAAACAATCCGACCGACACAGCAAAGCGCACTATTCGATTGATGAGGTATTTGTATTTGAGACACTGGAAGATATTCTTCATTGGATGATTAACCAGTTTACCCGGCTTATCGGGCATATTGCCGATAGAAAGTATTCCAGCAGCAATTCGACGATACGAAAAGCCATCGATTTCATTAATAAGAATAGTGCAAAACCGATCACACTAAGCGAGGTTGCCGATTATGTAAACATGAGCCGGACTTATTTCTGCCAGGTATTCAAACAGGAGAGCGGAGAGAATTTTATCGATTACCTGAACAGAACAAGGATTGAAAAAGCAAAAAAGCTGCTGCTGTCTACAGAGTTGAAAAACTATGAGATCGCGGAAAAAGTGGGCTATAACGATAATACCTACTTCTGCCGGATATTCAAGCAGCTTGAAGGACTTACCCCGGCTGAATTCAAGAGGAAGTGAAGCCGGTTTGATAAAAACCCCGGCTTTGTTCATAATATTCTACGATAAATCGTAATATGGTTTTATATCCTGCAGCGTTATTGCCTGCAAATCCCATTCCAATTTATATTTCAATAATATTGTACGATATTTCATAACAACCATTAATTTTTATTTAGTTGAAACCTGATATGATTTTAATATATTCAAGGCAATAGGACTATTTATGTAAAGGGAGGAAATTACAGTGAGCAAAAAGATGGTCAGAACACTTGTGCTAGTGTTGGTTGTGGTTTTGTCATTCTCAATGATGTTCACAGGCTGTGGCGCTAAGAACGCAGACAGTACGCAGTCTACATCCGCAGCACCGGCTGCATCCGCGGAACCGGCACCGGCGGTTTCTGCCTCAACTGCGGCAGTTGAAGCAAGCACGGCAGCGGAACCCACCCCCAAAAAAATTGAGGGTACAGTTACAGTTTGGATATGGGATGCGGGGAACAAAGCGATAGATCCGCTGATGCCGGCCTTTAAAGCTAAATATCCGGATGTCGATGTAAAGGTGGAACTTCTGACGAACGTTGATGTTTACAAAAAAATGCTGCTGGCCCTTTCAGCCGGGGAAGGCGCCCCGGACGTAGCAACCTATGAGACCAGCAACCTGGCTCAGGTGGTTGATACCGGCGCGCTGACCGACCTTACGGACAAAGTTGCGCCTTATGTAGACAAGATTAATAAATTTAAATGGGCGGATGCGACCAAAGACGGGAAAATATATGCAATGCCATGGGACAGCGGCCCGGTAGGATTATATTACAACAGGAAGGTATTTGAAAAAGCCGGATATGCTTCCGATCCGGATAGCGTATCTGCACTTTTGAGCACTTGGGATAAGTATTACGAGGCGGCAAAAGTCATCAAGCAAAAGACGGGTTCCTTTATACTTTCCGAATCAAAAGAAAAGAGTTCGGGACGCCTCTTCCAGATGATGCTCTGGCAGCAGGGGGCATGGTATGTTAAAAATGACGGCAGCCTTAACTTTACCGGTTCGGAAGCTGTAAATTCATTATCCTATCTTGATAAAATGGTAAAAGAAGGCTATGCGGATAATGCCGAAGAATGGACGCAGGCCTGGTACGACGGTTTCAAAAACGGGAGAGTCGCCACTATTCCTGCCGCATCCTGG
>WSSedL1CaDRAFT_10001340_pt1 | contig 14647 bp, 12 predicted proteins | sample WetSurSL1Cattail_FD_9464 | JGI IMG/M metagenome (IMG submission 9464)
TCGTGCCGGGTGGTGCGTTGGTCGATGGCGCTGCGCCGCTGCCGTCCGGTCTTACTGACGGTGTTGTTCTGGGTCACGCGCGGGGTCGCCGCGATGGCGCGAAGGGCGGCGACCTTGCGCTTATCGCCATGGAAGTTCGAGCCGTCGCCATCGTCGCTGCCGTCCTTGCGCCGGAAGCTCTTCTGCGACGCCCAGGCCTCGATCAGCGTTCCGTCCACCGAAAAATGCTCGTCCGACAACAGCGGCCGCACCTCGGGATGGTTCGGAAGCTTGGTCCTAGAGCGCTTCACGAAAAAAAGCAGAATCCGTTTCGCCGAAACGTGCTGCGGCTAAGAAAGCTGCAGCCAATTCCGGTTCTGTATGACCGGATAATTTAAAAGGCAGCGGAATAGTCACGTAAGGCATCGGCTACGCCGGCGATGATCTGCGGCCAGTCGAATGGCTTTTCCGGCTTAAAGACCGAAGTCCTGGGATACCAGGGATAATGATCGGTGCCGAGCTGCGGCCAACTCGCACTGTTGACCATGAACCATGTATTCACGCCGACGCTGGCGGCCGTCGCCGCCACCGAGGTGGGAGCGGAAATCACCAAGTCAAGCGCGGCGGAAAGCGCGGCATTGCCGTCGATATCCTTGGTAAGATCATGACCGTCCACACGTTCGATGCGTATGCCATGCAGCGCCTCGGCTTCGGCAAGTTCCTTTTCGCAGTCGCCGTATTGCAGGTTAACGAACCTGACGCCGGGGGTTTTGAGAATTGGCCCCCATTGATCGAGACAGCTGTAATACTTGCCGCGTTTGTTGGACAACATCATCGAACGCCAGCAAATGCCGATCAACGGCACCTCGCCACCGGCATGTAACCGCTCGCGAAAGGAGGCAACACGCACGGGATCGGGGACGAGATATGCCTTGCCGGGAAAGTCGTCTAATGTTTTGCGGAAATACATCAGGCCGGTTCCCAGAGAGAAATAGTAGTCCGGCGCATTTTGCCCGCGGATCGAAGGGAAAAAGCGCACCTCTTTGTTGCCGTCTTTTTCGACCAGTTTGCGGTCGTCGTAGGCCCCGACGTGTGCCTCGGGGAACGAACGCTTGAACAACGGAACCAGCCGCGGCTCGACGGCGACCTGCACCAAGCCGTTGTCGCCGACCGCGCGCATTACGTCTGGCAGAATACTGGCGAACATAATTTCGTCGCCAAGTCCTTGCTCGCCCACGGCCAACACCGTCTTGCCGGCCAACGATTCGCCCTGCCATTCCGGGGTTTTAAGCATATAATAGGTATGGCCGCGGAAACGCTGATTGTTGCGGATTTCGTAGTCTTTAAAGCCGTTTTCCAGTTGCCCGATTTGCAAACTGCAAATACCTCGCGAGTAAATGCTTTCGTAGCGCTCGAACGGATCTCTGACATGATTGAGCGCTTCATTGTAAAGCGCGATGGCTTCTTCGATCTTCTCGAGATGCATCAGCGCATAGCCGAGATTATGATAATAGCGGGTACAATCGGGGGAGAGTCGGATGGCCTCTCGGTAGAAAATCACGCTTTCCTCCATTCTGCCTTCTTCGGCGAGAATGGTAGCGACGGAATTCCACAGAATTGCCTCTGTCGGCAGTCTGTTAATGGCAAATTTCAGAAGATCGATCGCTTCGGCTATCTGGTTGCGACTGCTAAAAACGTTGGCAAGGTTATTGTAGCCGAGCGGCGAATCGGGGCGCTTGGAAATATAGGTTCGGTATAACTTTTCGGCGGCATCCTTCATGTCGAACTTGCCGGCAAGCTGCCCGAGGTTAATGACGATATCAAGATCGTCGGGACTAAGCTGATAGGCTTTTTCGTAGGTCACCAGCGCCTTGTAAAGATGTCCCATTTTCTCAAGCGCGATCGCTAGGACATGATAGGCGGTGGCGTTTTCGGGATCTGCGTTGATGGCATCGAGTGCCAGTTGGGCCGTGCGGGCGACGCGTCCCTTGTTCCAGGACTTGACGGCGCGCAGAAGGTATCCGTGTGCTTTGCGGGAGGCCAACGCCATATCGACGTTATCGGCCAGCGCTTCGAGTTTCGCCAACGTCTGGGTTTTAACATCGACCCCGTCGTCGTTTTCCAGGCTGACAGCCGCAAGACCCCTGGCCATATTCATTCTCCCTGATGCACGGCACGGAGAATTGTCGAAACAGACTTAATATGCAGTGAATGAATTGTCGTTTTTTAAAAGGATTTCGTTAACCCTTACCGGAGTATCTTTGCTGCGATACCGCACTCGCCACACTAGCAAGAGGCCGCCATGCCACTGAAATTATCGCTCAAACCAGGAGAAAAGTTCGTTCTCAACGGTGCGGTACTGACCAACGGCGAAAAACGTGCCAGTTTGCTCGTTCAAAACAAGGCCTGTCTGCTGAGGGAGAAGGATATCATGCAGCCGGCAGATGCCAATACTCCGGCGCGGCGCATCTATCTACCTATCATGATGATGTATCTCGATAGCGAAAACGGCGAACAATATTATAACGATTTTGCTTTACGCATGACCGAATTCATGGGGGCCGTACGCGACCGTGCGGCTCTTGCCACTTGCGTCGAGATCAGCCGCGATGTGATGGCAGGCTCCTACTACAAGGCGTTAATGGGCTGTAAGAAGCTGTTCGAATTCGAGCGAGAGCGGTTGAGCTATGTCTCTGAAAGCATATCAAGACGCACAGCGCGTAGTTGAGGATTCGCGCCAGACCGAATATCGGCTATTCGGTCAGGTTACCGGCGCGTTGATCGACATCAAAAAGACCAGCGCAAAGGGAGCGCCCTTCATCGAGGCGCTCGATTGGAATCGGCGCGTCTGGCAGGCGATGGCGAACGATTGCATGGATTCGCGCAATCAATTGCCGTCGCCGGTGCGGGCGCAGATCATCTCGCTATCCATGTGGGTTGCCCGTTATACCCGTCAGGTAGTGCGCAAGAAGGCGCCGATCGATCCTCTGATCGAGATCAATCGTACTATCATGCAAGGGCTGACCGGCTCGGCATGAGGCGGAACGAGGTATGAAATACATTGGGACCGGCCGTTTTGGCCGGTCCTTTTTTTTCCCGGGCGGCAAAATATTCCGGCCTTAACCAAACCGCCGATCTATTTTATTCAATAAAAACAACGGCATAAATTTTACATTTTCTCCAAAAACTTGGCATGCCGGTTGCGCAAGTCGGTTTGGGCAGCGTGCCTTGCTTGCAGACCCGTATGCCACCAGAACGGAGACAGACAATGAGCTTAAGCGTCAACACCAATTCAAGTTCAATGCTGGCGTTGCAGTACCTGAACAAGACCAACAGCCAGATCACCGACACGGAGACCGCAATCTCGACCGGCCTGAAAGTCTCGACCGCTCGCGACAACGGCGCAACCTACGCCATCGCACAAAACATGCGCGGTGACGTCGCCGGCTGTTCGTCGATCGAGGACAGCCTAAATCGCGGGCTATCGGCGCTCGATGTCGCTACATCGGCCGGCGAATCGATTTCCGATCTGATGATCGAAATGAAGCAAAAAGCATTAGCGGCAGCGGACACCTCTCTCGATTCCGCAAGCCGCGCGGCCTTGAACGAAGATTTTCTTGCCTTGCGCGAGCAGATCAACACCGTCGTTCAGAATGCTTCTTTTAACGGGCTCAACCTGCTCAACGGGACGACCCAGGCGGTTTCGGCGTTGGCCTCTACCGACGGTTCCCGTCGAATTACCGTGGCGGCGCAGTGCTTCTCCTTCGGGGGATCCATTCTCGGTGCGGCTTTCGGCTCCAATGCCTCGATCGGCTCTGCCGCAGTGGCGGAGAGTATGGTCAGCGTTATTGCCGTAGCGCTGGTAAATATCGACTCGGCGTTATCGAAGCTGTCCGCAGGTGCCAAGAAGTATTCGATCCAGCTAACTTTTACCCAGAAATTGTCGGATTCTCTCGAAACCGGCATCGGTAACCTAGTCGATGCCGATATGGCTACGGAAAGCGCCAACCTTACCGCGTTGCAGACCAAACAGCAGCTCGGTGTTCAGGCCTTGTCGATTGCCAACTCGACGCCACAGATCATTCTGCAACTGTTCCAGTAGACGCAGCTTTTGCAAGCAAGGTTTTCGGTGCGGCGCCGGCATAAAGCCGGGCGCCGCATCAATATTCCGCCGCCCGGCAAAAATTGCCTTCGGGGCGGCATTTTTTTCCCTTCAGCGGCAATTTTTGCCGGGTAAAATTTTCCTGCCGGCAAATTTTACGGAAGCCGCTTTCGCGGCCAAACGGAAAATCGAAAGTTAAGCGTTCGTTGCCAACGGCGCGGCATGCGCCTTGCCTTCACTCCAGTGCGGGGCGGAACACCCTGAGAGCATAATGCTCGCGTACAACGCCAGAACGGAGGCAAAAAATGACCCTCAGTGTCAACACCAATACCGCAGCAATGACCGCGCTGCAGTATCTCAACAAAACCAACGCACAAATTGAAAAGACCGAATCTGCGGTTTCGACCGGTTACAAGGTTGCGTCTGCCAGGGACAGCGGTTCGATATTCGCTATTGCGCAGAACATGCGTGGCGAAGTGTCGGGCTACAAGGCGGTTTCGACCAGCCTGAATTCCGGCATGTCGGTGCTCGATACCGGGATCTCTGCCGGCGAGTCGGTGTCCGACCTGCTTATCGAGATGAAGAGCATCGCCACCCAAGCGTCCGATAGCTCTCTCGATACGAACAGCCGCGCGGCGTTGAACGAAGATTTTACCGCCCTTCGCGATCAGATCGCTACCGTGGTCAAGAACGCCAAGTTCAACGGCGTCAATATGCTCGATGATTCGACCAAGACAATTACCGCGCTGGCTTCGACTGACGGTTCTAAGATTTCCGTCGCCGCTCAGAGTTTCTCGTACGGCGGCAAGATTATGGGAACGGGTTTCACCTCGAACTTCACCATCGGTTCGGTGGCGAAGGCCTCTCAGGCGGCCTCGTTGATCTCCGCCGCGCTCAAGAGCGTTGACTCCGCGTTGGCGACGATGTCGGCCGGTTCGAAGAAGTTTTCGATTCAGCTGACCTTCGTGTCGTCTTTGTCGGATACGTTGACGTCTGGTATCGGAAACTTGGTGGACGCCGACATGTCCGAAGAAAGCGCCAATCTTACCGCGTTGCAGACCAAGCAGCAGCTCGCGGTCCAGGCGTTGTCGATTGCAAACTCCTCCTCCGCCATCGTGCTCTCGCTGTTCCAGTAATGTGCGGAAACCCGGCGGGCGAAGCGATACTTCGTCCGCCGACTGCACATCTCATGGATCGGCGAAGATCGTTTGCAAGACGGCTTCGCCCCCTGGGCGTGGGTTCGTGTCGGGTGGGGCACGCAAAAAATACGGGCGGAGAAAACTCCGCCCGTCTACGCCTTCACCGGCCAAGGATATTTTTCAACGAACGCACTACACGAGCAACGTCGGCATCGCGCATTGTTGCGAACAACGGAAGGCTCAGGGCGCGGGCGTAGTATTCTTCGGCGCCGGGCAACGTTTGCGGACCGTAGCGCTCGGCGTAGTAAGGCTGGCGATGCAGCGGGATGTAGTGTATTTGGCTGCCAATGCCGTCGGCGGCTAGTGCCCGCATGAATTTCGCGCGCTCGATGCCAAGCGCGGCAAAATCTACCAACGCGACGTAAAGGTGCCAAGCCGGTCGGCAGTTTTCTTCGCGTTTCGTCGTCCGTAAAAGCGGCGCCAACGGCGACAGCGCCGCATCGTAAAGCTCGCTCAACTGCCGTCTGCGTGCAACAAAGCGGTCCAATTTTGTCAGTTGCGACAGACCCAGCGCGCATTGAAAATCGGTCGCGCGAAAATTGAACCCCGGCGCGGTCAACTCGTAATACCAAGGATTAGGCGCTCCGTTTTTATCGAACGCGTCTGCCGGTCTGACAAAGTCGGTCGGATCGCGGGTCAGTCCGTGATTGCGTGCCAGCCGCAGGGCCTGCGCCAAATTTTTATCGTTTGTACTTACCGCCCCGCCTTCTCCCATCGTAATGGTTTTAACCGGGTGGAAGGAAAACACGCTCATGTCGCAAAAGGCGTTGCAGCCGATCGCACGGCGCGTGCCGTCGCGTGCGACGTATTCGGCGCCGATGGCGTGACAGGCATCGTCGACGATTTTGAGATCGTGAGAGCGGGCGATGTCGCATATCGTTTTGAGATCGCCGCACTGGCCGGCAAGATGCACGTTGAACAGGGCATTGGCCGTCCCGGCGCGCTTTAGGGCGTTTTTTAGATCCTGCGGGCGCATCAGACCGGTTGCAGGATCGACATCGGCGAATACGATTTCCGCGCCGCAAAGATGAGGGGCGCTGGCGGTGGCGAGAAAAGTGACGGCCGGAACGACGACCTTGCTGCCCGGTCCCAGATTCAGAGCCTTCGCCGCCATGTATAAGGCAGCGGTACCGTTGGCGCAGACGACGGTCTGGGCGGCGCCGATCTTTTCGGCCAGCGATGCTTCGAAACGCGAAATCAGCGGGCCGGTGGTGAGGTAATCGCCGCGCAAGGCATCCGTTACTGCGGCAATGTCGTCGTCTTCGATGGTCTGACGGCCGTAGGGTAGAAACGGCTCGTCCGTCACGACATCGCTTCCTGCAGCAACATCTGCAATCCACGCGCGTCGAGCCTTTCCGGGTTGGTATCGCTCGAATAGGCAAAGCCCTCTTCGACCGGTTTGGCGCCGCCGTGCAAATAAGCTTCGCGTACCGCCGTAGCATAGCTCGCCAGCATGACGTAGCGGTCTTCGAGTTCCACAGTCCAGCGCGAATCGTCGGCCGGAATCATAGTCTCGTGCAGCTTCTCACCCGGTCGCACGCCGACGACCCGCTGTTCGAGATGAGGGCCGATCAAACTGGCCAAGCCGGTAATGGTGGTGGACGGAATCTTGGGCACGAAAATTTCGCCGCCTTTGGCCATTTCCAGACTCGACAGCACAAGATTTACCCCCTGGGTCAGGGTAATCCAAAACCGCGTCATCCTGGGATCGGTGATCGGCAGTTCCGCCGCCCCCTGATCGGCAAGCTTCTTGAAAAATGGCACCACCGAACCACGCGATCCTACCACATTGCCGTAGCGCACCACGGCGAAGCGAGTCCCATTGGCACCGGCCAAATTGTTGGCGGCGACGAAAATTTTGTCAGAGGCCAGTTTAGAGGCACCGTAGAGATTGACGGGTGTTGCCGCTTTGTCGGTGGAAAGCGCAATGACTTTCCTTACGTTCCGGCTGAGCGCGGCATAAACTACGTTCTCGGCCCCATTGATGTTGGTGTGGATGCACTCCAACGGATTGTATTCGGCGGTCGGCACCTGCTTCAGGGCCGCAGCATGGACGACGTAGTCGACGTCTCGCATGGCGAGGTCGAGCCGGTCGCGATCCCTCACATCGCCGATGAAATAGCGCATGAAGGGATATTTCTCGACCGGGAAAACCTGCTGCATCTCGTATTGCTTCATCTCGTCCCGCGAGAACACGATCAGCCGACGCGGCCGATAACGTTCGATGACCAGACGCATGAAATGCTTACCGAACGAGCCGGTTCCGCCGGTCACCAGTACCGATTTCTCGTTAAGGTCCAGCCAGGGCTGGGAAAAATCGCGTAAAGGCGTCGTATAGGCGTCCGGCTCCGCCGGCTGCTGGGATGCCAGATGAAGGGTGTTCGCCGTCTGAATCATGGAATGCCGTCCTTTAACGGTAGGCAATCGTTGCAGAAGTTAGTTAACAAGTTGCTGATGAAAACCGTCTGTTAACGCTAAAACGAAAGCGCCGCAGTCCGGCAAGCAGCGCTGCGGGCTTACGGGTGTCGTCGAGTTCCAGCGCCGACAGTGCAAATTGGCAGAATAGGCCGCTGCGCCGTTTGCGGTGGGTCAAAAGTCCCATCAGCGGGGCACTTGCCCGGTCTACTTCGATCCGGATGCGGTTTTTGTCGTCGCCGATTTCGGCCCAGCCTTCGGTCATGCCCAGTCCATCCGAGGCGGAAACCAGAAACGAGACCGGTGCGCCGTGTTCGATGGCGTGGCCGCTGAGGTCGAAGGTTTCGCACATCCGCCCGCCGTTGTGGGTGACGAGCGTCAGCCTGTCGCCGTCGAAGGCATCGGGCAAAAGCGTGACGTAGCCAAGCCGTAGGCTGCCTTTGCCCCAGTCGGTCCAGTGAAAGACGATATCGAATTCGATGCGAGGGGTGCCGCCACAAAAGCGCATGGTCTTGTCGATCGGGCCTTTGGCCGTGTCGATGCGCGCGAACACCACCTTATCCTCGCCGTCTTGCCACAATTTGGCCGAGCACCATTCGAGGTCGGTGACCTTGTGCTCGCCGGGAGCTTCGAACACGCAATCGCCGGTGTACCAATCGGCCTGTAAGGCGATGTCGTCGAAAAAGCCGAGCGGCAGCATGCCGATCAAATCCGCTCCGCCGAAGGAAACCGCCGACAAGGCCATGCCGCGACGACGGTCCAGTCGGGCGCGCAAGGAACGGGTAGCAATTTCGATATGGCGGGCGATTACGTCCTCGCCTTGCGGTGCGGGTAGCGGCGGTAAGGGGGACGGGAAACGCTTCTCCATCGTCTCAAGCCGCGCAATCATGGCCGCCCAGCGCTTATCGGTGATATGGGTGCGAAAATCGCTCGCCCACAGAAGGCACAGTTCCTTCCAATCTTCGGGCATGGCCGACCCGGTGGACAGCCCGCGATATAGGCGTTCGCACGCGGCATTGAGCGCAATGTCGTCGCGCCCGGTGACCGCCCAGCGCGACAGATTGTATTTGCGTTGCTTCTTGACCGGCACCGGGCATTCCGGGGTTTCCAGCCTTAACGGGCGGGCGGTCGGCTTTTCCGGCAGCAGCGCCGAGGGAGAGGTCAGCCGGCAATTCGGTTCGGCCGCCAGCGCAGCCAAAGCGCTTTGCAGCCTTGCCCATTCGCTGCCGGCGTTTGCGTCGAACACTTCCTCGGTGCGATAGCGGCCGGGGCGGTAGTCGAAAATTTCGGCATCGCTGGCATATAGGCAAACGATACGGTCCTTAAACCCGCGCAACCGGCGTACGAAATTCAGGTAATCGTCAAGTTCGATGTCGCCGTGAACGAAACGCTGCAGCTTTTGAAAGGCGACGGTGTCGGTCCATAAAAGGCCGATGCTGCGTCCATCAGGCCCCAAAGCGCGCTGCGGTTTGAAGCGCGCCTCGGACGGCCAGCGATGATGCGACGAGGGATTGTCCCAGTCCATCAGCAGCGCTTTGTATCCGGCGTCCAGATAAAGTCCGACCAACCCGCCGGCATAGGCTTGTTCGTTGACCAGAGCGATCGCCGGCCTAAGGCCGAGAAGACGTTGGTAGACCTCGTTTCCAATGGCGAGATTTTGCTCGGTAACACGGGCGGGAACCAAGGGGCCGATCATCTGACTGAAGCCGCAACCGATAAACTCGGATTTACCGCCTGCGATCGATCGTTTCAGTTCGTCGATCCAGTCCGGGTCGCGTTTCTCGATTTCCTCCAACGTATAGCCAGATGCCTCGATGCCGATGGGGCCGCACTTTTCCGCTAGTCGCAGAAGCGGCCGATAGCACCGCGCGATGACGGCGCCGCGCTGGTCCTCTTCGATTGAAGAAAATGCGAGATTGAGGTGAAAGAACGCGAACAGATTCAGCGCGCCGTTCGCCGAGACGGTTTTACGGGGTGCGTTCATGCGGTGACGATGGCCAGCTTGGCGATGGCGGCCTTGGCGGCTTCCAGCGCCTGATCGCGGGTTTCGCCGGTGGCCAGCACCATGGCCGCGGACGGGCGCTTGTCGCCCGCCGGAGGAATCACGTCGCCGGATTTTGCGGTAATAAAAGCCTCGATAACCCCCGGAATTTTCAGCGCTTCTTCGTTGCCGCCGATTGAAACCACCGTGCCCGGCTTGGGAATGACATAGCGTTGAATAATATGGCGCTGATATTTCGGCGTCACACCCTCTTCCGTCACGGGCAGTCCGAGGGCAAGCCTGAAGGCGGCACCGATGAAATCGACGCCGGTGTTGAGCGGAATTTCGCGCGAACAGAAGAACCCGCCGGACAGTCGCGCGGCAAGTTCGATGACGAAAACCTTGCCGTCATGCACCACGATGTCGCCCTTGACCGTGCCGGTCTCGACGCCGAGCGCGGCGGCGGCGCGCGCCACCACATCCTTTACCTCGTCTTGAATCGCCTGTGGCAGATGGCTGGGCAAATCGCCGCCGTTCTCGATGAAAAATGGGGCGTAGGTGTCGAGATATTCGTAGTTGCGGTCGGAAAACCCCGGCGTAAAACACCGACCGTTTATCACCGTCGATTCGGTCGAAACCTGCGGCCCGTCGAGATACTCCTCCACCATGACCCGATGGGTCGGCGAATAATCGTGCGCAAAAACAAAGGCGGCCGGAAGATCGGCAACATGGGAAAGCCGCTGCACCCCGCGCGATCCCCGGCTGTCCACCGGTTTGATCACCAGATTGCGGCCGCGTGCCTTGACGATTTTCAGCAAGTCTTCGGCCGATGCCACGGCGGAAAACCACGGCACCGGCACGCCGCATTTGGCGAATTGCTCTTTCATCGCCAGCTTGTCGGTGGCAAGCCGTGCGCTCGCAAGGGAAATGCCGGGAAGCTTAAGCCGTGCCGCTACGGTCGCCACGGTCAAGGGCACGTCGGCGCCGATGGTAGTGACGCCGTCGATAGGGCCGTGTTTGCGCACGTACTCTTCCGCTCCTGCCGCCGTCGCCTCGGCATCGTAGGTCGAGGCGACGAAGTGTCCGTCGGCAAGATCGAACCCCGGCGCTTCGGGATTGGCGTCGCTGCACACCACCTTGAAGCCCATGTCCTTGGCGTGGCGGATGCCGTGACAGGCCTCGATTCCGCCGGAGACGATCAGCAGCGTTTTCATCAGAAGTAAATGCCGCCGTTGACGTTCAGCACCTGGGCGGTGATGTAGCTCGAAGCCTCGGAGGCGAGGAACACCGCCGCGTCCGCCACTTCGTGAAGATGACCCTGACGCTTAAGCAGAATGCCCTCGGCCGCTTTTTGTACGCTGGCGGCCGAGAGTCCGGCCGCCGCCATTTCCGATTCGATCAAGCCGGCGCACAAGGTGTTGGAGCGGATGTTGTCCTTGGCGCCAAAGCGGGCGATCACCTGGGCGAGCGAAATCAGGCCGGCCTTGGAGGCGGCATAATGCGCGGTGCGCGGGCCGCCATACTGACCGCTGACCGAACCGATATGCACGATCGACCCGCCGCCGGCAGCGGCGATCAGCGGCATGAACACCTGCGAGCAGACGTACGGTCCTTTTAAGTTGGTGTCGACAATGCGGTCCCAGTCTTCGTCCTTAATCTGGTCGAAGTCGGTCGGCTTATTGATGCCGGCATTGTTGATGAGGATCGAGATGGGACCGAAGTCGCGCGCCGCCGCGGCCGCCGCTTCGACGCTATCGCGGTCGGTCACGTCCATCCGAACGACAAGCGCGCGGCGACCGAGAGCGGATATGCTTTCCGCCACCTTCTCGGCCTCCGCCTTCTGTTCGCGATAGGTAAGCACGACATCGGCGCCGGCTTCGGCCAAGCCAGCGGCGATCGCCTTGCCGATGCCACGGCTGGCGCCGGTGACGACGGCATTTTTTCCTGCTAGCGAAAACCGGTTCATGCCAGTTCCCTTTTACGCTGAATGGCGCGCTTGGCGGCGGTCGCGATGAACGGCGCGGTGATGCCGTACAGCTCGGCCAACTCGTCCGGCTCGCCCGACGAGCCAAACCGGTCCTTGATTCCGACATATTCGATCGGACAAGGCTGTCCTTGCACAATGGCCTCGGCCACCGCACTGCCCAAGCCCCCGTAGACATTGTGATCTTCGGCCGTGACGATACAGCCAGTCTCGCGGGCGCAGCGGGTCAAAAGCTCGGCGTCGATCGGCTTGATCGTCGCCATATTGACGACCCGGGCGTTGATACCCTCTTCCTGCAAAAGGTCCGCCGCTTCCAGGCAGCGTGCCACTTCGACGCCGCACCCGATCAGCGTAACGTCCTTGCCGTGGCGGACGATCTGGCCTTTGCCGATTTCAAAGACATGATCCTCGCCGAAGATGCGCTTGGCGCCGCTGCGTCCAGTGCGCATGTAGACCGGGCCATTGAAGTCGAGCACCGCGCGGGTGGCGAGCTTCATTTCCACCGGATCGGCCGGTGAAATCACCGTCATGCCGGGAATGGCGCGGAAGGCGGCCAAATCCTCGAAGGCCTGGGCCGAAGCGCCGTCGGGGCCGACATCGAGACCGGGATGGCTCGCCACGATTTTGGCGTTGCGGCCGGCATAGGCGATGGACAAACGGGCTTGTTCGTAGGCGCGGGTAAGAAACACCGCAAAACCGGTCACCACCGGCAGCATGCCTACGGCGGCCAAGCCGCCGGCTGCGGCCATCATGTTTTGTTCGGCGATGCCGCATTGAACGAATTTATCGGGGTGGGCTTTGCGGAAATTGTGTACGCCGGTACCGCCGGCGACATCGGCGTCCAGGACTACCAGATTGGGATAGTCCGGCGCGATTTCGGAAAGTGCCTTGCCGAAGGCTTCGCGAAGAGAATCGCCGGTCGAACCGATCAAGGTGGGGGCGGAATTGTCAGACATAGAGAAGCTCCTCGATTTCGGATGGTGAGGCGCCAAGGTCCGCGAGTGCGGCCTCGGCCTGTTCGCGGGTGAATTTTACCGAGCCGTGCCAAGCCGGACTGCCTTCCATGTAGGATACGCCCTTGCCCTTGATGGTATGAGCGATAACGACGGTGGGCTTGCCTGCGGCGCTTTGGGCACGCTGCAAGGCGGCAATAATCTCTGGAATGTCGTGGCCGTCGATTTCCTCGACGTTCCAACCGAAGGCGTTCCATTTATCGGCCATCGGTTCCAGGCCGCAGATGTCGGCGTTGAGTGCGTCGCTCTGCATCTTGTTGTAGTCGAGAATCGCGCAGAGATTGTCCAACTTGTGGTGGGCGGCGCACATTACGGTTTCCCACACCATGCCTTCCTGCAATTCGCCGTCGCCCAAAAGCGCAAACACGCGGGCGCTGTTTTTCTGCATCTTGAGGCCCAGCGCCATGCCGAGCGCTACGCCGAAGCCTTGTCCGAGCGAACCGGTGCTGGTCTCCACCCACGGCAGATCGCGCACCGACGGATGGCCTTGATAGGGGCTGTTCAATTTACGCAAAGAAAGCGCGGCGCGCTTGTCGCAGAAGCCGTAATAGGCGGCTACGCCGTAAAGCGCCGGGCAGGCGTGCCCTTTCGACAGCACAAAACGATCGCGGGTAAAATCGCTTACCCCCTCGGGCCAGACGTTCATCTCGGCGCCGAACAGCGTGGCAAGAATATCCGCGCAAGACAATGAGCCGCCGGGATGACCCGACTCGGCGCGGAAAATCGAGGCGATGGTGTGTTGGCGCGTGTAGCGGGCGGCATCGCGGATCTGCGCTTCTATCTCCGGTGCGTTCAGGCTCGTATCGCCGCTTTGCGCGGCTAGCTTGGCGGCTAGTTTCATGAGCGTTCCCCTCTTTTCATTTCAGTACTTTGCGGCCGTGCGTTTCAGCGCCCGGTCCAGCAAATCGCGGTAACGAATGATTTCGGCTTGAGGGGCCAGATTTCTGGCCTCGGTTTCGATTTCCTGCGCAAACCCGCGCGACATCACCACGACGACGCCGGGATGTATGCGGCAAAGCGCTTCGGGGCCTTCGAGCGGACGGCCGAACCGTTCTCCGACCAAACCCTTGAGATGGATGTCGATCAGCGTAGCCAAGCTATCGGCCTCGAACCCGCCGTGACGCACCAGAGCGTCGAAAATACGCCCGGCGCCCCACATCGCCACGCCCTTGGGCGCCAGGCCTGCAAGTTCTGCGGCGGCTTCCTTCAGTGCGGCACGGTTGCGTGCGAGATTCCGCTCGTAGGTCGAAATCAGCGCTGCCGCGGCGGCAACCTCCGACGGATCGGCGGCCGTCTCGCCATCGGCAGGCGCGGATTTGCGTGCGACGACAAACAGATTTTCCCGATCTTCGGAAACGGGCGGTTCGAGAATTTCGAAACCCGCTTCTTTCAGCATACGAAGCAATGTCCGGGAGGAAAAATGGGTCAAGTGCTTGTCGATGAACCATTCTTCGATCACGTCTTCGGCGCCGATCAGCGCGATGTTCGGGCAATCGAGGACGAGAATCCCCCCCGGTTTCAATACGCGGGCGTGGTCGCGCAAGGTTGTCAGCGGGTGAGCCAGATGCTCGACGGTATGGCAGGAGTGGACGATGTCGAAGGATTCGTCGGCAAATGCCGTTTGTTCGATCCGCGCACCGATCAACTCGCAGCGAGGAAAATCGGCGCACGATCCTGCCACCCGTTCGTCGGGTTCTACCGCCACCAGGTTTGCCTGTGACGCTGCGTCGAGAAAGCTTTTGGCAAAACGGCCGCGGTTGGAGCCGACGTCCAGCACGCATAAAGGTGCCGTCAAATCGGCGTGGCGGGCGATGGCATCAAGCGCAATGGGGGTACGGAACCCCTTGCCGTAGCGGACATTTCCCCAATCGGCGCCACCCGATACCGCCGGCGGCAGGCGCGCGCCGGTGTCGGCGCGCGGCAGGCTTTGGACCAAGCCGCAATAACCGCAGAGGAAGACGCGGATTTCTCTCG
>WSSedL1CaDRAFT_10001341_pt1 | contig 14639 bp, 8 predicted proteins | sample WetSurSL1Cattail_FD_9464 | JGI IMG/M metagenome (IMG submission 9464)
ACACAGACGGCATACGGCTCGATTTTTTATTCGGCAGACGTTTCGGTCAGTTTTGGGACCACCCTTCCAGCCATTCCCATCGTGACAACTTCATTCATAACAAACGGGTTCGGGTATTGTATTTTAAAGAGCGTAAGTATAACAGGTTTTGTAATTAAGATCACAAACGCAGTCACTTCAACGGGCGTAAACTGGGGCGTCCATTGGATTGCCGCATATTAAGAAGGAGAAAAAAGTTATGGCACAATTGAAAGGAATTGATATCAGTAAGAACAACGGCACAGTCGATTGGAACAAAATCGATGCTTCCGGAATTGATTTTGTTTTAATTCGGGCGGGATTCGGTAACGATATTTCGCAGAAAGACCCCAAGTTTGACGAAAATGTAAAGGATGCTTTGGCACATGGCCTGCATGTGGGTGCATATTGGTTCAGTTATGCGGCATCCGTGCAGGACACAATCAATGAATCCAAGGTGTTCCGGCAGGTCCTTGCACCATATAAAGGAAAGATTGATTTTCCCGTCGCGTTTGATTATGAATATGACAGTATTACATATGCACAGAAACACGGTGTGAATCCAACAAATGCGCTGGTAGACAGCATTGCCCACGCTTTTATGGATTCAATGAAGGCAGATGGTTGGTTTACAAATCTTTACACCAACGGTGATTTTATTCAGTCAGGAAAATTCAGCGCAGCTACAATTAAGTCTTATGATGTGTGGCTTGCAGATTACTCCGGTGCTCCGGATTATCTATGTGGCATTCAGCAGACGGGCAGCACGGGAACAGTGCCCGGAATTACTGGTGCTGTTGATATGGATATGGCTTTCAAGGACTATCCAACAATTATCCGTGCTGGCGGTTACAATGGGTTTGTAAAACCCAAGCCCATAAATTTTAAATGTGACACGACAAAGGATATTACGCTTGCACCGGGACAAGCATATCAATTCATGGTAAGCAGTTCCAGCGTTGTGACGGTTACAGTAGGCACGTCGGGAGTCCTTACGCTGCTGCCTCGATATCACAATGGGGGTGACAGCTTTTTTTATATCGTCGGGTTTGGAAAACCGGGTTCTTCTGCCGGAATCTATGTAAACGGAGTGAAACAGTTTGTGGCTCGTATTAAGTAATTTTAAACAGTAAGTTTACAGTTTAAGCATTTAGTCGGTTAGGGCGCTGAACTTTTGAGTCGGCGTCCTTTTCATATTTATAAAAGGAAAGAGGTTTTTTCAATGAAAGATATTTGGAACTGGGTTCAGATTGCAGTAACGACAATCGGCGGTGGCATAGGTTGGCTTTTGGGAGGATGTGACGGCTTTTTGTACGCTCTTATCGCTTTTGTAGTCATCGACTACATTACCGGCGTGATGTGCGCTGTTTTGGACAAGAAACTGTCCAGTGCCGTTGGTTTCCGGGGAATCTTCAAAAAAGTACTGATCTTCCTGATGGTCGGCGTCGGGCAAATTCTCGATACACAGATCATTGGCACAGGAAGTGTTCTTCGCACTGCCATTATCTTTTTCTACATTTCCAACGAAGGTTTGAGTCTGCTAGAGAACGCAGGACATATCGGTCTGCCCATTCCGCAGAAACTTAAAGAGGTGTTGGAACAGCTCCATGTCAAAGAAGAAAACGATAATGAATCGGATCATTAATTTTTGAGGAGGGTTCCAAGTGGCCAATCCGAATAAGGAACAGATTCTTAAGATGAAAGCCCAGGGAGTACAGTATATGGATATTGCTTCATCGTTTGGACTTTCCGTAAATACGGTGCGTTCCGTATGCCGCCGTGCCGGACTGGCGACGGCCAGAGGAACACCCGATGAGCAAAAATTAACTACTGCACTAACGGAATGCATTGACTTCTGCAGACATTGCGGAAAATCGCTTAAACATAAGCAGCGCGGAAAGCCACGGCTTTTTTGCACGGATATTTGCCGCAGAACCTGGTGGCATGAGCATGGGGAGCAGTCCGCTAAAAAAGCCGTCTACAGTTTGGTATGCGATAAGTGCGGCAGAAAGTTTGAAAGCTACGGAAACAAAGGTAGAAAATACTGCTCTCATGCATGCTATATACAAGACCGATACGGAGGTGAGGATAATCATGACACACGATCAGTTTGAAAGAGAAAAGGCATATCGTATTTCGCTCGCTGTCGCCCAAACAATGCTGTCCAAGGGTATTATCGCAGAGGAAGATTACGCGAAAATTGATACAATTTTACTTGAAAAATTTCGTCCGTTATTGGGAGTGCTTAAAGCCTTGTAATCGTTGATGTACCGGGCATTCAGAGGTAATATGTGACACTGAAAGGGGGGATTTGTTATGGTAAGAACAATACGAAAAATCGAGTCCGCTGTGGCAGTGTTACCGACCTTAAAAAAGGTTGCCGCCTACGCCCGTGTATCAAATGCCAAAGACGCCATGCTTCACTCGCTGTCCGCACAGGTCAGTTATTACAGCAATTATATACAGAAGCATCCCGGATGGCAGTATATCGGAGTGTATGCTGATGAAGGCATAACTGGGACAAAGGAAATCCGTCCCGAGTTCCAGCGCTTGCTTAATGACTGTAAAAACAGAAAAATCGATATGATAATCACCAAGTCCATATCGCGATTCGCCAGAAACACCTTGATCCTACTTGAAACAGTGCGTGAACTCAGCGCTTTAGGCGTGGACGTTTTCTTCGAAAAAGAAAATATACATACAACCTCCGGGGATGGCGAGCTGATGCTTACTATCCTCGCTTCTTTTGCTCAGGAGGAAAGCCTGTCGGTCAGCGAAAACTGCAAATGGAGAATAAGGGGCAAGTTTAAAGAAGGACTATTGCACAGTACTACAATTTTAGGATATAGAATAGAAAATAGTGTTCTAAAAATTGAACTGGAAGAAGCTAAGATTGTGCAGATGATTTTTTCGGATTACTTAAGCGGAATGGGCAGAAATGCAATCGCTAAAAAGCTAAATACGGGAGGTTGTATGACTAGAAACGGCAAGGAATGGCTGGACGGCGGAATTGACCGTATTCTCCGGAATGAAAAATATGCTGGTGATATGCTTTTACAGAAAGCCTATAATTACGATCATATCACCAAACGAAAAACGATCAACCATGGAGTTCTTCCCATGTACTATGTTAAAAACAGTCATGAGCCGATTATTGACCGCGACACTTTTGAAAGGGTGCAGGAAGAACGAAATAGACGTACTGAACAAGCTAATTTAAAAGGAATTCCCAGAAATACCTATCCATTTACAGGTAAAATTGTTTGCAGCCGATGCGGTAAAAACTTCCGGAGAAAGATTAGTCATGCAGGAAGCAAATATGCGCAGCCAGCATGGATTTGTACAACATTTAACTCAAAAGGAAAGAAATTCTGCAACGCGAAACAGATTCCGGAAGATATTTTACTGTCGGTAACAGCGGAAGCCTTGGGTCTTAAGAAATTTGACAATATGGTTTTCGATAAAAAAATTATGAAAATTCAAGTACCGGAGGACGGAAAGCTGATTTTTGAGTTTTCAGATGGGAGTACGGTTGAGAGAACTTGGCAAGACAAATCCCGTAGGGAAAGTTGGGATGATGCTGCCAAACAGATAGCTAGTGAAAGGCAGAAGAGGAGGAATACTATATGTCAGCAACAGCAAGAACGGTAACGATTATTCCCCCAACCGCTAACCGCTTTTCTCCAAGTATTCTGGTAAATGAAGAAAAAAAGCGTGTTGCCGCCTATGCCCGTGTTTCCACGGAAAATGAAGAACAGCTTACAAGTTACGAAGCACAGGTGGATTATTACACTCGGCATATTCAGAGCAAGGACGAATGGGAGATGGTTGAAGTTTATGCAGACGAGGGAATTTCAGCCACAAGCAGAAAAAAGCGTGACGGTTTTAACCGTATGATAGACGACGCCTTAAACGGAAAAATTGACCTCATCCTCACAAAATCGGTCAGTCGTTTCGCCCGAAATACGGTTGATACCTTAACCACCGTCCGACAACTTAAGGAAAAAGGCGTGGAAGTATTCTTCGAAAAAGAAAATATTTATACCATGGACAGCAAAGGTGAATTGTTGATTACGATTATGAGTTCACTCGCGCAGGAAGAATCCAGATCGATCAGTGAAAACGTGACATGGGGTCAGCGTAAGCGATTTGCTGACGGCAAGGTATCCATGCCTTATAAACGGTTTCTTGGATATATCAAAGGCCCAGATGGACTGCCACAGATTGTTGAGGAACAGGCCGCTACAATTCGGCTGATTTACCGACTTTATCTGGAAGGGAAAACCACCTCGGCCATTGCAAAGCACCTCTCTGATTTGGGTATTTTAACGCCCGGCGGCAAGGTGCGATGGCAGAGCAGTTCTGTGGAGAGCATACTTACCAATGAGAAATATAAGGGTGACGCCGTACTACAGAAAAAATTTACGGTTGATTTTCTGACCAAGAAGCAGAAAATCAATGAAGGCGAAATACCGCAGTATTATGTGGAAAACAGCCATCCTGCTATAATTCCGCCCGAAATTCATGATTTGGTGCAGGCAGAGATGCGAAAACGTAAGGAAGCAAACCGGCATTACAGCGGCAAGGATTGCTTTTCAAGCCGTATTGTTTGCGGTGAGTGCGGAAGCTACTACGGCAGCAAGGTGTGGCATTCCACGAGTAAATACCGCAGGGTGATCTGGCAGTGCAATCATAAATTTCAGGGTAATGAGCGCTGCGCCACTCCGCATTTGTACGAGGATACCATCAAGCAAGCCTTTGTGGATGCGTTCAACAGCCTGATTGAAAACAGAGAGGCAGTGATAGCAGGTTACGACGCCGTTCTTGAAGCTTTGGGTGATACTACAGAGCTGGACGCTCAGACAGAAAAACTGTGCGGCGAGATTGCGGTTATTGCTGAGGATATCCGCCGATATGTTGAAGAAAATGCGCGTGAAGCAATTGACCAGAATTCTTACCAACAGCAGTACGAGGATCAAGCGGAAAAATATGGTGCTCTTAAGGCGAAACTTGATGAGATTGAAGCGGAGAAAAGTAACCGTATTACAACATGTGAAAATATACACCGTTTCATTGAAACGCTTGCGCATAACGAAAAAGCCTTGCTTGAATTCAATGAGGATGTGTGGTTCGCCAGTGTGGAGAAGGTGGTTGTATATAATGGCAGTGACCTGACTTTCCATTTCAAAGACGGCACGGAACTACCGTGGAAAATTTAATATCTGAAAACAAAAAGCATTACCCTTTCATAATCTCTTCGGTATAGCACACATTAAATGCTTTTTTCCTCATTTCAACTTTTTCACCTCGTTCTTATTGAAAAGTGTTAAAATTATAAATTTACATAAATTAACATAAATTTTAATACATCTCTTCTTGTTCACCAATGTTAATTTCAGTATTATAAATATGTAATGTTTGAATAGATCAAATAGCAAGAAGGAAAAGTGACTAAAAGTTGGAGGAAAATAATGATCAAGTTGATATGGAAGAAAATGATTTCTCTGATTGTATGTGTAGCCGTTATCTTATCGGTTGGCGTATTTTCAGTAGCGCAAGCTTTAGGAAGTCTACAAAATGCAATGGTGCAGCAGAGTTACTCAAACTCATCGACGCTTATCTCTACTGCCGAAACAACATGGAGATATTTTGACAGTGGTGAGAAACCTGACGATACATGGAAATCAGATATCGAATTCAAGGACAGCGGGGACAGTGGCTGGAAAAGCGGGACAGGCAGTTTTGGTGCCAAAAACGGCGCGATTGCCGACCTTGGAAATAATTGTACACCAAATACCTTGCTGAATCAGTATATTAATGGAACAGGCGGGGATGACATTCCGGTGTTCTATTTCCGTTCAGAATTTGATTTGTCAGATATTTCAGCCGTTAAATCTTTAACAGGCAGCGTGACATATGATGACGCAGCTATCATCTATGTCAACGGTCAGAAAATAGCCGGATTTGATGACGCCAGCTTCGACTCAAATGGATATGGGGGCTCAAATAGCGGTGACCCCAAGACTGGGGAAATCTCTTTCACCGATATTTCCAAACTTAATCTCAAGAATACAGGCAATCTTGTCGCAGTTGAAATACATCAGGGGAGATCAAACAGCTCAGATATTTATTTTGACATGAAGGAGCTTGGATTTTCTACAGAGCCGTCGGAAACTCCCGGAGCGGAAATCAGTAATGTTTCCTTTGAAATCGGTGCGGACGAGACTCAGCGCAATATTGTCTGGTACAGCAGTTCCGCTGCTGCCGGTCAGGCGCAGTATGCGGTCAAGCCTTCTGGGTGGAAAGAGGGAGATGATTTTCCGACAGAAAGCGTGAAATCTTTTGATTCCGAGCAGGAAGACAGCAGAATAACAGGACTCAAGACAAATAAGACCACGATGACCGGGTTGCAGGCAAATACGAGTTACCTTTACCGTGTTGGCAACAGTGAAAAGTGGTCAAGTACATATTCATTTACCACAAACGACTTTGGAAGCAATGTAGATTTTAATTTTCTATTTGCCGGCGATCCACAGATAGGTGCAGGTGGTAATATCAGCAATGATTCCAGCGGCTGGAATAATACGCTTACACGTGCTTTTGGAAAATTCTCCAATGCCAGTTTTTTGCTTAGCGCGGGTGACCAGATAAATGATAAGAATGACACCGAGGAAACGGAATATTCATCTTTTCTTTCACCGAGTGTCCTTAAGCAAATACCGCTGGCAACTAACGTAGGCAACCATGATACTGGGAGTATTGGTTACACACAGCACTACAATATGCCAAATGTGAGTGGGAGAGGTGTGTCCGATTCGACTGGAGATGGCAGTGGAGATTACTGGTTTATCTATAACAATGTACTTTTCATGTCACTGAATTCAAACAATCTAAGTACCGCGGATCATACAGCATTTATGCAGGAAGCGATTGCGCAGCAAGGAGACAATGTGCGTTGGAAAGTAGTGACCTTCCACCATTCTGTTTTCAGTGTTGCAGACCATTCCACTGACAGTGATATTCTGCAGCGGCGAAATGAACTTCCAAGTAAATTTACTGAATTGGGAATTGACGTAGTGTTGATGGGTCATGACCATCACTATACCAGGACCTACATGATGAATGGAACGACTCCGGTAGTTCCGGAAGGTCATGATGTCTCTCAGGGCGAAGTGCCAGCTTCCAGTGTGAGTGATCCAGCGAAGGGTCAGGTCTTATATCTGACAGCGAACTCTGCTTCCGGCAGTAAGTATTATCCGCTGAATTCTGCCGCTCTGTTGAACTTTGTGGCGGTAAGGGATCAGCAGAACCGTCAAAATATCACTAATATTGAGGTTACTGACAATTCGCTTAAGGTGACTACATATTATGCTGATACCGACGCGATGCCAATACTGGATACTTTCACCATAAATCGTACACCGGCTGATACAGGGAAACCCGTAATCAGTCTGCCGGATTCGGAACATGATACGGTTGCTCTGAATTCTGCGTTTAATCCAATGCAGGGTGTGACCGCCACCGATAATGTGGATGGTGATGTTACAAATAAAATTTATGTAGCTGGAAGTGTGGATACCACAAAAGCGGGCGATTACGAAATTACCTATACAGTGACCGATACTGTAGGCAACACAGCGGTGATTAAAAGGACGGTTACGGTAAAGTCGGATACGAAGGCACCGGTAATCACACTGCCCGATAATAATGAGGCTGTTTTGAATGATACCTTCGATCCAATGGCCGGGGTTTCGGCTATGGACGATATAGACGGAGATGCGACAGACAGAATCTTTGTAAATGGCGGCGTGAATACTGGGAAGGCTGGGCAGTATACACTGATCTACTATGTAACCGACAGATCAGGAAACAAAGCTCAGGCTGAAAGAACAATCACGGTAAGCGGACCAGCAAACTCGGGCGGCTCATCCTCTTCCCACGGGTCGGGCTCAGGCGGTTCGGGTGGCTCAGGATCCGATACACCTTCTACGGTATCGTCGAGTGGAACGAGTTCCACGATTGTTTCCTCTTCACCATCGAGCGCAACAAGCTCCACGGTTGAATCCTCCAAGCCATTGAACGGGACAAGCTCCACACCTGCACCCGCTGCACCATCAAATGGAGCAAGTTTGCATGCGGCTTCCTCTAATTCAACGAACGGCACAGTTCCCGAAGCTACTGCGTCTGAATCATCCGATGGAGCTTCACCCAATACATCTTCAACTAACTCAGCAGCCGGAAGTCAGCTTGACCCAACGGCGCTGGCTAAAATTACAATAGGGAGCGATACAGCGCAAAATGCGAATGTTTCCCTTGATAATCTTAAAAATCTTGCTGAAACTGAAAATGTAAAGGTACAGTTGAAAGGTGTATCGATGAATATTCCGGTATGGTGCCTGAATCAGCTGTTATCTAAGAACAGTGCCGAATCGGTCACGATTACTGCGACTCAACTGGGGAGTCATAATATTTCCGGCTCGATGGAATCCCCGGCCGGTATCGTGTTCACAATGACAGATAAAAATGGCAAAACTTTTTCGGTTGACGATTTCGGCAGCGATATTTTGGTAACATGGATTGTTCCTGCCGCTGATACAGAAAAGATAAAACTGGAAACTGCTCACCTTTACCATGTAGCGGACGATGGAACAACAAAACAGGTACCCGCCGATTTCAGTATGAATTCAGACGGTACGCTGAGTGTTGTGTTCAAGACGACTCATTTTTCCAGCTATTCTATTATCAGTGAAGCAGCTTCATCTAATTTGCCCGCTTCATCCAGCTCGTCCGCGACCTCTCAAACCGATCATAACGGAGCATCCGGCGGCGCCTTACCCGTTGTAGCTGTGCTGGTTTTGCTGGCGGCGGCAATTGTAGCGTTTGTTGTTTATAAAAGACGTTCCAAATAGTGCGAAGTAGAAATATTATGAATGTGATGGAAAGTAAGGTTATATGAAAAAAGCTTTCAGAGATATCTGGCTGGATGTGGTCATTGCAGTAATTATGATTGTGATTGTTGCGGCCTTGTGGATTTTTAATATCCAACACCCTATCACCTACTCGATGTATACGGGTGATGCAATCTCCTATAGCAAAGGAACGGTAGTGCACATCACCTCTGAAAATCTGGAGCAGGTAAAAGACGATCGTAGCCGATACATCGGCACGCAGAAGATTGTAGTTAAAATGAGAGAAGGGGAGTTCAAAGGAAATGAAATCTCCATTTCAAATGATCTCAGCACCACACATAATGTTAGGGCGGGCGTAGGGCAGAACCTTGTAATAAAAGTGGATCATCCAAAGAATACGACGCCGTTTTTTACTGTATATAATTATGACAGAACGCCTGGTATCCTGCTCATTGTATTCTTATTTGCGGTATTTATGATAATCGTGGGTAGGGCAAAAGGACTTAAAAGCGTGATCGGGCTTGCATTTACGCTGTTTTTTATTCTTACTTTTCTTTTGCCTATGATATATCATGGATTCTCTCCAATATTGAGTTGTGTCGTCACCATTCTTGTAACTGTGACGCTGTCCATGCTTCTGCTGAACGGATTCAGCTCAAAGACTGTGGTGGCTATCATCTCAACAATGCTTGGAGTGCTGATCTCGGCAGCGTTCTATACGCTGTTTTCGGCAGTGCTCCACCTGAGCGGGTACAGCCTCAGCGAAAGCGAGGAACTGGTTTTAATTCATCAGAGCACTGGACTCCAAATCAATCAAATTCTTTTTGTTGGAATCCTGATTGCATCATTTGGTGCAGTGATGGATATGACGATGTCGGTTGCCTCGTCTTTGTACGAAATGAAGCACGTTCATCCGGCAATGACCTCGATGGAAGTGATTCAGTCCGGCATGGAGATTGGAAAGGATATGATAGGGACGATGTGCGAAACTCTCATCTTGGCTTTTACCGGCACGGGAATTTCCACTCTTTTGGTTATTATTTCTTATGGGACGCAGTTCGATCAGCTTCTGAGCTCGGATTACATTGCAGTTGAAGTGATTCACAGTATTACCGGAGGGATGGCGGTTATACTCTCCGTTCCCATTACTGCGGTCCTTTCCGCCGGATTTTTTGCCAGGGCGGCATCGAAAAAGTGAAGACAAATTATGACAGGTGATGAAACTTAAAGTAAGAAGGGAAAACAAAGAATGCAGTATATGAAAAAGCATAAACGCTTTGCAATAAAATTTACCGCAGCACTTATGACGGTGGCAATTGTAACCTCGAATCTGCCGTTAACAGCTTTGGCGGAAATATTGCCTCAGGATGCAGGGCAGGACTACACACAGTTTGTCGACCCATTTGTGGCGACACAGGTAGATAACGGTCAGCAGTTCCCAGGCGCGGTTGTGCCTTACGGTATTGTAAAGCTCAGCCCGGATACATATCCCCATGTGGCGGATGACCACGCGGGTTATGATTACGCACAGACCCAAATAGCCGGATTTTCTCACACACGTATCGAAGGTGTGGGTGGGCAGGGCGCCGGCGGTGACGTACTTGTAACGCCCACCTATGTTCAGTATACGGGAAAGCCCATAATGGAGTCGCGCGCACAGACATTTTCACACGCAGATGAAACCGCAACCCCCGGCTACTACGCAGTGTCACTAACGCCAAAAACAGGCACGGATACCGGTGTGCCGGACGCTACATTCGGAAAGATCAAGGCTGAATTGACGACCACAACCCGCACCGGTTTTCACAAATACACCTTTCCGAAGGCGGGAGATGTTTCACTCGTTACAGATCTGAATTACACCTATCATGGTACGGATATACGTGACGCTGTTATGCAGGTAAGCAAAACCGCAAGTGGCGGTACGGCTGTTTCCGGTCGTTTTTCAGCCCACAACGTGAGCGGTCACGGCAAATACACAATGTATTTTTATATGGAAACAGATACACCCACCACATCAGCAGATACATGGAATGGCTCAGATTTTGGCACTGACCAAAGCCAGAGCGGGAATGACATCGGTGCAGTCCTTCATTTCAATGTGCAGAAGGATCAGGCGGTGCAAATAAAAGTAGCTGTTTCACCTATCAGCAGTGATCAGGCGAAAATTGACATGGGAAATGAAGATTCCGGATGGGATTTTAACGCAGTGAAAGAACAGGCGAAAACACAGTGGAACGATATTCTGAAAAAGGTGGATATCACAAGCTCCACGACGAGTGACCCTGACGGTACACTGAAAAAAGAATTCTACACGGATTTGTACCGTATGTTTACAACCCCCGTGAACGCTACGAGCACGAGCGGTACTTATAGGGGAACGGACGGAAAACTTTATGAGGCAAAAGGTTATACACATTATGACTCCTGGACGCTCTGGGATGATTTCCATAAGTATCCGATGATTGGGCTCATCTGTCCGGACATTTATAAGGATATTATCCATTCTGTGGCAGATATGCTGGTGACCGGAATCAGTACATGGGGGAATGACACGCAGCCTGTTCCGACGGTTCGAAACGAGCATGCGGTTGCGCTTCTTGCCGATGGTGTCGCGAAGGGATATACCGATATTGATGATCTGGAACCCGCCTATGAAGCGGCAAAGAAGATTGCAAACGCCGCTGTGACCAGCGACGTAACAAAGCAGGGGTATTTCACCGGCCGCGTTGACCAAACGGTGGAATATTCCTATGACGACTGGGCACTTTCCATTCTGGCCAAACAGCTCGGAAAAACGGATGAAGAGCAATCTTATCTGAATCGTTCGTTTCAATATAAGAATCTTTATAAATCTGACGCAGTTACAAAAGCTGACAACAGCAAAATGGGCCTTTTGTGGCCCAAAGACAGCAGTGGTAACTGGATGAGCGCAAACCCCGAAGCCTATGGGGACAACGGTTTATATCAGGGAACACTGTGGCAGTACACATGGTGGGATTCCAATGACGTTGGCGGGTTAAGAAATCTGATGGGCGGCAAGGACAATATGCTTAACGAGCTTGAAACGCTGTTCGGCGCAAAAGGTCCCAGTGCGGACGGGAAGCTCATGCTTCACAGCAATACCAATGAAATAGACCTTCAGACGCCTTATCTGTTCAATTCCGCCGGTAAACCGAGCGAGACACAGTATTGGGTACGCCAGATTTATACCGGAAAGACGTGGAACCGTTACAGCGGTACCGGTGAGTACAATCCTCCGCAGTATGCGCAGGTTTACAAACCTTCTCCGGACGGACTCATGCAGACAATGGACGATGATGCCGGAACAATGTCGACTATGTTCGTTTCTGCGGCCATGGGGTTGTACGCAATGACTCCGGGCGATACCACGTTCCAAATAGGCTCTCCATTTTTTGAGAAAATGACACTCGATCTCGGGAACGGAAAAAACTTTACAATCAATGCAAACGCCGTTTCCCCCAGCAATTATTACATCCAATCCGGCACGCTCAACGGCAAGAATTTTAACCAGAGCTGGCTGGACTATTCCCAGATCCTGCGCGGCGGCCAGCTTGACCTCACCATGGGGGACAGCCCTTCCACTTGGGCGGAAGACGGTATTACCGCTCCTTCCAGCTCGGACAGAATAAACACATCCGCAGGGAGCAGTGATCCGATTTCCTATTCCACCTCTGTTCTCAGTGAATCCGATCAGAATGACGGCTCAATCGGAAACAGTATTGACATCAAAGTAAGCGGTACAACCATAACAGGCAGTGCAGGCGCAAGTGTGCTCGGAGATGGGAAAGTGAGCGTTTCCAATGTCCCGGCCGGACTTACTGCCAATGCCGTGAAGCTTGACGACACAACAGTGCGGATAAGTCTTTCGGGGAACGCTGTGGCAAGTCAAATGACAGACAGTACCGCCGATTTAAATATCAAACTGGGAGAAGGCCTTTTCGCGAACATGGTAACAAGTGGGAACAAAGACAAAAATGTTCGCGTTGAATTTCATGATTACAGCATAGCGTATGATAAATATAAGATCACCTCAACAGAAGGCAATGTGGATGATACGATTCATGCCACGCTGAGCGGCGGCGCCAAATTTAGTGGCAGCCTGACCGATCTCGCGATAACAAACTTGCCGGACGGTCTTACTGCTGTCGCGGAAAATATCAGTGATACGGAAATAGCTGTGCATATATCCGGAAAAATGACAAATATCACAAGCGACTATATGACGGCCGAGCCGGTAATCTCCTTTGGCGACGGAATATTTGACGGAGGTATAAAGGCAACCGACGTTGAGAATTCTACGCTGAGCGGAATGAAAGCACTGACTCTTGTGAATACGATGACGCCGGTCGCCATTGCCGTTTCACCGCCTGCGAAAACGACCTATGTGAAAGGGCAGCCGCTTGATTTGACCGGCGGTTCCGTTCAGGTTTCCTACAGCGTTGCGGAACTTACAAAAGCGGTCCCGCTTTCCAGCGAAGATGTCACCGTGGGTGCGCCGCCAGCGGAAGTTGGGGAGAATCAGCCGGTCGATGTGACTTACGAAGGGAAAAATACAACCTTCGACGTCAATATTAAAGCACTGATTGTAGAAGACAGCGGCGCCATTCTTCACTATGATTTCAGTGACAGCACGGACGGCGTGGTGAAAGATACCATCGGGAACGGGTATGACGGCACGCTTGTAAACGGCGCGAAGGTAAGCGGTGGGAGCCTTACCCTGACCGGCAGCAAGTCGCAGTACCTGAATATGCCTGTCGGTGTGCTCGCAAACCTGACCGGTGACGCAACTATGTCGGCATGGATGAATATTGCATCCGAACAGAATAACCAAACATTGCTCACCGCCGGGATCAATCAGCAAAATTTCTTGATTTGGGTTACCAATACGGTCATACGCTCCGGTCTGGATGTGAACAATCAGGGAGAGGATAGAACTCAAGCCGCTACAGATACGCCTGTAAATAAATGGGTATACCTCACCTATGTCCTGAAGGATGGCGTTGTTACCCTGTATTTGAACGGGCAGGCGGTACAGTCGTCAGCCGTAAGGGGAAGGCTGAGCCAGATGGTGCAGGACGGCGCGATCATGCGGCTTGGCGGCTCCGGTATCTGGTCAGATCCGTATACGGATGGCAAGATAAGCGATTTTACAATTTACAACAAGGCTCTTACACCGGCCGAAATTATAGCAGAACAGGCAAAAGCCAATATATTACAGGAACTTGTGCAAAGCGCCCAAACTTTGCTGGATAAAGGCGGTTATACCGCTGACAGCTTAAAAGCACTTGTAACCGCTTTGGACAACGCCAATGCCATTTTAAAACTTCCCAATGCAACCACGAAGCAAATCAATGACGCGACCGACGCGCTGACAAGTGCTATTTCCGCGCTGAAGGTAACGGACGGTACCTCCACAGCCTTTAACCGGCTAGAGGGGGAAAAGAGTGACGCGTGGTCCGGCGGTACTTTAGGTAATGAAGCGAATAATCTTGGCGGTATCAAGCCCGGTTCGTGGATTGAATACAAACAATTAGATTTCAGCAATAATACTCCTGATTATATAGACGTATCTTATGACAACAATTCCGTCTGTTGTCCGGCGGACACTACTATGGAAGTACACCTTGACTCTGCTGACGGCCCGCTTGTGACGACGGTTGCGCTTGGCACCACAGGGAACAACTGGAG
>WSSedL1CaDRAFT_10001342_pt1 | contig 14612 bp, 10 predicted proteins | sample WetSurSL1Cattail_FD_9464 | JGI IMG/M metagenome (IMG submission 9464)
CGGGTCGACCGTGGCAGCAGTTGGGGCAACCCCGGGCGCCTCGCCTGTCGGACCTCCATGAGGTACGGGTACCCGCCCTCCGACCGCAACGAGCACCTCGGCTTTCGTGTTCTCCTGAGGTCCATCCCTTAGCACTTGGACATTCCACTGACACTTAATGCGTACAAGTGCAAGGAGTAATCCTTGCGTATTTTGCCAGGACATCAACGGCAAGCTCTGCTTTGACGCACGGGTGGCAGAGCACTGAAGGAGAAGCTCATGCGGGCAGTTCAGTTCAGCAAATATGGAAGCCCCGAGGTCCTGAACGTCGTCGACGTGGATGAGCCTCATGCAGGTCCCGGCCAAATACGAATCGCAGTACGGGCGGCCGGGGTGAATCCCTCCGACTGGAAACGCATGGCCGGAAAATACCGCGACCACGAGGAGGTCACATTTCCCTCCGGGCTCGGCGTCGAAGGGGCGGGCATTGTGGATGAGGTCGGCCCAGGCGTTTCCAATGTCTCCGTCGCAGATGCCGTCTTCGGATGCGGCGAACACACGATGGCCATGGCCCAATATGCGGTTCTCTCATGCTGGGCTCACAAGCCGGAGGACCTGTCGTTTGAAGTAGCCGGTGGCCTTCCAGTGATCGCCGATACGGCGACGCGCGCCCTTGATGAGATGGGCGTCAAATACGGTGAAACGCTCCTGGTGAGCGGGGCCGCGGGCGGCATTGGATCGGCGGTCCTCCAGTTCGCGCGTCTGCGCGGGATTAACGTAATAGGCACTGCGAGTGCGCGAAAGCATGACTACTTGCGCGAACTCGGGGCTATTCCGACGACATACGGATCGGGCCTGGCGGAGCGCGTAAGGGAGCTTGCGCCACAGGGCGTGGCTGCAGCTCTCGATCTGGCCGGCTCGGGGATCGTCCCGGAGTTGATCGAAATCGTCGGTGATCCATCGCGCGTTCTTTCTGCCGCCGATTTCTCTGCGAGGCAATTCGGCGCGAAGTTTTCTTCCGGGCCTTCGAAAGACCTGGAACGCATCCTGGCCGATGTGGCGCGGCTTTGTTCTGAGGGGCTGTTCCGTTTGCATGTGGATCAGACTTTTCCGCTTGAGCAAACGGCGAAGGCGCAGGAAGCAAGTGCCAAGGGACATGTTACGGGCAAGCTTGTGATCACCGTTTCGTGAATGTCATCGTCGGATGCTCCCTCCACAATCAGACAACGCGAAGCGTCTGATCGAACACTGTGGGATGTATTTCGCCCTAACTGTAACTCAACCGAAATGAAGGAAGACACCCTCCGCTGCGGTTACTATCAAGAATCTTCGACCGCTGCACTGCGCGCTTAGCCATCCCACACGAGCAAAGACCGCTCGTGCAAGAGCTCTGGGTACGCGCGTGCTTGACAGCCACCCGCAACTCGGACCAGCGTTGGCACCCACAACCGCGTGTGCAATACGCGCCAACAGGCACGGCGAGGATTCATGCGCATGCTGCTGCAAAGCTGGTTCTTGATGAAGCGCGGACGCATACACGAATGTGTCTTTGGCGTGCTGGTACTGGAAAGCGAACCGGTGGACCCACGGCTGTAATTGGAAAGAGGACGAGAGTATTGTAACCACGATCTACATAGGTTCACGGTTAATCGGCTTAAAGTGCTGAGAAGCAACTCGGAAGTGACACGTTTCCGAGTTGCGCTCACGCTTGGTTTCCGAATGGAGTGCAATTCCTGTCCACTATCTGCCCAGGTTGCCTTATTCCGCCTTATTCGACCGCCTTATTCCGCCTTATTCGAATTCTGGTCTGGAGTAGATTCCACAGCCAAAAACCATACCGCTCCTCGTCCGTGTCCGCGAGAATTGATGAGCCCAAGCCTTTTCAAATGAAGGAGATCGTCGCGCAATGTACGATCTGCCACCGCGGGATCGATCTGAGCGCGGATACTGGCAAATTGGCGCTCTCGTTCTCCAGCAACGGCTTGAAGGATCTGGCGCTGGCGCTCCGTGAGGTCATGAGCGACGCGAAGCGGCGCCACATACCCGCTCGGCAGAAACCGAACGCCCACCGCCCCACCAATCTCCAGAAACTCTGGCTCCGGGTGGCCGGCGCGCAAACACAGTTCAACAATTTTCTGCGTGCCACGTCCCCAACATTCAACCAGTCCTCGCCGATAGAAGACCTCTGCGATCAATGGATTTCGAGGGCGCGACAGATGCTCAAGCTTCAGGTCTTCAACCTTCATTCCAAGGGGAAGGTTGCCGGAACTCCAGATCTCCAGACGGTCATCGTAAATGGCAAGACTCACTGCACCGCCTGCCTGCGCATAGTCCCGATGACAGAACGCGTTGACCAATGCTTCCCGCAGAGCAACCGGCGGGAAGAGGGGCTCGTCTACGCGCTCAAAAAGCCCGGCTTCGATTCTGCCTGAGACCGGCAAATGCCTGGTCAGAAACTGCATAGCTTCCGCAAGCAATCCGAAGGCATGACCATGAAGTTGCCTTTGGTCGAGGAATTCGTTTTTGTCGGTGCCACGGAACCGGGCAAGTCGTAACTGGCATTGAGGGTAATGAGGCAAAAACTCGCGCCCGAAAGCCACTACCGCCGCATTCACCAGAGACCCGCGAACGCGCAAACCCAGCCTATCCAGGACATCAGTCAGATCATCGGAGGAAGTATCAGCAGGCAATCGACCGCTAGCAATACTCGTTTGGATTGTCCGGCCGGCGAATCTCCTGCACGTCAAGTTCATTGATCGTCACGTCGGCAATTTCGTTTTCCCAACGGGGCCGGGAATGCGTGCGCTCGAGAAGAATTCTTTGGTATGTTTCCTGCGGCATGACCGACGTGGTCGTCCCGACGCGTTGATACGGCCGTCCGTCGTAGGCGCAAGGAAGACTGTCAGCCATCGGTGTGGCCTTCAAAACCAAGACCTCAAGGCCGCTCGTGCCCACAGGAATCTTCTCAGATTCGACCGAGATGGGAGGATCAAAGCGACGCAAGACCTGTGCGAGGTCCTGAAAAGTCTTGTCCGCCAGCGTTTGACCGACGACCGAACCGTCAGGCCCAACGCCGACCAGTACCTGTCCGCCCCGGCCATTCATGAAGGCGCAAAGCGTCTCTCCAGCTCTGGGGAACTGCGCAGAGCTCTGCTTGAATTCAAGCTGTTCGGATTCACCTCGCGCTGCGAGGTTTCGCAGTTCCTGGAGCGTCACAGGGATGATTTTACAAGACAAAACCCTCGCCCAAATCCGCAGGCTCCCCATGCACATCCTCATTCCAGCATGGCTATGGCTGATTCATCTGATGTATAAATGTCTCAAGAAGACTTCAGAGCGCTTCTCATTTGCAGTAAGAGGTCTGAAGGTTGGGGTTCTGGGAATTGCTGGCAATCACCGTACAGTGACCGTACAGTAGATTTGGAAATCATTGCATTTCCTGCAAAGCTGTCATTCCGAGAATCAGTAAGTTGAGCGTTTTCAACACTGATGTCGGGTTCGATCCCCGCCGCTGCCGCTTCTCAAGGCACACCGCCACCGTCACCCCAAGAATGATCATGTTGAACAACACCCAGATCGCGTTGACGATCACCGTATCGCGATGATCCGTGTTCCAGTAGAGATAACGCATGACTGCCAGGCCCAGGCCGATCAGATTCAATAGCAGCAGAACCAGAAACGGGCGCGCCATGGCACTGTCAAAACGGCCATCCTGCTGCGATCCCTTCTGCGTCACGTTGAATTTTCCCAGCTTCGGATTCAGCATCGCCAACCAGGTTGGCAGAAAAATGAACGGAGAAAGAATCGTCTCGTATACCTCGCTCCAGGAGGAATGACGTTTGTGCCCTTGCAGCCGCGAGTTAGTAATGATTGCAAGAATCAGATGCGGCATGGCATAGGTAAGAATCGTCAACCATCGACCGGGAATGTTGACCTGCCCAAGCAAAAGATAAGTGAGCGGGGAAAGGAGAAAGATCAGTCGCGGTGCGGCATACATGAAGTGCAGCATGGAATTCAGATAGCACAGCCGCTGCGTGAAACTCAGCCCTTTGGCCAGAGGTGGATTGTCCATGCGCAGAATCTGAATCATGCCGCGTGCCCAGCGCACGCGCTGGGTGACATGCGCGGCGACACTCTCGGTCGCCAGCCCCGCCGACAAAATCATATTCAGATAGGCCGTGTTCCAGCCCTTCATCTGCATCCTCAGTGAGGTGTGCGCGTCCTCCGAGACGCTCTCCACCGCGATGCCGCCAATCTCGTCGAGTGCTGCGCGGCGCAAGATGGCACAGGAACCGCAGAAGAAAGTGGCATTCCAAAGATCGTTTCCATCCTGGATCACGCCATAGAACAGTTCCCCTTCATTAGGAACGGTGCGAAACAAACCGAGGTTTCTTTCAATCGGATCTGGCGAGTAGAAGTGATGCGGCGTCTGTAGCAGGCCGATCTTTTCGTCCTTCAACATCCAGCCCATCGTCATCAGAAGAAAATCGCGGGTCGGAACATGATCGCAATCTAAGATGACCACGAAGGGCGCGTGGCTGCCAATCAGCGCATGATTGATGTTGCCCGCCTTGGCATGATGGTGCTCAGCGCGGGCCACATAGTCGACACCTTCCTGTTCAGCAAAAGCACGAAACTCCGCCCTCCCGCCATCATCGAGAATCACCACCCGAAGCTTTTCACGCGGCCACTCCAACTCCGTTGCCGCCACTACGGTTCGGCGTACCAGATCAAGCGGCTCATTGTAGGTCGGAATAAAAATATCCACCTGCGGCCATAGTGTCCGATCCTCCGGCAAGGGGCACGGCTGCCGCTTCAGCGGAGCGACACTCTGAAAATGTCCCAGCAAAAGCACCAGTACGGAATACATCTCGGCGAGCAATAGAACCAGCATGAAAATCAGGTCTCGCGTCATCGACGCATTCCACTGGGCACTATGGCCAAACGCGTAGACCATGTGAACCCGCCACCAAATGTAGCGCACCGACACACCGACCGATGCCGTCATCATAAAATGCGTCGCAAAGCGCGCCTTGGTTAGCGCCCCCAAGCCGATGCAAGCAACCACCACGATGAAACCAAACAAAAACTGCTGGCGTTGCGTCATCGGAATCCAGGCAATCAGAACAATTGCCAGAAAAGAAATCGGTCGTTCTTGCTTGCAAACAGCTCAGCAATACCTGCTGCTGCAAAAGCATCCTATGATGCTATCTGCATTCGCGAAGGCCCCTGTGTATGTCTCCAGACAGCAAACAGACCTTTTCTCCAGAGGAGAAAGTTATCCTCTCATGCCGTTTTCAAAAATGTGCTTTCTGCCTGAGATGCCTTGCTTCCGATCGTGTATCTAGCCAGGTCCTTTATTGTTTTTGTTGAAACTGTTCGCAACAGCCGCATTCCCCGCTCCTAAAGGGCGGGGGATTTGGCCTGGACCGTCAGCGCGCGACAAGGTGCAAAAGAAAATCTGCACCATTCAATTGCCGAAGCGCATGTTGTCCGTTGCGTCATAAACGAGCGGTTGAACCGCCGATATTTCTTGCGTACTTCTGTAACATTCAATCTAGATACAATCTATCCATAATGGGATCACCAAATAGTAATGCCCTCAACGCATTGGGCACCACGAAAGAATGCCATGAGAGCACCAATCTCCCTTTGCGATCTTCACAGGAATGCGATTTTTCGGTGTGGCACGCGATTGGCAGTAACCAGAGGAAGGTCCCCCACGGTAATCATGAAGCGGTGAAAGTAAGACAGAAAAAACTACGCGGGCCGGTTCACTCGGCCCGCAAAAAGCACTCTGGATAAAAGATCGACATGTCGGGAAAGGTGCAGAACTCGGGCAGACCAAGCTCAAGCACTGGCGTGCGCGCAAGAATGCGCGTCATGCTATGGGTGAGAATTTCGCGATATTCCCTCTGTTCCTCTGCCGTGAGCGTACGCAACGTATAAGCCAGCGTGATGTGAAATCCATACTGATCGTGATCAGGATCGCGATGGTTATAGACACGCGAAAGCTGGTCACGCGTGGTACGCAGTGCGATCTCTGCCTCCGCGTCGGCACCCACCATACGCAGCGTTGCCGCGCGTGACGCGTATTGCAGCGTTTTCTCTGGATCAAGCCGCACGCGGAAAGGAGCCTTTGCCATGAGTTTTTCTTTTTCAAAACGTGAGCGAACCAGCTTGGTGCATTCGTCGATGCTCGCGCTCACCGGAAGATCCTTGGGCCAACTGGAGCGATCCTTGCCCGGATCGTTCGCGCCAGGAAAAACGGTCATATGATAGCTGGCGGGCGGAAGAATGCCGAGTTTGTCGCGGAACGAAACATGGTGCAATTGCTCAGCGATGGCAGAAATATCTTCAAGAAAGCGGCTCTGCGCGGGTACGTGACAGATGACCGTATTGCCCGGATACGGAGCAACGTGACCGTTAGGATAGAACTTTTCATGCGCGTTCTGCAGAGATTTATCAGAGACCGTGAAGGTAGAAAACTCCCTTTCTTCGGCCATCGATTGCAAAGGAAGCGCGGCAACGGAAGCAGCGGTTGCGGCAAGAAACATGCGGCGAGATTGCATCATTGTTCGTTCTCCATGAAAGCTAAAAAATAGGCGTCTTCGTCAAGACAGACGCCTTCGTAAAAGAGATACAGGCTTAGAACTCCAGCCGCAGCGCGGACTGAATCTGTCGCGCGGGATAGACGTTGGACAATGAGTTGGAAAAAGATCCGAAGCTTGATGCGCCATTGCTGAACGAGGCGTCAGGCACCGCATAGTTGGTGGCATTCAGTGCATTGAAGGCCTCAATGCGAAACTCCACCTTGCCGTGATGGAACGGCAACGGCAGGCTCTTGTGTAAACCGAGATCGAGCTGTCCATAGGCCGGTCCGTGGAAGCCGTTACGCGGCGCGTTGCCAAACAACACACTGCCATCCGGCGTTGAGAACGACGAGTAATTGAGGTAGCCCGTCACGTTGGTGTTGGTCTTCACCAGATGCTTGCCATAAGAAGCCTTCACCGAGGTGTTGAGATTTGGGCGCAGGGCATAGACAGAACTGGTCGACGAAACCACATAGCTGGAATTCGCCGTATAGTTCACGTTGATCGGCAAGCCGCTGGTTGCCACGTTGACCACCGTGAGTTGCCATCCGCCCAGCAGTTGTTGCTGCCAGCGCGGAGCGTTTCCACCGAAGATCTGACCACGACCAAAAGGAAGATCGGCGATCAGCGACAGCGTGTCATTGAAGGGCTGGTTATAGCTATTCAGTCCGCGGTCGCCGCGCACGTTGGCAATATTGACCACCGCGCTGTCACCGCCGTTGGTCTCCAGATCGGCACCCACGTTATTGATGCCCTTCGACCAACTGAAGGCGTTGGTTAAAAACAAACCGTGCGTGATCGGGCGCGTCAACTTGACCTGCAACGAATGATAGAGCAGATAGCCCAGATTCGATTCCGTCAGAATGTTTGTGAAGCCGGGAATGGGCCGCCGCGCCAGTTGCGCCGGGCAACTCGACGACGAAACTTCGGCGGCTGTGCACAGCCGCGCCTGATTGTAGTCGTAGAGAGCAGGCAATGCAACGCCGTGGCTGCCCACGTAGGCCACCTCAAGCGTCATGTTTCGGGGCATCATCTGTTGCACGGAAAGATGGTAGGCCTGCACATAGGGCGTGCGGAAATTGGCAGGCCGGTAGCGGGTTTGCGCCTTGGTTGTCGAAAAGTTGATGGCGCTGGCAAAGTTGGTTTCATAGCCATCCTGCGTGCGACGGAAACAGGTGGAAGGATCCTGCGTCAGAGAGGTGCACAGAGCCGTTGTCGTCTTTTGATCAATGGTTGCGTCAACCACGTCCGGCCCGTTATAGGCCAGCAATCCTTCGCCGCCATAGCGAAACAGATGCGCATAACTGATGGCATAACCACCACGCACCACCGTCTGCGGACGCGCCATCCAGGCAAAGCCAAAGCGCGGACCGAAGTCCTTGTAATCGGGATTGACCAATGTGCGCTTGGCCAGCGAACCGTCGCCAACATAATGCAGCGTGTAGTTCGCATTCGTCACGTCGGTTCCCTTGCCCGCGTGAAGAATCCTGTTGCCGACAGGATCGTAGTTCAGGTTGTGGTTGTTCTGCTCGTACTCCGGTGTCACGAACTCGTAACGCAGACCAAGGTTGAGAGTCAGCGTCGGCGAAAGGCGCCAATCGTCCTGCACGTAGCCCATGTGCCAATGGCGCAGATAATTGACCTCAGCAACGTTGTTCAACTCATAGTGGTTGCGCGCGCCCCACAGAAAATCCGCGAGGTTGGCCGCCTGCCGCACCACCGAAGCGCTGAGACCGGTGTTACTCGCCGCCACATTGCTGAACTGCCCGGCATAAGTATCGGAGCCAAACTTCGGATGAAAGTCCGAGATCGCCTGACTTAACCAACCATACTCATAGCCAAGTTTGATGCTATGATGACCGCGCATCCACGAGTAATTCACCTTGGGGTTAGCCAGCGTCGGATTCGTGAACTGCGGGTTGGTGGCCTGTTCACCGAACTGCGCAAAGCCGGTCACCGACTGTGTGTTCACGCCGCCCGTGTAACTCGGATCGCTGGGCACATTGGCGAATCCAAGATCGGCGAGAAGATTGTCCTTGCCCAAATTAACGGGTTTCTTGCCGCTCTGCGTCCAGGTCTGGCCAAAGCGAAGCTGCAACATCGAGTTTCCCGAGAACACCCAGTTCCACCCGGCCACGATCTGCCGCGTGCGCGCATACAGTGTTCCGTTGCTGTTGCCTCCGGCCAATCCAGGAAACGAGGGAGCAACGGAGTAATCGACCGCACGCTGGCTATAGCGGAAGAATCCATTCTGACGCGGCGAAACAATGAAGTCGAGACGGCCATCTCCCTTGTCATCGGTCGTCGTGTTCGGAGCCATATATTGATAGTTATTCGCGGTCAGTGCCGCGCCGGAGATGTTGGTAGCGGGCAGTAAACTAAAAACCTTGGTCGCCAGAGGATTGATCGAAGAATCACTCAGCGGAATCTTGCCATCACTGTAGACCTTTCCGGTAAAAGGATTCTTCAACGTGACGATGTTGCCCGTGGTGTTGTTCGACGAACCGTCAACGGTGAAGATGCCATTGCGCTCGGCCGCGGTGGGCAGCACGGCCTGCGTCAACGTGCGCGCCACCATGCGCAGTCCCTCGTAGTCGCCGAAGTAGAACAGGCGATCCTTCCACGCAGGTCCGCCGAGCATACCGCCAAATTGGTTCTGCACAAGCGTCGGCTTCACGCCAAGTCCTAGAAACGGGCCATAGGCATTCAACACCGTGTTGCGCAGATAATCGTAGACACCGCCATGCATCTCCGATCCGCCGCCGCGCGTGGTTGCGTTGACGATGGCGCCACCCGCACGGCCATACTCGGCCGAATAGTTATCGGTCTCGACCTTGAACTCTTGCACCGCATCGGGCGAAGGAATCACGGCCTCATTCGAGTAGCCCTGATTGGCCTCTTGATAGGCGTTGTTGTCAATGCCGTCGAGTTGAAAGTTGTTGGCCTGCGAGGTGAGTCCGTTCACATTGTACGATCCATCGCGCGCCGGAAATGAGGTGGATTCGAGCGTAGACTTCTTGACGCCCGGTACGAGAATCGCCAGATCAGCATACGAGCGGCCATTGAGCGGAAGCGCGACGGCCTGCTGGCCCTGCACGGTTTCGCCGCGATCGCTGGTCTCGGTTTCAAGCGGCGTCGCAGCGCCGTCAACCGTGACGGAGATCGAGGCATTGCCCACCGAAAGATTCATGTCCACGCGCTGACGTGCGCCGATGGCCACCGGAAAGGTTCCGGTCTGGCTCGGCTGGAATCCCTCCGCCGTCACAGTGAGCCGATAGTTGCCCGAGGGCACATTCTGGAACTCGTAGTGGCCTTCGGCGTCAGAGAGTTTTTCAACGCTGACGGCCTTCTTGATATCCGTCAGCGTCAGGTGCGCACTACGAATCGCGGCGCCGCTCGGATCATGAATATTGCCCAGCACCGAGGCCGAATCGAATTGTGCGTGAAGCCCAGGCACACACGCTGCCAGAAGCACGAACAAAAGCCCAATACAGCAGAGCCTTCGCGAATAGATCCGCAGTGAGCGGTCAGTCAACATGGAACCCTCCAAAGTGTTCAATTGCGTGGCCAGTCGGAAGAGCCGATTCGAGACTAGAGGCTCTGCGGACGAGCACGAAGAAATTTCACCGCGAATTGACTGTTAAACGCTGCAACCTACTTGCGAATAATCGATTAACGCCACTTTTACAATGAAACATTTAACAGGAATCCGCCGCTGTTTACCTGGCATTCATCTTCCCCTTGTCAGATAGAGAAATGGCTGCTTCACTCCTGCATCAAGCCTCCGAGTACAACGAGACCACGACCAACAGCACCGAAGCACGACGCGCGTTGGTGCGACGCATCTGCTCCTCGGCTCCGTTTCAAAAGTCGCCGCAGCTCGCAAAGTTTTTGAAGTATGTTTATCGCAGAAGTGAAGAGGGACGCGCGGCGGAGTTGAACGAGCACCATCTCGGCGTGGCGTTGTTCGAGCGCAAAAGCGGATACGACCCCGGAGACGACAGCATTGTGCGCAGCCACGCCAGCCGCCTGCGTCGCAAGCTCGAAGAATATTTCGAGCAACAGGGAACGCTGGAACCGCTGCGCATTGTGATTCCGCGCGGCAGCTATGCTCCATCTTTTTTCTCGGCTCCCGCACCACCGCCACAAAAAAATCCATTCCCGGCCACCATGGCAACGGCCGCACCGGAGAGCGCGCCTTCCCTGCCCGCCATTGATCTGCAAGCAAAAGATCTCGTCGACAAGCAACTGCTCCGCACACAGCGCAGTGCTCGTTTCTATCGACGCCTCTCACTCTGCTTGCTGGCTGCTCTTGTATTGTGTCTGGCTACGGTGGGTTATCAACGATGGCAGAACGAGGCACGTTCCCCGTTACACGTGATCGCACGTCATCCACTCTGGAGCAGGCTCATTGACCCGCAACGGCGCACGATAGTGGTGACCGCTGATAGCGGTGCCGTGCTTTTGCAGAACCTCACCCAACGACCGATCGATCTGGGCAGCTACACCTCGGGCACGTATCTGCACGCCGGACGAACGGCGCAGTTTTCCGAGCAGGCGCTGGCGGGCATGGGCAGCCGTCACTACACCTCGATGGTCGACCTCAAGATCTTCCGCCATCTGGATGCAATGCTTGGCGACCGCACTGACCTGCTTGAAATGCGCTATGCGCGCGAGTTGCAGATCGACGAACTCAAGCGCGGCAACGCCATCTTGCTCGGCACCTACGAATCGACGCCGTGGGTGCAACTCTACGAGCAGAAGATGAATTTCTATTTTCAGAATGACCTGACGCGCGGCGTTTTTTCCATCGTCAACCGCGCACCGCGTCCGGGCGAAAGCGCACGCTACGATAGCGCCGTTGCCGATCCCCGCCACACTGTCTACGGCGTCGTAGCCTTTCAACCCGCCCTCGACAAGACCGGCCACGTGCTGATTCTCGAAGGCCAGTCGATGTCAGGAACACAGACTGCCTCCGACTTTGTCTTCAACGATGCGCTGCTGCTTCCCTTCCTCAACCGCATCCGCACACCCGATGGCAACATTCCGGCCTTCGAGTTACTGCTGCGTTCGCACAACATCGCTTCGGCCAGTTCACAAATCGACATCGTGGCCTATCGCGTTGATGAAAACTGACGCCGAGTTATTTTCCTCGCGCACCATGCGCACCAACGATGTCATGCATTAGCGAAGATGCAGCGCGCTTTGCTTCGCGGCGGGAAGGCTGACGTTGAGCAGAGCCGCGAGCGTGGGCGCGATCTGGCGCATGTCGATCACACCAAGATCGCGCCCCCTGGCAATCCCCTCACCCTGAATCATAAAGGCCGAACGCATCGCGGGCCGCGAGGGAAGATAGCCATGCATGCCCAGCAAGGTGGCATCCTCGGTCACTACGGGACCATCAAAGTGATTGCCTGCGTCGTAGCCATCTTTATAGTCCACGAGAAAACTGGCCTCGGGAAAACCCCCGCGCTGCGCGAGTTGTTCATGATCGAGAATCGCTTCGATGCCGTTGTGCGCATCGGCCTTCGCCTCCGCTAGAACCGTTTTCACTTTAGCGACCAGCGTGCGGTCATTGGGATTTTTGAGCACGATGGCATCGGAGCCGCCTGCGTTCCATGCCTCCGCTTGCCAATTCAATACCGACGGATGCTGTTCCCCTTGCCGCTTTGGCCCAAGCTGAATCAGACCGGCCTTTGCCAGCAGCACGTTGAGATTGGTGCGATGGTCGACGCGAAGAAAGCCATGATCGGAGACAATCACAATGCGCGCATGGGCGTCGAATGCAAGCGCAGCCTGCTCGATCTGCTCCACCTGTCCATCAATGGTTTCGATCGTCGCATTGGCCTCGGGACTGAACGGACCATGCACATGCTCCTGATGATCAAGATTCGTCAGGTGAACCAGCAGTAGACCGGGATGAAACTTTTTCAGAATCGCAACCGCTTCGGCGGTCTTGAGCACGTCCTGATCCTCACCCTGTGCCGGATGAATTTCAAGCTGTTCGAGAATGTTGGCCGGGTTATAGGGCGAGGTTGCAGGCTTGTCCGTGTGCTCGGACTGCGTGCCCTCGGCAATGTTGTAATCAATCGGCGCACCCAGCGTGACCGGCCAACCCACATTGGCGGTCTTGATTCCGGAGCTGCGTGCCGCCGTGTATAGAGTGGGAACCTTGATGTCGGCGAAGTCCCAGTACCAAACATTCGGGCGCTTGATCAGTGGATCGAAGATGGTGTTATCAACAACGCCATGCTCGCTCGGCCATACGCCAGTAATCAATGTGGTATGGCTGGGATAAGTCACCGTGGGCACCACACCGACAACGCCTTCCGCATAACTGCCCTTCGTAAGAAAGCTGCGCAGCACAGGCACTTTCAAGCCATGCTCGGAGGCCTTCGTTACATACTCGGGCTTCATGCCATCGATGGAAATCAGAACGAGAGACGGCGCGGCAAAGGCGGGAACAGCAACCACGACAAGCGTGAGCGCGAAGAGACGTTGAAAAATATTTTTCATGCGTGACTATTGTCGCAGAAGCATGCAAACGAACGATGAATTGCGTTGCGAAAAATAATTTTTCCTCGAGAGATATTCACGCCCTGTTTGAATTTACCGCGCATTCATCTCTTGAGAATGAAAGTTATTTAGGCTCACCCTCGGTAGCATGAAGGAGTTATTGAGATATGAAACTGAAATACCTTGGGGCAATGATTGCAACCGCTCTATTCCTTTGCATCTTCACTCTCAGCGGCCTGGCGCAAGCCCTTGCAGGCGGAGCAGTGGAAGGCACAATCACGGATCATTCCGGCGCCATCATTCCCGGCGCGACGCTCACCTTGCGCAATCCATCGACCGGTATTCTCTATACGTCGACCTCCAATCAGTCAGGCAGTTATAACTTCCCTGTCGTGGCCGTGGGCCAGTATGAACTCACTGCCGACAAAGACGGATTTACTCCTATCCGTCGGACGGGGCTTTCTATTACCGTCGGGAGCAAGCAGCATCTACCGCTGGTCTTCCAGGTTGCTGGCGTCAGCGAAACGATTGAAGTTTCCAACGAAGCTCCCATCGTGGAAACCACACGAACCAGCATTGCCTCGACCGTCAACGAAAAAGCTATCGAGGCACTGCCCGTCAACGGACGCAACTTTATCGACTTTGCTCTGCTGACCCCCGGTGTCACACGCGACTCACGCAGTGGCGATTTGAGCTTTGCCGGGCAACGAGGCACTCTCAACTCGCTCACCGTTGACGGCACCGACGACAACAACTCTTTCTACGGACAGTCCGCCGCACGCTCCGGCTTCAAGACGCCCTATCAATTCAGTCAGGATTCCGTGCAGGAGTTTCAGGTCGCCACCAATGGTTACTCGGCCGAGATTGGACGCGCCGGTGGTGCCGTCATTAACGTCGTCACCAAAAGCGGCACCAACACACTGCACGGTGATCTGTTCGAGTTCTATCGCGATCAATCTTTGAACGCCTACGATCCGATGCAGAAGCTCAACTTCCTCGTCTCGCCCTCGAATGCCGGAAAATCCGTGCCGGTCAAGAGCAAGTATCACTACAACCAGTTCGGTGGCGACGTCGGCGGACCGATCTGGAAGAACCGCGCCTTCTTCTACTTCGATCTGGACGATCAGCGCAACACGCAGCCGAATATCATCTCCAGCTATTCGACGCCGGCCAGCCCCAATGCCGAGCAGACCGCGGCCATCAACTACCTTGCTTCACGCAATGCAAGCTATAACAAGACCAACAACCAGAATACCTATCTGATCAAAACCGACGTAATTCTCAACCAGAAAAACCTGCTAAGCGCCCGCTGGAACCGTCAGCGCTTTACCGCCGGTGAGCAGGAAAATGCCGGCACAACCAGTTCGCTTGAGCACACCGGAAACTCCTACATCCACACAGACAACGCCAACCTTTCACTCACCTCGACGCTGTCTCCGAAGCTGACCAATGTGGTGCGGCTTGCCTACCTCAAGGATCGCGAGCCAGGCTCGGCCAACAGCAACAATGCCGAAGCCACCGTCA
>WSSedL1CaDRAFT_10001344_pt1 | contig 14596 bp, 11 predicted proteins | sample WetSurSL1Cattail_FD_9464 | JGI IMG/M metagenome (IMG submission 9464)
GGTTAATTTCGGGGTGCGGATACCTCCGGAGGAGCTTGTACCGGCAGTTAGTAGTGATGATGCCGAGTCGGCTTCATTACCGGACGGATTTGAAACCAAACCAGAGCAACCGGCCGTATCAAAGAGTCTGGTGCCCGTTCAAAAAGGATTTAATAACGGCTCGCTGTTGGTTACAATGACCGTACCGGATACTGATAACCCTCCCGGTGGTATTAAGCTGATGAACTCCGATGGGTTAACGATTCCGGGAGTCGTTATAAACAACCGGGATGGGAAAATGGAGGTTTTCTTTGACCTTAAAGGAAAACCTACCGGTACTTATGATTGCTACACCGTTTATCCGGACGGACGCACCAACCTCTTAAAGAATAAAGTGCAAGTGCAAGAATTTTCATCCGCACGCTACCATGCCCAGACATTGAAACCGATATATTTTGATTTGGATAAATCCAATATCCGTAATGATCAAAACGTCGATATTGAGCATGATTTGGCAGTCCTCCGCAGCAATCCCCAAGATCTGATCATGGTGGGCGGTTATACGGATGAACGGGGCAGCGTTGTTTATAATCTGGGACTTTCCATGCGACGGGCCAACGCGGTGAAACAATATTTAGTGGAACACGGTATCAGCCCCGAGCGAATAACGATTTATTCCTATGGCAAGGAATTAGCGAAAAAGGCTAATAATGAAGATGTTTGGAAGAATGATCGCCGGGTGGATGTGATAACGTATAATGATAAGGAAGAGGGCTCTGAACCCTAATAGGTAAGAAATCTGTGCTCGCTGGCCTTAACAAAATAAAAGCCAGCGTTTATTTAGACGCCGGCAAATAACATACACCCTTTATTATTCAAGAACGGGTGTGTGTTATAATTTGAGTTCAACACCACTTTTTTTCTCGCGCATTAGGATTTCTACCAGCGAAACTAAATGGGCTCCGGCTTCCACCGGTGGTGTGCCGTGTTTATGAATGTTGGAAACCACAGTCCGTTGGGATTCGGGTTTGGAGGTGCTGGATTCATATGCCATGTAGCAACCCATACTTTCTCCAGTGGCGAGTCCGGGTCTTTCACCGACTAATAATAAAGTGATTTTAGCGTTTAGGGCTTCGCTAATACGATCCATCGTGGCAACTCGGCCAAATTTAACGAAAATGGGTGTTCCGATTCGGTAATTCTTAGCCTGAAATCCATCCATCATAATCGGAAAAATATCTTGAATGTTCTCATTAATGGCTGGGGAACTGAGCCCATCGGCTACTATGATTTGTACATCGGGATTGGGTAAACAATTGCTTTGAATCTGTTGCAAAACTTCCGGACTAAACCGGCGGCCCAGATCGGGCCTGGTTAGGTATTCATCTTTATTGCGAATTAACGTCTGGACCTTAAAAAACCCAAAGGGTTCCAGCAGGGACTCATTGACTTCGGACCAGACGGCATCCATGGCAACGGCATGATCGGCCCGGAATCGGAGCCATGTTTCAGTTTTATAGCGATCGCCCGCTCGGCCCACACAGATCCGGGCCAAGGTCGTGGCTTTTAAACGGGAGCAATATTCCGTATCCAGCGGTTTGTCAATTGTAACCCGCGAAGTAAGGTCAAGCTCAGAAATATCAGCAATTAAATCCGAGGTCATTTCTTATCCTCCTTAGTCAGCTAGCTTACCGCAAAAATTGAAGGATCGCCGGCGCGCTCCGTTAATTTTCCTTGGTAAAGGACGCCCAGCTCTTCGAGCCTGGCGGCGAATTCCGGGATCGGCTGTTTGCCGGTTATTTCCCGCAGTGCGGCGATATCGTGGAAGCTGGTGGATTGATACATTAGCATTACATCATCAGCGACCGGGATACCCATAAAGTAATTGCAATTGGCAGCGGTTAACAATACTAATAAGTTTTCAATATCATTTTGGTCGGCTTTCATATGATTGGTATAACAGGCGTCGACTCCCATCGGAATGCCGGTTAATTTTCCCATGAAATGGTCTTCCAAACCGGCCCGGATTACCTGCTTGGCGTCGTAAAGATATTCCGGCCCAATGAATCCTACCACCGTGTTGAGAAGAAACGGGTGGTATCTACGGGCTAGACCATAACAACGGGCTTCCATGGTAACCTGATCGGCGCCATGGTGACCCTCGGAGGAGAGTTCCGAGCCTTGGCCGGTTTCAAAATACATCCGGTTTGGACCACTGGCGCTTCCTCGACTTTTCATCAGTTCATAGCCCTCATCCAGCATTTCCACAGTGATCCCAAAAGCAGTATTTGATTTTTGGGAACCGGCAATACTTTGAAACATCAGATCAACCGGTGCGCCTTTTTCAATTGCTTTCATTTGAGTGGTGATATGAGCTAAGACACAGTTTTGAGTGGGAATTTTCCACTGATTCATGAAATCTTTGAAAGCCGTTAAAATCCGGACGACATTTTCAAGGCTGTCATCCACCGGATTAAGACCAATAACGGCATCGCCGACTCCATAACTTAGTCCTTCCCGGACTGAAGCCATGACCCCATCCAAGTCGTCGGTGGGATGATTGGGTTGCAAGCGAGAAGCCAGAGTACCTATTTTACCGATGGTGGTGTTACAAGTCGCCGGAATTTCAATTTTTTGGGCGCCGTAAATTAAATCCAAATTACTCATCAGCTTGGCTGCGGCAGCTACCATTTCGGAAGTCAGCCCAGTGGATAAGCGTTTCAACTCAACTCCGGGTAGTCTTAATACCATCTCCCGAAATTCACCAACGGTTTTGCTTTTAATTTCATTAAAAATCGCGGTATCGATGGAATCCTGAATTACCCGGGTGACCGCATCCTCATCATAAGGGACCACTGGATGGTTATAAAGCTCTTCCAAAGTTACTTCAGATAGGACGACCTTGGCGGCAATCCGCTCGGCAGTATTTGCGGCGGCGATACCCGCCAGATTATCCCCGGATTTTTCTTCGTTCGCTTTGGCAAGCAGTTCTTTCAGATCTTTGAATTGATAAATCTTATCAAACAATTTGGTTTTCAATGGCATGGAATTCCACCTGCTTTTATTAGGATAGTTCTACATGGCAAGGAATTGGATTGTAAAGTCCGGTAAGTGATTTTGGGTTACCGGATTAGGTTATGAATATACTGGCCGGACTTTACAATTAGATAGGTTAAGCGGCTTCTTCTTTTACTTTTAACTCAGCAACTTTTTTCATATGGGGTTTGGCATATCCGAAATAGAAGAGAGTCGCTGCGGCAAAGGCTACTCCGACCCAAAGCATGGTTGACAAGTTAGCATAGGTTACGGCTATCACAAATAATACCGATAAGGCTAGAGCGATAATCGGCAGACTGATATGGGCAACTTTATAAGGCCTTTCTAATGAGGGTTCTTTGGAACGAAGCAGGAAAAAACAAATCATACTCATAACATACATTACCACTGCGCCAATACAGGATAAAACGATGATGACGGCGGTAGCTTTGGTTAATACGAAAATCAATCCCACCAGACTGGGTAAAATCAATGCCCAAATCGGCGTTTTGTGTTTGGGAGTCGTATTGGAGAGAAAATAAGGGAAGAATCCTTCCCGGGCCATTGCAAATGCCTGACGGGAATAACCGATAATCAAACCATGCAAACTGGCAATAAGACCGAATAATCCGATGAACGACAGGACTTTGGAAAAGATACTGCTCGCTCCATAGACTAAAGCCAGGGCGGTGGGTAACGGTGAGTCAACATTGTTAATCTTAACCGCATTGCTGATGCCGGTGGTAACCAATAAGGTGACTATGGCCATAATCGCTAAAGTAATAATACCTAAGTTGAACCCCAGTGGAATATCCTTTTTGGGATTCTTACATTCTTCGGCCGCCATCGCCCCGCCTTCGGCTCCTAAATAAAACCAAATTGCAAACGGAATGGCTGCGAAAATTCCGGGGATGCCGCCGAAAAAGAGGTCTTTGGTGAAGATGTTGGCGGAGCGAATATGACCGACTCCCCCGATGGCATAGATAGCAATACCGGCGATGGCGATAATGGTTATGACCAGTTCCACCATAGCGGCGGTTTTTACGCCCAGGCAATTGATGAACACAAAAATGGCATATACAGCTACTGCGGCTGCTAAGGCAGGAATTGCCGGGATTAGGAAATTAATATACGCTCCAATGGCTATGGCGATGGCCGGAACCGCAAACAAGAATTCCAAGAAAACTGCAAATCCGGTAATATAACCCCCGAATGGCCCCATCGTCCGCTTGGCGAACTCCATGGAACCGCCGGCGTGAGGAATGGCGGTTGATAATTCAGCATAACTAAACATAAAAGTGGTATAAAATAACGTTACAATTAAAACTGAGACAATGAACCCAATGGGACTGGTATATTGCAAAGCGTAATTCCATCCGAAATACATGCCGGAAATAACCATTCCGACGACGATTCCCCATAGTTGAAGAGGGGACAAACTTTTGGCAAGTGTATTACTCATTTCAAAATCCTCCTTAAGTATTGAATATTAATGTTTTAATGACCACGGGAACAACTCCCGCAATCGGAGCGCCAATATCGATATAATCGCCTCCTTTGACACAGATTCGATCCAGACACACCAAAGGTTTATGGGAAGGGAGAAGATTGCGTATGGTTTGTCCGAGTGCTTTGGCAAAATCGTGTTCCACAATCACGATCAGGGGTTGTGCATCAGTTACTTTCAAACAGGATACGATATGGTCGGCCATTACTTTAATTTCGGTATACCTGGGACTTTGCTGGCCCCGGAAGGCAATGGCCACAGTTTGCTGCGGATATAGTGCAGTTTTGGCTGTAATTTTCTGTCCCAGCAAATCCAATTGCTCCTGTTCGTCGGCTAAAAAAAGTTGGATGACCGGAATATTTTTTAGCGGTAAAATTTCAGGGGAGTAAACGATGGTACTGCCGCTAATGTTGACGGTATGGTTACCCGCCCCGACCACAGTGGCCCTGATTGGTTCACGGGATTTAATTAAATTAATATTGTGGTCGGCTATTGTTTGCCGGATAGATTGTCCGAGTAATGGTCCAAAATCATGAAAAGGAAGATCGGCTATTCCGGCAATTACTTTTCCATTGTATACATACTCGGCCACGCCACCGGAAAAAGATATGGCTTCTGCGGCTATGGCCGGGTGATTATGGAGAATAAACAAATCTTCGGTTTCGGGAGTTAGCGGTTTGACCGCCAATAGTTCTAAAAACATTTCGGCCAGACGGTTGGATAATTGCTGCAGTTCGGCAAAGGATGCGGAATCGCCTACTTTAAGATTCAGCTGTAGTTGATGAATTAACGGCGTAATCCGATTTGAGATATAGGTGATATCGCCCCGATCATCAAAGGTAATTAACCGTCCGCCAATATCGAGCGCGAATGTGCTAATGGTTTCGCCGTTAAAGAAAACACCGGCATTCGTTGTCCCGCCGCCAATATCAAAATTAATTACTTTACCGCTGAACGTTTTGGATATTTCCGCCGCTCCGGCTCCCCATCCAGCCAGCACAGCTTCGAGATCGGGTCCGGCGGCAGTTACCACAAAATCTCCGGCTAATCCCGCTAAGCTATCCAAAACCCGATTGGCATTTTCCTTACGTGAGGTTTCTCCGGTGATAATCACCGCCCCGGTTTGAATAGTACTCGGTTTAAAGCCGCTTTTTTGGTATTCCAAGAATAAAATGTCTTTTAATGCTGCGAAATCAATAAGATCGTGATCCGACAGAGGCGTAAAATGAATGTCGCTTTGATAAAGAATTTCTTTCTTGGTGATTTTCAGTTCGGGGATGGCTGCAACACCCGCTCGACTTGACAGCGTTAATCTGCTAAAAATCATTTGAGTTGAGGTGGTACCGATATCAATGCCGATACTTAGTAGTTCTTGACGCAATGAAACATCTCCTAAAGATCTATTAATTATGTTATATATATGTAAAGTATGTAAATTCAATATAACACATAGATAACATTAATTCAATTAAATAATTTATAAAAATGTGTTGCTAAATAAAAATTACTAAATAGGTAACGCATTTATAACACAAAACCGGCAGCGCGAATGGGTTATAATTATAACCATGGGTGCTTGTTCGCGATTCACTTTTGTAGTTGGTTAAGGCGAGCAGGATTTACTTAAGGTTTATTGAATTTTGTACCAAGAATATTGTCATTAAAGATAAATTTGGAGGAGGCACGCATTCGGCCATGCTTCAACAATTTATTTTACAAGCCATCGACTTTCAAAAGCTGAATTGTGCTTTTGTTGTAAAGAATTTGCAAACCGGCGAGTGCGCTTCTTATAATTCTGAAGCAAGGGTGGCGTCGGCCAGTCTGATTAAATTAGCGGTCATGGCGGAAAGCATTCGCCAGGTGAAAGAGGGGAAACTTAATTTAAAACAACGACTTGTGGTGAGAGAAGAAGATAAAGTCGATTTTAGCATCCTGACACTGCTTGCAACCGGTAATAGCTATACTTTGCGGGACTTACTCACTTTGACGATCGTCCAAAGCGATAATACAGCGGCCAATATATTGATCGATTTGACCGGAATGACTGAAATCAATAAGTTTTGTAATGACCTGGGCTTGAAAGATACCGTTCTCCGACGTAAAATGATGGATGGCGAAGCCCGCAAAGCCGGCCGGGAAAACTATACTACCGCCGCGGATATGGCCCGATTTTTAGAATTGTTATACCAGGGTAAGTTGCTTGATCCGGAAAGCTGTAGCCTGATGATTGAGATCATGAAAAAACAGCTGGACAATACCATGATCCGGCTTTATATCCCGGATGACACGGTGGTCGCTCATAAAACCGGGGAATTGGAGGGCATCTCCCATGAGGCCGGGATTGTCTACCATGATAAAGCCGATTTCATCATTGTCATGCTGGTATGGGACGCTCTATCCGGTAATGATGCCCGGCAAACCATCGGCCGGGCCGCAAAAACAGTTTATGATTACTTTATAACGGAGGGAAATTGATGAAAATTATTGATATCCAAATCGGTCGTCTCGCCATTCCACTAAAAAAGCCTTTTAAGACGGCGTTACGTACTGTAAATGCCATTGACGACGTGATTGTAAAAATCACCACTGATAGCGGTCAGGTGGGCTACGGTGAAGCAGCGCCAACCGCAGTCATCACCGGAGATACCACCGGTTCCATCTCCTACGCCGTTGAAAATGTGATCGCTAAACAGTTGATCGGAATGGAACTGGAGAATACCGAAGCAATCATGGAGAACGTGGATCGCTGCATGGTCAAAAATACCAGCGCCAAGGCTGCAGTGGATATTGCAATTTATGATCTGGTCGGACAGCTCTATCATACGCCTCTATATCAACTGTGGGGCGGCTACCGGAACCAATTTCATACCGACATCACCATCAGTGTCAACGAGCCGGAACAGATGGCCATCGATAGTCTTGAGGCGGTTCACTTAGGTTACCAAACTTTAAAAGTCAAAGTGGGGAAAGATTCCCGTAAAGATATTGAACGGATCAAAGCCATTCGTAAGGTAATCGGATATGACGCCGCCATCCGGATCGATGCCAATCAGGGTTGGCAACCTAAGGAGGCGGTCCGGGCCCTGCGAAGGGTCGAGGATGAGGGACTTGCTATTGAACTGGTGGAGCAACCGGTGCCGGCTCATGATTTTGAAGGGCTCAAGCACGTAACCGATAATGTTTCGATTCCGGTGATGGCGGATGAGAGCGTGTTTACACCTTTGGATGCCTTAAAAATTATGCAAATGCGGGCTGCAGACCTGATCAATATTAAGTTGATGAAGACCGGCGGTATTCATAATGCTCTCAAAATTTGTGCCATGGCTGAGGTCTATGGGATAGAATGCATGATGGGCTGCATGTTGGAAGGAAAGATCAGCGTGACTGCCGCAGCCCATCTGGCGGCAGCTAAACGGGTGATTACAAAGATCGACCTCGACGGTCCTTCCCTGTGCAGTGAAGATCCGATCGTGGGGGGAGCAATTTTTGATGAGCATCAAATTACGATGAACCAGGATGCCGGATTCGGATTTAAAGCAATTCCATGGAACCCTCAGGAATGAAGAGCAAGAAATGCCCAGTTAAATAGATTAACCGATTCGTAATATCAAAAACTGAAGGAAAAAGACGAATCAAATCGAAATGCATCCTTAATAAATATCTCCGATATTTTGATATTAAATGTATCTAAGGGATGATTGGCATTGATATTTGACTCGCTTGGAATTACCGCTTTATATGGCGGAATCATTCTCTTGATGATCCTGCAACGGATTTTTTTACCGGGTAAGGGACTACTAAAACAAGCTTTGCTGTTGCTTGCCGATGTCTTGGTGTTGTCCTGCCTAGTTCCGCCGTTAACTATTTTAGTAACTGCGGTTTTGGCTATGTTTTGTTACGGCGTCGCTTTATGTCTGCAAAAATATACCGCTCGTGCGCAAAGAAGAACTTGGATGTTTCTTCTACTGACGGCGAATATTTTGTTGTTACTCATTTGGTGGGTATTACTAAAATATCCTTGGCCAAAGGCTTTTTTGCGTGCATCGAGCGGGGCTTTTTTTGCGGACAAAATTGATTTAATCGCCACCATCGGCTTATCCTATATCTTTTTTAAGTTGATCCATACCTTGGTGGATGCTTACCGGGGATTACTGCCGGATCTCAATTTATTTACTTTTTTGAATTATATTTTCTTTTTTCCGACCTATCTTTCCGGGCCAATCGACCGCTTTCAGAATTTTCATCATTGGATTAACCGCGAGTCCCTCAAAGCAGATGAGTTGTTTTTTAAAGCAGCTTTTTTCCGGATATTTTTGGGAGTGGTCAAAAAATTTATTTTGGTGCCGTTTTTTATTTTTTATGCCAAGGACTACGGCCAGGTTCACCTCAGCAGTGTTTATTTGATCAATGTGGCGATTAGTTTATTTGCTTATTCGTTTTATCTATATTTTGATTTTTCCGGATACAGCGACCTGGCAATCGGAGTCGCCATGTTGCTTGGCTTCCGAGCCCCGGAAAATTTTGATGCGCCTTACCGGGCCCGGGATATCGCGGAATTTTGGAAACGCTGGCATATCAGCCTATCTTCCATTTTACGAGAATATATTTTTTTACCGTTGGTGCGGGGAATATCCAAGCATTTCACTTGGATTCCGCGGTTAGCCGGTACTATCTGTGGATACTTAGTCACGTTTTTGCTTTGCGGCTTGTGGCACGGTACCACTTTAAATTTTGTACTTTGGGGTTTGTGGCATGGAGCGGGGTTGGCGGTCCACAAGGTATGGGCGCAAACACCGTTTAGTCAAAAGCTGCAACAGGTCAAATGTAAAACTGTGCAAAATGCTTTCGTCGTCATATCCATTGCAATAACTTTTTGTTATGTATCGTTCGGATGGCTATTCTTTAATTATTCGTTGAACCAAATTGCTTCAATCCAAGCAGTTTCCAGGCTGAAACTTACGGCGGCACCCCATTATTTTTATGGTAATACCTATACGTGGGGAATTAGACTTAAATACCGACCGATTTCTGCCAGAGATAAGATGGATATTGATATCCGCGCCAAAGGAAAAAGCTGGGTTCACTACGCCGATGCTGTAAATGTGGGCAGTGGAACCTTTAATGTTTATGGAGAAAGGCGGAACAATGCCGTAACTTCGGAATTTTCCTATAATAACCTGTTACCGGGTGATTATCAACTGAGACTGCATTATCAACGAGCCGATCGCAATTCCAAACAACGGGTTATTTTGCCGGTGACGATTCCGGATTATCTCGAACATGCCAATTTAACCGCTGATGATTTGGAGGCCAAGGCCTGCCGGCTCACAGATACAGGCTGGGGAATCAGGCTCAAATATCACCCGCCAACCCGTGACGCCAAAGTAGACATCGAATACCGTCCCTTACAAAGTGATTCATGGGTTAGGTATCGGCCGCAACATGTCAAGGGTTTCCGTTTTGCACATATTATCAAGGTTCAAACCGGTCACAGCAAAAATCAAAGCTTGGAACCGGGTGTGTATTGTATCCGAATCCGTTACATCAATCCTAAAAAAGGTTATTTTAGCGATTGGACGGAACGTTCGGTGCACATCCCAACCGGGCCCAATCCTAGTGGAGATAACAAAGATGAGATTAGCTGATCAGGCTCGAATGGGTCAAATCGTCATTGGGGCTTTAGTTGTCGTTTTATTGATTCCGTTTTTGGTGAATTTTGTCACGCTGCCGCAAACACTGACCATCGAAGGCACGTATATTCGTGACAATAGTCGCGCTTTTCCACGTTTTTTGGAAGGGATCAAGGCTCATCATGGAGTATTGATCCTGGGTACCTCCGAGACGGGTAATCATTTGAGCGGCGAGAACTACTGGGCGATGTTAAACCGGGACCAAACCGTAAAGCCGTATTTTTCGGTGTTGGGTGGCGCCGGGCGTTGTTCGTATATTTGGTTTCCGCCGATCTTGGCCAATCAAAAGTCATTTAAAGGTTTGTCGGTTTTGTATTATCTTAATCCCACATACTGGCGCGAAGATTTGAATGGTTTCGCCCGAAGTTATTATGAGCGCTACAACGGGTTTTTATTGGTCAGGCAGATTTTGCCGGAAGCAAAAAGGCAAGGAATAGAGTCATTGGTTACTCCGTATTTTGGCGGTCATCATGAGTTGCGCGCGTGTACGGAGGATTGGCGGGAATGGGTTTTAGATCAGTTTGAAAACTGCAATAGTTTCTATTCTTATGATTTACGAAATCTCGTCAAAGGCGGGTTTGCCCCCAAGAGTGCAGATTTTCGACAACCGGCTGCGGCTGAGCTCTGGATGTGGCAATATGGTTTGAATCTTGACCATAATGTCAGCGAAGAGTATTATCAACAGAACCCGGCCACCGGAATCCCGGCGGTTGGCAATAGCGATTTTCAATATCGGGCTTTGAAGGCATTCATCGAACTATCCAAACGGGTGGGGATTCATTTGGTAGTCTTTGTCGGACCGTACAATGGGATTTTGGCCCGTTCCAACTCACCTCAGGTGGTGCCGGCATATGAAACGACGATTCACAATATCAAAAGGATACTGGTAGAGTCCCGGACCGAATTTATCGATGGGACTGATCTATCTTATGGACAAGGAGTTTTTCGTGATGTACAACATAATTCAACATTTGGCGCTTGGAAAATCGAACAGAAAATTGCCGCCTATTACAACCGTTGAAAAAATTGCTTTGTTCCTGATTTGTCTAGCAATTTTTTTATATTTGTTGGTTAGTGAGCAGATCGGCGATATTCCTTATGTCTACAGCAATTTCTAATACGCATTAACCCCCATTTGGGCGGGAAAGTGTTTTATTTGAAACGCCGTTTCAGCGAACCGGCGTTTCTTTGAACCGGCGTTTCGTTGAAACGAGGGGAGTGATCTTTTCATGATGATTGATGATGAAAATACAGCTATTATTCGGGTACTGAATCGGCTGCCGTCGCAACAAGCACTGGTAGTTATCGGGAGAAGCGGTTTCAAGGCTGATTTAAACCTGTATGAACACCACGGGACCGAGTGGGGCTTCCTGCGGCGGATGCCGGCCAATATCGGCGGCAACGGTATGGGGAAAACCAGAGAAGGTGATCAAAAATCTCCGGTTGGCATTTTTTCATTGGGGATTGCTTTCGGGGTTGCGTCACAGCCGCAGGATGTCAAGTATCCCTATGTGTCACTCACGCCTCAAGATTATTGGGTGAGCGACAGCAAGTCCAAGGATTACAACCGATGGGTTCATTACCGGGAGGGAGAACCTAAGGACTGGCAAAGCGCGGAGCAGCTATCGCAGGAAAGCGTTTGTTACCGTCATGCAGTGGTTATTAATTATAATTGTTCGAGGGAGCCGGAGAAAGGCAGCGCCATTTTCCTTCATGTCTGGAGAGGCGAGAATATGCCTACTCAAGGCTGCACCGCCGTTTCCGAAGCGGACATGATTCGGATCCTGCAATGGTTAGATCCGCAGTATGCACCGGTATTTATTCAAGGAACCCTTGAAGATATTATCGGGCTGGCTGACCGAACCTAACCCCCGGTCCAAGGTCATAAGGCTATCGTGGAATAAAAGGAAATAGCTAAAATTATTGATGGCCATTCTGTCCACCCAGACCTAAAGTTCTGGGCTAGGCCTTAAAAACCATTCTAATCCCCGGCGAGGCCGGGCTGGGTTGTGCTTCGAAGCTTCACCAAGGCCCGGATGGGCCTTTAGAACGCTTTTTGATTTACCCAGCCCAGTCGTTCACGACTGGGTGGAGATGTTGACAAACCATGGTTTTCCGATTTTCGGCAGTTTGGCTTGATGATATTGACCTAGGCCCTTCTATCGTTCTATCGGTTATCTATAACAACTCTCCCCTACCAACCATCACCACTTTTCCGCCTACTGAAATATTGATCATATCTCCGCTTTGCTCGGCGTCCAACAACAATAACGAAGGCCGGTCGATTTCCAAACCTTGTTCAACCCGGAGCTTGATTTTCTCGCGCTCAAAATAGCGATACTTTATCAAATACCCCGCTAAACAACCATTGGCGCTTCCAGTGGCCGGATCTTCGGGAAAACTGCAACAGTCAACGAATACCCTTACATGAAGATCAGCACTTTTATCTGCGGTTTCGGGGCAAAATACCAATATGCCTTCGGTTGCTGTACCTTTTAACAGCTGTACCAGTAGATTATGATTGATTCTGCAGCTTTGGATAGCCGATAATGTTTTCAAGGGCACTATAAAGAAGGGCAAGCCGGTTGATACTTTTTGGATGCAATATTTTTGATCAATCGCCGCGATATCAAGATTCAAGATAGGGGCGATTTGTTCCGGGCTCAGAGTTAAATCGAATTCCGGCTGGATCTGCCGCATCCATAATATATCCGGGTCCTTTTCGGCGTTACTAAATCGCACCGGTATCTTTCCGACGTTGAGATTTAAGCTCAATGAATCAACCGGATTTTTGATAATCTCTCTTTGAATGATGAAGGCAGTACCCAAAGTGGGATGGCCGGCGAAGGGGACTTCCGCTTCCGGGGTAAAGATACGGACATCATAGCCGTTGTCTCTTACAGTGTCTGATAAGATAAAGGTGGTCTCTGCAAAATTCATTTCTCTGGTAATCGACTGCATTTGCTCGGCATTCAAGGAACCAGCGTTTCGGATCACCGCCAGTTGGTTACCGGCATATTTCTGTTCTGCGAAAACATCCACGATATAATATAATAACGTTTGCATAGGTATAAGACCTCTCTTTACTCGGCGTTATTATAGATTTTATCAAGAAAAGGAATTTTCGGCAAATGATACACATTGGATTTTGAATGAGTCAAGGTAACGGGTCAGCCGGTGGGGAGAATATACTATAATGATTGTTCTTTCCGCACTAAACTTGAATCCCGCAACACTAATCTAGTATCGAGGACAATATGACTATTTGGCATTGTAGGGTCTTGAATTCGTGATATCAGTTGTTGGGCAGCCGTTTGCCCAAGTTCATATTTGGGATTTGCAATGGTGGTCAATTTTGGCCTGATTAAATGAGCCAGTTCTATATCATCAAAGCCGACTAAGGCAATGTCGTTGGGGATGCGAATATTGCATTTTTCAAAATATTGAACGACTCCCAGGGCGATCAGGTCATTGGCAGCGAAAATAGCGGTAGGCGGGGGGTTGATTTTTAAAATATCTTGGGCCATCTGTTCTCCGCCTGCTTGATTAAAATCGGCATACAAAATGTACTGTTCATCCACTTTAATTCCAACCTCATTTAAAGCTTTTTTATATCCCTTTAACCGATTAACGGAAATACTGGACTTTTTAGGTCCGTTTAAAAAGGCGACTCTTTGGTGACCAATGTCAATTAAATGACGGGTCGCCTGATAAGCGCCCTCCATTTCATTGGAGTAAATAGCGGTTAAAGAAGTGTCATTGATGTATGATATTATTACAACCTCGATCCCTGCGCTTTTAATCACTTCGATCGTTTCAAGATCTTTCGGAGCAAAAACCTGCAATATGATTCCATCCACTTGCTTTTGACAAAGGTTGAAAACATACCGGTGAACCTGGGAAGCTTTTTCGTCGGTATTACATAAGAGTAAATCATATCCGGCAGAATGACATACGTCCTGGACTCCGCGAGCCAGGGCAGGATAAAAAGGATTGGTGATATCGGCAATGATCAATCCAATTAATTTGGACTTTTTGGTGGTAAGCGTCCGTGCAATTTGATTTGGTTGATAACCGAGTTCGGCGATAATTGCTTTTACTTTATCTCGGGTCTCCTCACTGACCCTCCCGGTGCCGTTGATAACACGGGAAACTGTTGCAGTAGATACTCCCAGCTGCTTTGCAACATCATAAATCGTTGTCAAAGTATTTTCCCCCAATAATTACTCAAAGGATACTTGCATCGTTGATTTAATTTAAATTGATTATAACTTCAAAATAAAACCAAAATGATATCATGTATGACAAAAAGAATATGATTTAATTATAAGGTAACCGGTTTCCGAAAGCAATGAGAAATATAAAGCAAATAAGAAAAATATGA
>WSSedL1CaDRAFT_10001345_pt1 | contig 14590 bp, 11 predicted proteins | sample WetSurSL1Cattail_FD_9464 | JGI IMG/M metagenome (IMG submission 9464)
CCCCCGCCGTCATCTGCCACTGTAACTACAGCCGTTATATTCGAGCTATAGGCCTTCAGCCCCCGAAGCATCGTTGCCAGTCCTGTTCCGCCGCCTATTGCGACAATTTTGGGACCTTTTATCAATATTCTTTTATCATAAAGGAGGCTGCTCAATTTCTCCGAATTGATCGCAGGTCCGAAAGTACTTGCATTAATGGCGCCAAGCACCGTTCTCATCAGGTACTTGGCCGCTGTCAGTATCAGTATGATGCCCGCAATGACAGGCAAAAGAGAAAGCAGGCTTTTGGCGTAGCCCAATTGAAACGTCCTGACAAAAATCGAAATTCCGGCGCTGATGCAACCCACGCCGGCAATTCCGACAAGAAGCCATCTCTTTATTCGCAAACCCGGACGGAACCATTCCCTCAGTTTCATCTGCTTGCACTCCTGCCATCCTTTTCTATATCCCTGTGTTCAACAATCGTTCTATGATGCTTCTCCGTCAAATTTTCGTTCAGCTTGTCCGCAATAGCCACAGAGCGGTGTCTACCGCCCGTACAGCCAATTCCGATCACTAGTTGGGATTTTCCTTCCTTCACATAATTGGGGATAAGGAAGTCCAGCATTGAATTCAGCTTATCAAGAAACTCAACTGTTTCGGGCATGCCAAGGACAAAATCCCTGACACTGTCACTCTTTCCAGTGAGTTTTTTCATCGATTCGATGTAATACGGGTTGGGTATAAACCTCACATCAAATATAAGGTCACATTCTATCGGGACACCATATTTGAAACCAAAGGAAATGATGTTAACGATCAAGCCGCGGAAAGAACTGTCCTGTCCGATAATACCAAGAATAGCATCCTTTAGCTGTCTTGGTGTCAATACCGAAGTGTCTATTACATAATCCGCCCTGTCCTTTATTTTCTGCAGTACCCTGCGTTCCTCGCTGATCCCCTTAAGGAGCCTGCCTTCCTGAGCCAAAGGGTGTGACCTTCTTGATTCCTTGTATCTCTTGATGACCACCTTGTCGGAAGCTTCCATAAACAGGATTTCATAGGTATGTCCGGCCTCTCTCAAAGATTCGAGTGCCGGGAAGAGGTCATTGAGCAGTTCCCCTCCGCGAATATCGATTACAAGCCCTATCTTATCCATTTTCCGATAGCTCTGCGAACATATTTCAGTTATTTTGGGTATTAACAGCGGCGGTAAATTGTCGATACAATAAAAGCCATCATCTTCCAGTTGCTTGGCAACCAGACTTTTCCCCGCACCTGATATCCCCGTGATAACAATAAATCTCATCTTTAGCCCCCCTTAGCCTCTGTGATGTCTCCACCTGCATAGAACCAAACAGTTTGGAACATGCGAACTACCTTTTATTATTCCTCTCCTACTATCCTGACTTCCGTCTGCAGTTCCACACCAAACTGTTCCAATACTGAAGCCTGTATATATCTTATAAGCGCTATGACATCTGTTGCCGTAGCTGACTCTCTATTCACAATGAAACCGCAATGCAGACTTGACACCTCTGCCCCTCCGATACGGAAGCCCTTCAGCCCGCAATCCTGTACAAGCTTTCCGGCGAAAGAACCTTCCGGCCTTTTGAATACGCTGCCCGCACTCGGCATATCCAGCGGCTGTTTCTCACGCCGCAGTGACGCGAACTCTTCCATTTTTGTCCTGATTTCCTCTTCTTTGCCGCTTTTTAGCTTAAGCAGAGTTTCAAGCACGATTCCGCCGTCAGATTGAATATAGCTTGAACGTTTTCCAAAATAATGCTGTCCACAGTCTAATGTGACAACCTTTCCATCGTTGGTCAGGTACTCCGAACTCTCTACAACCAACGACATCTCGCCGTCATAAGCGCCTGCATTCATTGCCACGGCACCTCCAAGCGTTCCAGGAATACCCTCTGCAAATTCAAGACCTGTAAGCCCTTGCTCCAGGGCGATCCGTGAAAGACGTGAAAGCAGGATGCCCGACTGCGCAGCAATACGTTCTCCTTCAATCCGGAAGCCGCTCATATTATTTCTGAGCTTCACCACGACGCCCCTGATCCCCTTGTCCCTGACAATCAGATTCGTTCCATTGCCCATCACGAACAGCGGAATCTCATTTTGTGTGCAGATGCCGCAAACTCCTGCCAAACTGGCTGTATCGCATGGTGTGACAAGGTAGTCCGCCGTTCCTCCCAATTTGAACGAGGTATGATTCCTCATCGGCTCATCAGTAAAAACATTGCCGCTTCCAACGATTCCGGCAAGCAACTCCACAATCCTTCCCTTATTCAAATGAATACTCCTTTCAATTGAGGACATTCCTCAGACCCCATCGGCATACTCCCTGTTGAGGTGTGTCCCCTTACCTTATTCTTTCTTCATTGCTTTCCTGGAAGCTTTTCTCTCTTTCAGGTAAGCTTCTATTTTTTCAAGCGAGGTAGAAATAACAAGCTCCTCGGGCATGTCAACTTCTGTGAGCATCTCCTTAAGCTTGTCGAATCTGCCTATATCATAACATATATGAGCGTCACTGCCGCATGTGATTCTTACCCCATACTTTTTGCACTTTTCCAGAAATTCCATACAGTTGCTATCACAACCTTTTCTGACTTTGAAAGAGCTGTTATTGATTTCTATTAGCTTGCCGTATTCACCGGCGACTTTGACCACCTTATCGATATCCACCTGGAAAACAGGATTTCCCGGATGTGAAATGGTATCGACATATGGGTTTTTTAAAGCATTTATCATGCCGTTCGTATGCTCCTCCACGGTACCCGGTTCAATTGTGATATCATGAAAGCTGGCATTCACAAATTCCAGCCTTAACAGGCATTCCTCCGGAATGTCGATCGTCCCTGAATAATCCGTGATGTTAGCCTCTGCGCCTTTAATGATTCTCACGCCATACATAAATTCCGGGATCACCTTAAGATTCCAAAAGTGCAGCAGCGTCGAAGCGCCCTGCATTGAAGGCCCGTGATCGGTCATGGCAAAAGCCTCAATCCCTTTTTGCCCCGCTTCGATGGCATTCTCCTGTAATGTGCTGTAGGAATGTCCGCTTGCCAGTGTATGCGTGTGTGTATCGACAACAAGTTTCAATCTGATTCCTCCAAGTTATATTTTTCCTATTTCATTGATAAATCTTTCACTGATAACCCTTGCTGCATTATAACCCATCTTTTTCTGCCTGTGGTTCATTGCCGCCACTTCCACGATAATCGCGAGGTTTCGACCGGGTCTGACCGGGATAACCAGTGACGGCACCTTTAATCCAAGTATATCTGTATACTCGTCGTCCAAACCGAGCCTGTCGTAAATCTTCTCATTATTCCACAGCTCAAGCTTGATCAAAAGGTTGATGTTCTCCTGCATTTTGACCGAACCCATCCCATACAGGTTCTTAACGTCAAGAATGCCTATCCCTCTGATCTCAATAAAATGCCTGATATTCTCAGGAGCAGTGCCAAGCAGCGTTTTGTCGGATACCCTTCTGATTTCAACAACATCATCAGCGATCAGGCGATGGCCCCTTTTAACAAGTTCAAGTGCCGTTTCGCTTTTACCTACACCGCTTTCTCCAAGAATCAGTACACCCTCTCCATATACTTCGACAAGAACACCATGTTCCGATATTCTCGGAGCCAGCTTCACATTCAAATACCGGATCAGGCCGCTCATAAATCTTGATGTAATGTCATCCGTCCTGTATATCGGGATATGGTATTTTTTTGATACGACAAGCATCTCTTCGAAAGGCTCGAGATTTCTGGCAATAACAACGCAGGGAAACCCTGTTCTGAAAAACATATCCAGCTTTTTCAGCCGATCATCCGGTGAAAGGCTTGCCAGATAAGTCATCTCAACCTTCCCTATGATCTGTATCCTGTCCGTACCGAAGAACTCCATATATCCTGATAATTGCAGACCCGGCCTGTTGACATCGGAGGTGGTAATATCGATTTCGCCATTACCACTGCAACAAACCTCTTCAAGCTGAAATTCTTTCACTATCAGGCTGAGTTTTACTGAAAACATGGTTTTCCTCCTAACTCTTTTCTGCAAATCTTTAATATAGCCTCAAACAAAATTATATACTATTCTTTACATGTCACACAAATAAATTTATAAAAGAAACCCTGCAAAGGTTATTCCCCTGCAGGGCATCCATAAAACAATTCATTCGGTAAATTGAAGCTTCGAATCGTTTCCGATTCTTAGCTCTTCTGTCCACCAATTCTCATTCCATAGAAGGAACGCCATACGAATACAAGCGCAATAGCCAGGAATCCAACTCCGATGTAGGGAGCTACAGGCCTGAAAGCTTCCGTAAGGGCAATTTCCATGGCCAGCATTCCAAACAGGGTTGTGAACTTGATGATCGGGTTCAGTGCTACAGAAGAAGTATCCTTGTAAGGATCGCCGACTGTATCGCCAACTATGCATGCATCATGCAGCGGAGTGCCCTTTTCCTTCAGGTCAACTTCAACGACCTTCTTGGCATTATCCCAGCATCCGCCGGCATTTGCCATGAATATAGCCTGGTAGAGACCAAACACAGCAATTGAAATCAAGTAAGCGATAAAGAATGAAACAGAGTCGTTGTTGTCTCCTCTTGGAGAAGATATGAATGCAAATGCCAGAGCAAAGGAGAAGATTGCGATGAAGATGTTGAACATACCCTTTTGTGCATACTGGGTACAGATCTTAACAACTTCTTTTGATTTCTCGGTAGCTGCCGACTGGCTTGCATTTTCGTCAAGCTGAATATTCTTCTTGATATATTCAACAGCTCTGTATGCACCTGTGGAGACAGCCTGCATGGATGCACCGGTAAACCAGTAGATTACAGCGCCGCCACAGATAAATCCAAGTATTGTATAAGGGTTAAGCAAATTCAGGATGGTCTCGGGTTCTACACCTAACACGTTTTTAATAACCAGTATCAGTGAGAATATCATGGTCGTGGCACCAACAACAGCTGTTCCGATAAGAACCGGCTTTGCAGTTGCTTTGAAGGTGTTGCCTGCTCCGTCGTTCTTTTCGAGGTAATCCTTACCTGCTTCGAAATCAGGTTTGAAGCCGAAATCCTTCTCGATTTCATTTTCAATATTCGGTAAGGTCTCGATAAGTGATAGTTCATATATGGACTGTGCATTGTCCGTAACAGGGCCATAGCTGTCGACTGCTATTGTTACAGGGCCCATGCCGAGGAAACCGAATGCAACCAGACCGAATGCAAAGATGGAAGGATAGTCCATAATCTGGCCTAATCCCTGCAAACTGGCAAAATATGCAATAAGCATCAATACGAAGAATACCATGCCCTGCCAGAAAGCACTGAAGTTACCTGCAATAAGACCGGCAAGAATGTTCAATGAAGCTCCGCCTTCCCTTGATGCCGTAACAGTTTCCTGTACATGTGCCGATTTCGGGCTTGTGAAGATCTTTGTAAATTCAGGGATGATCGCAGCACCTAATGTACCGCAGCTGATAATAGCTGCAAGCACGACCCAGAGGTTTGCTGATTTACTGGCAACCTCGGAACCAGGACCAATCAAAATGTAGCTGACTACGAAAGTAACAATAATAGAAAGTATTGAAGTGATCCAAACAAGGTTTGTCAGCGGCTTTTCAAAATCCAAATCCAGCTTGTCGCCATAAGCAGCCTTGCTGATACCTTTGTTAATATAAAATGCTGCTACTGAAGTCAATATCATCAGTACACGCATTACAAATATCCAGATCAGGAAATTGGACTGAAGAAGAATATCGCCTTTTCCAACAGCCAGGCATATGAAGGAGATCAAAGCAACACCGGTTACGCCATAGGTTTCAAAGCCGTCTGCCGTAGGTCCTACGCTGTCGCCTGCATTGTCGCCTGTACAGTCGGCGATAACACCGGGATTACGCGGGTCATCCTCTTTTATTTTAAATACGATCTTCATCAGATCGCTTCCGATATCTGCGATCTTTGTGAAGATACCACCGGCGATACGAAGAGCACTTGCGCCCAGTGATTCTCCGATTGCAAAGCCTATGAAGCTTGCGCCAGCCAAATTACGAGGGATGAAACGAAGGATGAACAGCATTACAAGGAGTTCAACACAAATCAGGAGAACACCGATGCTCATTCCAGCGTCAAGGGGTATGTTCAACAGCTTGAGCGGCTTCTTTTCAAGGGAAGAGAATGCCATTCTGCTGTTTGCCAGTGTATTCATGCGGATACCATACCAGGCAACACCATAGGAACCAAGGATACCTATAACTGTCCACAGGAGTATCAGCAGCACGTCTCCCACGACCTTTCCTTCAAGAAAGCCGAAGTAAAAGGCGATACATGCGCCGATAAAAACCAGAAGAAGTGCGAGGAATTTGCCTTGCTGAATAAGATAAGTCTTGCAAGTCTCAAAGATAATTGCTGAAACGTCGAGCATAGACTTATGGGCTCTGATCTTTCTGACTTTAAAGAACTGATAAAGTCCAAAAAGCATCCCCAAAATACATACTACCATTCCCAGCAAAAGAAGATTGTTTTGACCTGCAGAAAAGTCAGGAACTTTCAGGTCAGCTTCACTTGCGAATGCTGCCAATGGCATAAGCATGACAGTAATAATGCTGATTACACCAATAAGCACTGCTCTTAAAGCTTTATTGGCTTTGTTTCTCACATCCATATTGCATCCTCCCCTAAATAATAAGTATTAGTAATATATTTTCAATCCCCCTGATCAGGAAGATGATAAAAAATTTACACCATGCTACATTATAATACTCAAAAACACAATATTCAATATATTAAAACAAAATGGATTAAATAAAATCTTAAGGGGCATAAAAATAGATGCATCCTGCAATATCTACAGAATACATCTTCTTAGTAAATTGGAGCGGGTGATGGGAATCGGACCCACGCAATCAGCTTGGAAGGCTGATGTTCTACCATTGAACTACACCCGCACTTATCAGAGACTAGAAGCCAGAAAACAGAGACCGGAATCAAATGGGAATTACCTTTGATCTCTGGACTCACCATTTTTTTGGGAGGGGGCTGGTCGTTGACTAAAGTCAACTGCTCGCCCATGCATCCTGGCTTTGATATTCTGGAGCGGGATACGAGATTCGGACTCGCGACTTTCACCTTGGCAAGGTGACACTCTACCACTGAGTTAATCCCGCATATCCAGTGAAAATTTATCAAGCAAAAGTTATTATACAAAACACCCCCTTGTTTTGTCAAGGGGGTGTCCTTTGATATTTATTCCTTTTTTCCATGCTTATCACAAAGATATTCATCAATCGCTTTTGCAGCCTTCTTACCGGCTCCCATGGCAAGTATGACTGTCGCGGCGCCTGTAACGGCGTCACCGCCGGCATATACACCGTCTCTGCTTGTGGCGCCGGTCTCTTCCTCTACGATGATGCCCCCCCACTTCTGCGTCTCAAGACCCGGAGTAGTGGACTTTATCAACGGGTTGGGAGACTGGCCGATAGCGATGACAACAGTCCCGACATCGAGTATCTTCTCAGAACCCTGTTTTGGCACAGGCCTTCTTCTACCTGACGCATCGGGTTCACCAAGCTCCATTTCGACACATTCCATCCCCTTGACCCATCCGTCTTCTGTTCCGATTACTTTTGTAGGATTGGTCAGCAGCTTGAATATAATACCCTCTTCCTTTGCATGATGGACTTCCTCCAGCCTTGCAGGCATTTCAGCCTCGGAACGGCGGTATACAATATATACTTTCTCCGCGCCAAGCCTCTTGGCACATCTGGCCGCATCCATGGCGACGTTTCCTCCGCCGACGACGGCTACACTGCTGGTCACTCTCACAGGAGTGTCCGTTTCAGGGAATTTATATGCCTTCATGAGATTGATTCTCGTAAGGAATTCATTCGCAGAATACACACCGTTCAGATTCTCACCCGGAATATTCATGAAGCTGGGCAGTCCGGCGCCGCTTCCGATGAAAACAGCTTCATAGCCCTCTTCTGCAAGCTCATCCAGCGATAAAACCTTGCCAATGACCATGTTTGTCATGATATTGACGCCCAGCTGTCTCACATTATCTATTTCCTTCTGCACGAGCGCCTTTGGAAGTCTGAACTCGGGTATCCCGTACATCAGCACACCGCCAGGCACATGAAACGCTTCAAATATCGTAACTTCATAGCCCAATTTTGCCAAATCCCCGGCACAGGTAAGACCAGCCGGGCCTGACCCGACAACAGCGACTTTTCGGCCGTTACGCGCACTGCAGGCAATATGGCTTTCCCTGTTCTCCATAAACCAGTCTGCTGCAAATCTTTCGAGTCTGCCTATACCGACCGGCTCGCCCTTCTTCCCTCTGACACAGAGCTGTTCGCACTGAGATTCCTGGGGACATACCCTTCCGCATATTGCAGGCAGGCTGTTCGTCTCTTTGATCTTGTTGCCGGCGCCTTCAAAATCGCCCTCGCTGATCAATTTGATAAATTCGGGAATCTGCACATTCACAGGGCATCCCGCCACACAGGGTTTTGTTTTGCACTGCAGGCACCTCTGCGCTTCCTTCAGCGCCATTTCTGCATCATATCCCAATGAAACCTCGGTGAAATTGGTATTTCTTATATTCGGGTCCTGCTCAGGCATTTTTACTTTTATTAATGACATATCAGGCATGAGCTTCACCTCCCAATCCCATTCTGCAGATATGATCCTCAAGCGATTTTTTTTCATGAGACTTGTACATGGCCTGTCTTCTCATCGCCTCATCAAAATCCACCTCATGTCCGTCAAAATCAGGTCCGTCAACACACGCAAATTTTGTTTTACCGCCTACGGTGACACGGCAGCCGCCGCACATCCCGGTACCATCTATCATCACAGGGTTCATGCTTACAAGCGTTTTAATGCCGTACTGTTTTGTCAGCAGCGATACCATCTTCATCATGATCAATGGTCCGATCGCAATGACAAGATCGTACTTGTTGCCTTCTTCAATCAGCTTTTTCAGAATGTCCGTAACAAAGCCCTTATTCCCGTTGGAGCCGTCATCGGTTGCAATGAATAACCGCGTGCTTGCAGCTTTCAATTCATCTTCCAGCAAAATCAGACTGCTGTTTCTGAAGCCCGTGATGACGTCAACCTCCGTACCGAGGCTATGGAGCTTCTTTGCCTGTGGATAGGCAATGGCGGTACCGAGACCGCCGCCAATCACCGCTGCTTTCTTGTAGCCTCCGAGATGGCTTGCGACACCAAGCGGTCCTGCAAAGTCCAGCAACTCATCCCCCTCTTCAAGGGTTCCAAGCAGCTTCGTACTCTTCCCGACCTCCTGGAATATGATCGTTATCGTACCCCTTTGTCTGTCATAATCTGCAACAGTAAGCGGTATCCTCTCACCACTTTCATTTACTCTTAAAATGATGAACTGGCCGGGTTCGGCCTTTCTTGCAACATAGGGCGCTTCTACCTCAAACAGCTTTACTGTAGGGTTGAGCTCCTCTTTTCTAACTATTTTGAACATCCCAGAACCTCCCTTAAATAAGCTCTATAAAAAACATAAGCTGCTGTTCGAAAACATGCAACTTATGAAAAATTACACAATATTCTTTTTTAATATTAAACCACTGTTGCCTAAACCGCAAGATGCAAGTGCACAATATGCAGAATAAGGTTTACAGGCAATTATACGTTTACTGCAGCCCCGTCAGGCACCTTAACATTATTTTTCTCTATTCCGTTAAAACATTTGGCAACGTGCTTGATATCCATATCCTGCTTTAAAGTCAGTGCAAGAACCACTATTACAATAGCAGATACAGGGAGCGCTATGAATAACGGATCCACCATCGAGAGCGCTTGAAGCGATGTACCCTCGACCATTGAAGGCTTGCCTGTGAGCAGCGCACAAAGCTGAAGACTGGAGGATTCCTTTTTGTGTATGAAGAAAATCCAGAAAAAGCTTGTGACAAAGCCGCAGATCATACTCCATTTTGCTGCAGCCATAGGCATTTTCTTTACATATAGCGCACCGATATAGGCTGGCAGGAATGATGCAGCACAAAGACCGAAAAATAACGAGGTACCTGTTGCGATAATTGCCATGCTGACGTCAAGAAAACTGACAAGCCATGCAATACCTGTGCTGAGAACAACCCCAATCAGCATACCGCCTTTCGAAAGCATCATGCTGCTTCCCTTGCCGCCCATACTCTTTTCATAGACATCCCTGCCGATGGCTGTTCCCATTGTATGAAACTGCGAACTCAGCGTAGACATGGCAGCAGCCAGCAGTGTGATCAGAAACAAAGGCCCGAACCATCCAGGTACAAAAGATTTGATGAATTCCGGGATGATCTTGTCATTTGCTCCGGCTGCTGCAATAGCAACCTTTCCGGTTTCATTAAAGAAATAAACGTTGGAGAGCGCACCCACCGCAAAAGCGACACCTGTCATCATCAGGATGAAAACGCCTCCCGATACGACAGCCCTATTGAGTTCCCTGTTGCTTTTAACAGTCATAAACCTTACAACGAGCTGAGGCTGTGCAAGAACACCTATGCCGACTCCCATTACAATCGTCGAAACGAGGTTCCACCAAATCGGGGAACCGGAGGCAGGCATTGATATCCAGCCGGTGAAACCATTCTTTGCCAGTGCAGCAGTCTGTTCCTGAACGGAAGGATTGTTAAAAAGCTCACCAAGCTGCTGATGTGCTGAGCTGATCCCGCCCAGTTTACTGTATGCGAATATCAGCAGGAAGATCATGCCGATAAACATGATAAAGCCTTGAAAAGCATCCGTATACATTACTCCCTTGATTCCTCCCATGAAAACATAAACTGCAACAACCAGAACAAACACAAGAAGTGATACATGGTAGGATATACCGAAATAGGACTGGATAAAATCCGCCCCTCCTTTTATTACAGATGCCGCATATATCGGCATGAAAATGAATATGATGGCACCTGCAAAGCCCTGCATGAATTTCGACTGGTACCTGAGTCCCAGTAATTCTGGAAAAGTATGCGCATCAAGGCTGTGACCCATCTTGCGTGTTCTCTTTCCGAAGAAGACAAATGCAATAAATATTCCTACGAAAATATTGAGGAAGGTAAGCCATAAAAGCCCCAGACCGAACTGACCGGCTGCGCCTCCAAAGCCAATGATGGCAGAAGTGCTGATAAATGTGGCTCCATAGGATAATGCCATGATAAGAGGATGCGTCTTTCTGCCTGCAACCAGATAATCGGCAGAAGTTTTTGTCCTTTTGTAGCCCAGATACCCTAAGAATGCAGTGATACAAAGATAAATGAGAATAATAATCGGGATATACATAATAAACCTCCTTAAAAATCAAGTGATCTGTAAATTCATTCTTCACTCTAATCTTAAGGAGCAAGCTATTTCCAAGATATTTGACTGTTCGCCTATCTTAAACCGCAAGACCCTTGTGCTGACAATTGATTTTATCAATTGCAGTTATTTGATTATTTAGATGTGAAATTAAGACTGGTGTTCTTCTACGTTTCCTCTGCGGTGTTCTCCCAGGCTGCCTCTTCGGCAATCTGCGTCCGCTCTTCCTCCGCGCCCTTATTCCAATTTGCCAGACCGTAAACCACACATAATGCAGCACTTAGTATGCAAAGTAAATATGTGCTCAAAATCCAGGGATCGGATATTCCAAACATATATACACCTCCTTCCGCAACCTTAATCTGGTTTTGCAGTTTCACGCAAATACGACACGTTGTCCTATCTGAAAACCTACACCACCTGCGATTTTACTGTAAAATCATGTGAATCCTATAACGCATCGGTTCAAAATAAGATTTTTCGATTAAGCGATAATTTGCTCGCAAATTACGCTTTGTAGAAAAATTTTATTACCAGGGGTGCAAAAGTGCCAAGAGGTTGGGAACATCTTTTGCCCCGTTATAACAAAACAACGTGCGATTTCTATAAAATTGCTGGTCGAATACATTTTAGCAGGGTTTTGTATTAAATTCAATACACATTATGCATAACTACTGTATTTAGTTGTCAACTTAATATTGTTAATCTGATATGTTTTAAGCAGCTAATTGCATAAGAATGTATTTGGTTATAACATAATTGTACTTGACAGTATTTTAAATGATGTTATACTATATTTAATGGATTTTACAGGAGGCAACTATGAAAATTGTTGATTTGTATAAATATAAAAAGTCTGTCATCGCTTTTGAGCTGTTCCCGCCTAAACCGGATGTTCCGCTGGACACCATTTACGATCATCTGGATCAGTTTGAGGCGCTCAAGCCTGATTATATCAGCGTCACCTATGGCGCCGGCGGGAGCCAGAAGGGACGGACACTGGAGATCGCAGCCAGAATCAAAAACCAGAATCATATCGAAAGTATGGCACATTTCACCTGCGTCGGTCATACGAGTGATGAAATAGACACTATGCTGGCCTCGATGCATGAACTGGGCCTGGAAAATATTCTGGCTTTAAGAGGCGATCCGCCGGCAAACAATCCGGATTTTGACTTCAGCAGCAATGTTTACAGTTATGCAAAAGAACTCGTAAGCCACATCAGAAGGGTTAACAGCTTCTGTATCGCTGCTGCAGCCTATGTTGAAGGCCATGCAGATTCAAAAAGGCTGAGTGAGGATTTGTCTCATCTCAGAGAAAAGGTCGACGCAGGTGTCGATTTTCTGATCACACAACTTTTTTTCGATAACCGTCTGTTTTATGATTTCATGGAAAAAGCACGTTCGAAAGGGATCGAATGCCCGGTATCCGCTGGAATAATGCCTATCTTCAAGGCAGATCAGATCAAATCCATAACGGCAAAGAGCGGCTGCTCGATACCTGCCAGACTGGTTCTGATGATGGATAAATACCAGGATAATCCCGATGATCTGCGTAAAGCAGGAATAGAGTACGCAATAACACAGATTCGTGATCTCATCGAAAACGGCGTTGACGGAATCCACCTTTACACGATGAACAGGCCGAAATCCACTGCTGAGATCATAAACGGAGTGAGATAAAAGTGGGGTCTCAATAGATTACAGCCTTTGACGGAGTCTGTTGCGATCGTTCAATGCATTGTCGAGCGCGGAGGCTTCATTGATAACATTCTCAATTTCCTCCGTCTCGGGATCTGAAAGCTCACTTGACAGGATCCTGTGTTTGAAACCAACTATTGTGCTCTCTATTTGATCAAGCCTTACATTGACCATCTCAAGCTCTTCCTGTTCCTCTTTCAGGTTCTTGAGCAGCTTCTCATCCATTTCAACTGTTTTGGTAAGTTCAAGCACAGCCTCATAATTTTTAAGGGAGCCTAATTTTCTGTTATTGACATTTATCCTTGAAAGCAGCTCGTTCAAATTCTGCTGTGAAAGCTCGCGCATCCTGTCAGAATAATTGCTCGCCAGGTTAAAATATGCCATCACAAGCTTAAGCGCCTGTTCAATTATTCTTTGTCTGATTGGATCATCACTGTATTTGTTGAAGTACTCCATCAGTTCTTCTTTTTGCTTGATAACGCCTATAGCCTTTATCCTGAGGGTCTTCCCGAGACTCCTCGAAATTCGCCTGTACAAGCTGTTACATTCCCAGCTTAGCTTGCTGATACCATCCAGTTTATCGAACAGAGCTACCTCAGCTCTGAATTTCTCACTATTTGCAGTACGATAAACCGCTACAAGATAGGAGACGCCGCCTGCAGCAGCTAAAACAGCAGGCAGCCATCCAGGGTTATTGGAGGAAGCTGTTCCCAGCGCCAGTAACAAGCCGGCAAGAAGAAACAATATATTCCTAAATCTTAGAGCAGCTTTCAGATACATTGGATATTCCACCCTTCAATAATAAATTTCGAGGGCATGGAGCTCCACTCCTCCTCGGCGCATTGTAAATAAACGATTTAACTTATTATATCTTTGCGGGCTTCAAATATCAATATTACTCTTTACTGCATTGCCTGACGGCGAATAACCGACCGATCCCTCCAGCAGTTCCCCAAAGGTCAATCTGCCACTTACTGAAATAGCATCCATGATTTCATTTTCTGTAAATATCCGGAGCAGCCGTAGATTCTCATCAAGCACATGTACAAGATGGAAACTGTCGAAATCCATGTTCTTCAAAGTCTCCTCCAGCCGCGTACTCTTTACGACAACAAGGTCGCGTACAGGATATATCCCCTTTTTCAAAAGCCTTGAACGTCTGTAGATAATCTGCTTTATATTCATGAGAGCACTCTCCATCTTGCTATTTTTCCATAAAGCCAAAATGTATACGCCTATAATGATCAGGCTGAAATTGTAAACAGAGGTATAAAGCAGCAGTGCGCCAATGATAATTATAAAAAGCGCCAGTATCAGCGCGAGTCTGCGGGCAAGCCTGCCTGCAGCACGCATTCCCATCCTCCCGGCCAGAAGCTCCAGCAAGATTCTGCCCCCATCCAATGGAAATGCAGGTATCAGGTTGAATAATGCCAGATATGCATTTGTTAAAATCACTAATCTCCAAAATACATTTGCATTTGGAAATGCACAAGACAATAAAGCCACTGCCGATAAGATCAACAGGTTTGCGGCAGGTCCGGCTGAATATATTTTAAC
>WSSedL1CaDRAFT_10001346_pt1 | contig 14588 bp, 12 predicted proteins | sample WetSurSL1Cattail_FD_9464 | JGI IMG/M metagenome (IMG submission 9464)
TATTCAAGCCGATTCTTGGCTGCGAAGCCTATGTGGCGCGTCGTAGCCGCAATTCGAAGGAGATACAGGAAGATCGTAGCGGATATCATTTGGTACTGCTGGCAAAAAATAAAAAAGGATATCAAAATCTTTGTAAATTAGTATCGTATGGTTGGATGGATGGTTTCTACTATCGTCCGCGCATTGATCACGAAATACTCGAAAAATATAGTGAGGGGCTGATAGCTTCCTCGGCTTGTCTTGGGGGAGAGATACACAAAAAGGTGGAAAGTGGTAACCTAAAGGCTGCTGAAGAAGCTGCCATGTGGTACAAACGTGTTTTTGGTGATGATTATTATATTGAATTACAACGTCATAAAACTGATAAGCCAAATGCTGATTACCAGTGCTTTGAAAAACAACAACGACAAAACGAAGAGCTGATAAAAATTGCCCGTAAAACCGGAATCAAATTAGTGGCCACCAACGATGTTCACTTTGTGAATGAAGAACATGGTGAAGCACACGAACGGTTGATCTGCCTGAGTACAGGAAAGGATCTGGATGATCCGACCCGTATGCGCTACACCAAACAGGAGTGGCTCAAGTCACCTGAACAAATGCTTCAGATTTTTGCTGATGTTCCCGAAGCGCTTGAAAATACGGTGGAAATTGCCAATAAAGTTGAACTTTACGATATTGATTCGGCCCCTATGATGCCGGTATTTCCAATTCCCGAAGATTTTGGGACGGAAAAGGCTTACAGACAGAAATATACCGAAGAAATGCTTCGGGAAGAATTTGGAGATGGATTTGATCGTTTGGGTGGATATAATAAGGTGGTTCGTGTAAAGTTGGAGGCAGATTACCTGAGCAAACTGGCTTATGAAGGTGCTGTGAATCGTTATGGTGAAACACTCAATCAGGAGCAAAGAGAAAGAATTGATTTTGAGCTGCACGTAATGAAAACCATGGGTTTTCCGGGTTACTTTCTTATTGTGCAGGATTTTATCAATGCAGCACGTGGAATGGGCGTTTCGGTTGGTCCGGGTCGTGGTTCTGCGGCCGGTTCGGTGGTGGCTTATTGTTTGAGGATTACCGACATCGATCCGCTGGAATATGACTTGCTGTTTGAACGTTTCCTCAATCCCGATCGAATTTCCATGCCCGATATTGATATTGATTTCGATGATGATGGTCGCGGGCAGGTATTGCGCTGGGTGACTGAAAAATATGGCAAGGAGCGTGTGGCGCACATCATTACTTACGGTACTATGGCCACTAAATCGTCGATCAAGGATGTGGCGCGTGTACAGCGTTTGCCATTGTCCGAAGCCGATCGTTTGACAAAGCTGATTCCTGATAAATTTCCTGAAGGTGCTGATGGAAAAGCTCCGAAAGTGAATATCTCCAATTGCCTGAAATATGTTCCTGAATTACAGAAAGCACGCGATTCGGCTGATCAAAACCTTGCCAATACTTTGCGTTATGCTGAAATGCTCGAAGGAACAGTTCGTCAGACCGGGGTTCATGCTTGTGGGGTAATTATCGGAGCCGATGACCTGACCAATCTGGTGCCGCTGAGTACGGCTATGGATAAGGAAAGCAACGAAGAAATGCTTGTAACGCAGTACGAAGGCTCTGTCGTGGAAGAAATAGGATTGATCAAGATGGACTTCCTTGGCTTGAAAACTTTGTCGATTATCAAGGAAGCTTTATCCAACATAAAAAAATCCAAAGGTGTTGATTTGGACATTGATAGCATACCGATTGACGATACACAAACTTATCAGTTGTTTAGTAAAGGGCTGACGGTCGGTACGTTCCAGTTTGAATCTGCCGGAATGCAGAAACACCTTCAGGCACTACAGCCTACGCAGTTTGGCGATTTAATTGCCATGAATGCTTTGTACCGTCCGGGACCAATGCAATATATTCCGCAGTTTGTCAACCGTAAACATGGACGCGAAAAGATTGAATATCCATTCCCTGTAATGGAAAAACGTTTGAAGGATACTTACGGCATCACTGTTTATCAGGAACAGGTCATGCTTTTGAGTCGAGATTTGGCCGGTTTTACACGCGGTCAATCCGATGAACTTCGTAAAGCAATGGGTAAAAAACTCATTGATAAAATGGAAGCACTCAAGGTAAAATTTTTAGACGGGTGTGCTAAAAACGGCTTCGGACCGAAAGAGAAAATAGAACAAATATGGGCAGACTGGGCTGAATTTGCCAAATATGCTTTCAACAAATCGCATGCTACCTGTTATTCGTGGATTGCTTATCAGACTGCTTATCTTAAAGCGCATTATCCGGCAGAATTTATGGCTGCCAACTTAACGCGCAACAAAGATGACATAACGGAAGTAAGTAAATTTATGGATGAGTGTAAAACACTCGGAATTAATGTGCTTGGTCCTGATGTAAACGAAAGTGAATTAAATTTCACTGTAAATAAAAACGGAGATGTTCGTTTCGGACTCGGAGGGGTAAAAGGAGTTGGCGAAGGTGCTGTTCTATCGATAGTGGAGGAAAGAACTAAAAATGGGAGATTTAAAAGCGTTTTCGATTTTGTAGAACGGGTTAGTCTTACTGCCTGTAACAAAAAAACGTTGGAAAGTTTGGCGCTTTGTGGCGCTTTCGATAGTTTCGGAGATATTCGAAGGGAACAGTTTTTTGTTGAAAACAGTAAAAACGAAGTGGTGATTGAATCGATTATTCGGTATGGAAATAAATACCAAACAGATGTGTCAATGTCAAAAAACTCGCTTTTCGGCGAAGCTGATGCTGTGGAAATTACTAAGCCTGAAATTCCGTATACACCTGAATGGTCGCCTTTGGAAAAGTTAAATAAAGAGCGGGATTTGATAGGTATGTATCTTTCTGCTCATCCGTTGGATGAGTTTGAATTTGAAATCAATCATATTTGTAATACTACTACTGTCGATCTGAAAGATCTTGCAGCTCTTCAGGGAAAAGTGCTCCGAATAGGCGGTATGGTTACTAATTTCCGGCACGGAACATCCAAAGCAGGAAATCCATATGGTATATTCACGCTCGAAGATTATGCAGGAGCTTTTGAGTTTCCCCTTTTCGGCAACAACTATATTGAATTTGGGAAATATATGATTAAAGATTTGTATTTATTTATAACAGCCATTGTTCAGGAAAAGGGTGCCGATTGGAAATATAAAAAACATATGCCAACGGAGAATGATGCTCCAAAGGAGTTGGAACTGAAAATCCAGAAAATAGAAGTGTTTAACGATGTGAAAGATAAACTGATTGATACATTGACGCTTACTATTCCGGTTGATCAGATAGATGACTCTCTGGCTGAAGAACTAACTGATATGGTGCTGAAAAACAAAGGAAATGTGAATCTCTATATTAATATTGTTGATGATTTTGCTGCTGGCAGAATTAAACTTTTTTCGAGACAAAATAGGATGAGAATCACCAGAGATGTATATAAAACACTACGAAGAGCCAAAGATCAGGGTGTGCTTGATTTTAAGGTGAACTAATTGAAAAAGGATTATTGTAAAAATCAATAAGAGAATTTTAAAAAACTATCAAACAATTGACTTTTTCTGCTGTTTTAGGTGTGAAATAAAAACAGAAAAGAATTAATCAAATTACTAATTTATTAAATATATCAAATTATGGCATTAGAATTTACTGATGAAAACATCAAGGAATTTATCAACAGCGGAAAACCTGTAGTAGTGGATTTTTGGGCAGAATGGTGTGGCCCATGTCGTATGGTGGGTCCTTCTATTGAAGAACTGTCGAAAGAATACGATGGAAAAGTAGTGATCGGTAAACTGGACGTGGACAATAACGTAGAAACTCCTAATGATTACGGTATTCGTAATATCCCTACCATCCTGTTTTTCAAAAATGGAGAAGTGGTAGATAAACAAATCGGAGCTACTCAGAAATCGGTTTTGGCTGCAAAAATTGAAGCATTGCTATAATTATACCGTGTTAAACTGATACATATCTTTATCAAAAAGCTGAATCATCTTATGATTCAGCTTTTTTTATACACAGATTTCCACACCATCCTGAATTTTTCCACACATTTCCACAATGTGTTTTCGGTTTAGTGGTCTGATATTTAATTATTTGTACAAATTGCAAGGTTGTTGCTATACACCAATAAGCAAACAAAAAAATTACTTATCACTAAAATATACAAATTATGAGAACACTTAAATTTTTTGCAGGTATAGCATTGCTATCAATTTTCTTTGTGTCGTGTGTCGAAAAATCTGAACAATATCAATCTGCAATTGCGGAAAGAGATTCGCTTCAGAGAGCTAAAACGTATCTTGATTCCACTTACAGTCAGACACTGCAATTGTTGAATGACATTGAAACAGGTTTTTCAAAAATTACGGAAGATGAGAAAAATGTTCGTGTAAATCTGACGGGCACTGAAGGTAAACTCGATCAAAGAAGAGAACATATTTCAAATCAGATGCTTAAAATTAAAGCCTCTATTGACGAAAACAAGGCCAAAATTGCCAGACTTAAATCTTTATCGGCTAAACAAACCAAGCAAAATAAGCTGTTGGATGAAACCATCAGCCGTCTTCAAAGCGAATTGGTAGAAAAGGAAAGTCAGATTCAGTCATTGATTGCAGAATTACAGGATAAAAATATTAAAATTGAGGAACTGAACAAAAATATTGCGGATCAAAACACGGTGATTGCCGACCAAAAATCGACTATTCAAACACAAGACACCCACATGAACGAAGTGTGGTATTGCGTGGCTACATCCAAACAATTGACTGAAATGCAGCTTGTTTCAAAAGGTGGACTTTTTCAGCCTAAAAAATTGCTGGCCGCTAATTTTGATCATAATCAGTTTGTAAAAGAAGACTTAAGAAAGTTATCGGTGATTACTACCAATAGTAAAAAAGCAAAATTATTGTCATTGCATCCAGCCGATAGTTACAAAGTAAATACCGGAGCAGATAAACTGATAAGTATAGAAATCACTAACCCTGGCAAATTCTGGAGTACAACAAAGTATCTGGTGGTTCAGATATGATTAATTTTCTGTTTGTTTATCTATGCTCGTGGCAGGAAAATACTTTGGGTATTTTCCTGCCATTTGCTTTGATAAAAAAAGGAGGATGTTCAGCTTATCCGATTCTTAACCGGTAAAATAAGGCATCTCGGAACGAAAATATCATATATTTGATTATTTTTGTTCTCAGGTATGAAACACGGCATTTTAATAATAGAAGATGATACCGCTTTTGGAACAATGTTGCAAAAATGGTGTAGCCGTAACGGTTACGATACGATATTTTGCTCAACAGTCTCAGCGGCTAAAAAAGAATTGGAAAGTCACAAGATAGATCTTGTGATGAGCGATTTACGTTTGCCTGATGGTGACGGCATTATGCTGTTGCATTGGATGCGCGACAGAAATATGCACACCCCGGTATTGCTGATGTCGAGCTACGGGGAAATAAAAACTGCTGTCGCTGCCATCAAACTTGGGGCAGAGGATTTTCTGGAAAAACCAATGAACCCCAGTATTCTGAAAGAGAAAATCGATCAGATTCTATCGAGAGAAGAACCTGCGTCTGTATCGGTTCAGCCTGATAAAAAAGCTAAAAGTGAGAATAAAAGTGTGGAGGGTATGATACTTGGCAAGAGTTTGCAAGCCAGACAAATGTACGATCACCTCACAAAAGTGGCTCCTACTCGGATGTCGGTTCTGATAATTGGTGAAAGCGGAACGGGAAAAGAATATACCGCCCGTATGATTCATGAAAACAGTCCGAGACAGAACAAGCCGTTTATCGCGGTGGATTGCGGAAGTCTTTCACGCGAACTGGCTGCCAGTGAGTTGTTCGGACATCTTAAAGGTTCGTTTACATCGGCATTCGAAAATAAAACCGGAGTATTTGTACAGGCAGATAAAGGAACCGTTTTTTTGGATGAAGTAGGAAATCTTTCTTACGATGTTCAGATTCAGTTGTTACGGGCTTTACAGGAGCAAAAAATCCGTCCTGTTGGTGGAGTTAAAGACATAACAGTTGATGTGAGAATACTTGCTGCGACCAACGAAAATCTTGAAACAGCTATCGCAGAAGGACGTTTCAGAGAAGACTTGTATCATCGACTGAACGAATTTTCTCTTATTGTTCCTCCTATTCGTGAGCGGAAAGGTGATATTGAGATATTTGCGAATGAATTTCTGAAAAGAGCTAATACTGAACTCGATAAATCGGTAAAAGGCTTTACTGCTGAGGCAATGACACTGCTGGAAAGGTATCCGTGGAGTGGAAACCTGCGCGAAATGCGCAATACCATCAGGCGTTTGGTTTTATTCGCTGAAAACGAAATGATTAGTCCGGATGAGATTCCTGCTTCAATGCAAAAGCCTGTAAATGAAAATTTGGCACTTACTCCCGATAATAAACGGGAACAAATAGAAAAAGCCTTAACGCTGGCACGCGGTAATAAAACCCTCGCGGCGCAGATGTTGCAAATCGACCGCAAAACCCTGTACAACAAGATTCATCTTTACGGAATTAAACTTTGATAGATAAAATGCTTTCCACATCCTTTTGCCAATCGGTATAAGGTTGGTTTTTGTTGGCATTCATTCTTTTCATCGCATCGGTTGGATAGCCCAGTAAGACAAACATGGGCAGCATTTTGTGGCAGATGGCCCGTGCTTTGTTGAAATCGGCATCGGCAACTGCCTGTCGTAGTTTCTTGAAATTTTCGGCGGTATTGACTTTGAATAATTCACGGATTTCATCATCATCTTCTTCTAAAAAACTATCCTGAGATGACTCACCTTCGCCAAATATCTCACGTAAAGAGTCGGTGCTAAACGGTTTGGGCAAGAAAGCATCGAACCCAAGGCTGATAGCCTTTTCGGTGGTGAAGCCGGAGTCTCCTGTCATTACCACAACGGGAATATTTCCGGCAGATTTCAGAATATCTAATCCACTGATTTCTCCCATTTCCATGTCGGTAAGTATGATGTCAAAATCGGTGTCCACTATTTTATGTCCCAGCTGTTTAAGCATATCACAGGTCATTCGTAAAAAAAGCTCATCATCGTCATATACTTTAATTCTTTTAGTGCCTTTTTTTATTTCCGATTGAATCGTTTCACAAGGAATTACAATGGTGAAAGTCGTCCCCATCTGAACTTGCGATGTAACCTCAATATTGCCGTTCAGCAATTCAGTCAATCCTTTGACGACATATAATCCCAAACCCGACCCGTGTGCCAGATTGTTATTGCTTTCGACTCTTGAAAATGGTTTGAAAATGGCTTCTAATTTATCTTCAGGAATTCCGGCTCCTGTGTCTTTCACCTGTATTTGCAGCCTATTTTCTACGTATATGGCCGATAAATTTACCGAACCGTCAGTGGTGTATTTAAGTGCATTCGAAACAAGATTGATAATGATTTGTTTGATTTTCATCTGATCGGAATGTATCCGCACAGTCGATGAACTTACTTTCAGATCAATCCCTTTATTCCGGGCCATCGGAATAAACATTTGCTCAATTTCATCAGTCAGGTCGTTTAACTGAAAAGAACTTGATGTGGAGGTTAATGAGCCTTGTTCGAGACTCGAAAATTCCAACAGATTTTCCAGTAAAGCTAAAATATGTCTTGCGGAATTTTGCATCGATTTAATATCTTCGCCTTCTTTTTTACTCAATTCAAGGTATCCCATAATGGAACCCAACGGACTCTTTATATCGTGCGAAATGGATAACAGCAATTGATGTCTGTTTTCCATGACCAATCGCAGTTTTTCGCGGGCTTCTTTCCCTTTGTTTACATCGTAAATAATGAGGAGGATAAACAGTAAAATCAGCAATAGTGCCACTATACCGCCTACAAATGAGAATATATAATTCCGGTTCAGTTGCTGTTCGCTTTTTTCTATCGTTGTGAGAACAGAATTGAGCGTTTGCGTGTGAAAATCGAGTAGCAACCTGGCTATCCGGGATGATATTTCTTTGTCAGTGGCAATTTGCTCCGCTACTTCTCTTCGAATTTCGTTTATGTTTGAATCGTATTCTTCGCTGGCAGACATAGCCATTTGTTCAATATTAGCTAAATGCTGAACCTGAGCCGTTATTTTAGTCCTGAGCGTGTCTTCGTACTCGGTTTGCTGATTTTTCTTTTGCTCTTTCTTTTTTGATGAGGAAAATATCCCTGTTATTTTGGAGAAAAAGCTCTTTTTTTCTTTGGGCTTTGAGGCAGAAACAGAATCTTTTTTCTCAACAGAATTACTTGTTTTGATGTTTTTCTGGTTGTAATTCTTTATGTTGTCGTTGATTTGATCTATGGGATTTTCGTTGTTAAGCTGCCGGCTGAGTGTCGCAATGTTTTGCGTCTGATTGTATAAAAGATCTTTTATGCTCAGTAATTTAGCTTTATTGCCCGGTACGGCTATACTTAAAGTGTCGATGATCCGGTTAATCGATTTGATATCACTATTTACCTGCTCCAGATAGAGCGTATCATAAGTAACGATTATGTTGTTTATTTCAGATTGTGTTTCACTTACCTTGCTGATGAGTTCGTTTGTGAGAGTTAAAACATGCTGTTGATTTTCTATCTCGAAACGCTGATTGTTGATGTCTTTCCTTGAACTATACAAAAACAGTATAAGCATTATCATGACGACTCCGGTGATAACGTACAATCCGGTAGCCTTCAACCGTATTTTTTTTTCAATATTCATTTTGTCCTTTTTGAGAATAAAAATAGGATGCATCACATTTTCGGATATAAAGATAGAATTTTTCAGACGAATACAGTTTATTTGCCGGTTTTTTGATAAATGTCAAAGCCTGTATGTCTGACTACAGGCTTTGACCGGCTATATATAATTTGTTCAGTCGATTAAAACGAATGGGACAGCGAAATTGAAAAACCATTTGCTTTCTTAGTGACATTGTCGGAGCTATTTTGGTCGGTCAGACCCCAGTTATAGCGAAATTTAATCAGAAAGTCGTTATATCCAATGCCTGCTCCAACTCCCAGCTGAACCATGAATCGTTGAAGATCAGAATTATTTTCGAACTCACTGTATGGTTGGTCGTTTCCAACTGTCACTCTCTGAGACAAAAAGTAAGAAAAGTCCGGTCCACCAAAAGCTTCGACCCTTAAGCCATCGGGCATTGGGATAGCAAAAACCAAGTCGAGCGGAAAATTAAGCGTATGAGCTTCTGTAAGCGTATTTTCGCCACCATTGGAAGTGTTGTTAAACAAATAAGAATAAAGTAAACTCCAGCGAAGTCCGAGTGGATCTTTGTCGGGCACCGAGAGACCGAAACCTGCCTGAATCCCATCGAATTTTTGAGTGTTAAGGATATTTACACCCAATATATTCGTAGTGGTTGTAAAAGTCGGTTGCGTATATCCAATCTGGAAAAACGGTGTCTGCGATGCAGCGGTATTGCTGAATGCTAAAGCGATAAAAAGTGCTATACCTGCGATTGTTAACTTAGTTGTTTTCATATTTGTATTTGTTTAGAATGTTAGGTAAATAAATTATTTATTTATAAAGCTACTGTTAATCCAAGTTTCCCATTTGTAAATGCGTTCCCACCGCCGAACTCCAGATTAATACCTACGTTTTTGCTGAGGTAATATCGTGTCCCAATCTGTGCGCCCAGGCCTAATCCCGAAGTTCCTGATCCATTGTAATTGTCCGGCGAATTCCAGATATAAAAACCTGCATTCAAGCCTGCGTACAGATCCCAGTGTGGATTAATGTTGAGTATTCTGTTAAAGTGGTAATTGACATTTCCGGAAATTCCGAGAATACTGTTGTCGTAATATATATCGTTTACATTTTGATGATAATACCGATACGACAATTCTCCGCCTAAAGTCACGTCACGGTGAATGTAGCCATCTATTCCCAGATAAACAGGTATTCCCCAGTCGGACAATCCAACACCAAAGTTTAACTGATTCTTTCCCGTGCGCTGTCCGAATGACATTGTTGTAACTGCGATAAGTACTGATAATAAAATATACTTTTTCATAAGTTTTATATTTGATTGATTATTATTGTCTTGAATGTTTTTTAGTGGTGTCCATGCCCTCTGTTTGCGGATTCGTTACGGCCATGTTTGACGTAATCCTTTTTGTTCCGGTAGTTGGCTTCCTTATAGTCCCGAATACTTTTTTGTTGTTTTCCCTGATAATTGCCATATTTTCTTAGGTTTTCTTTGTGATGTAAGAACGGTCGGGGACTGTTTAACACTATTTTGTAAGTGTTGTAAAGATCGTAACGGCGATATGCCGGAGGCAATTTCGGTGAATATTTCCAATGATTACCTACCGGATAAATGAACAGATGTTGCGGAATATTATAATAAATACCCAATTCCGGTAAGAAATAATATTCTGCATAATCGTATGTTGCAGGTCCCCACTGAGGTTGAAGATGAATATTGACACTTACTCTTACCTGAGCATCAACAAGCGTTGCACTTGCGAAAACAAAAGCGAGAAATAGAATGGTGGTTTTAATCGTTTTCATAAAAGTTCATGTATTTAGTTTGATTCAAATTTGCTTCACCGGATTTAATCCGTTATGCATACTAAATATCCAACTTTTATGCCTGCTGTTTATGTATCTTATATACAGATATATATGTTTTTTGATGGGTGTGGAATAATGTGTAATGGTGTGGAGGATGATGTGAATTTTTCCTCGTTTATTGAGCTTAAAAGGTTGAGGCGTTTTTCATGTGTTTTTAACCAAAAAAGCCAATAGATAGAATGTTGGTTGAAATGAATGTACAGATATATAAATTTTATCCGATTATAATTTCAGATAAAAATCCTTGACGAGCAGATGGTAATCCGGGGTATATTCCTGTCGGTTGTTGGTTTCAATGATAAGATCAGAAGTAACGGTTGTTTCGTCTGTAAACCCGAATTCAAGCAAGAGTCGTTTAGCCTGTTTCCCCTGCTTTGGAATTAAACAGCTTTTTCTCAGACAATTCAATCCCGAAATCTTAGTCGCATAATCAATTAACTTCTCAGCTTCAATAACCGGAAGAATAAATGAAACAATACCGGAAGGATTCAGTAATTTGATGGAGCAATCCAATAAGTCCTGATGCGTTAATTCATCTGCATGTCTGGCCAGATTTCTCTTTTCTGATGGCGTTTTTAACGACTCCAAAAAATAAGGAGGATTAGAAACGATAAGATCATATTTGTTTGCTGTTGTTTCGGTAAAATCCTGTATGGAACAGCATTTTACATGAATTCTTTCTCTCCATGGCGAATTGTCAACGTTCTCTTGTGCCTGCAGAACAGCATTTTCTTCAATATCGATGGCATCAATTATTGCGTTGCTGCGTTGAGCAAGCATGAGGGCGATAAGTCCGCTTCCCGTTCCGATGTCCAGAATTTTTTTAGCATTATCCACATTAGCCCAAGCTCCCAGCGTCACCCCATCAACACCAACTTTCATGGCACATTTGTCATGAAAGACCGTAAATTGCTTGAACTTGAAATATGGATTCGGCATTACCTGCGGTTGTTCGTGTTAGATGAACTGTTGTTGTTGGAAGATCTTGATGGTGTGGTAGTGTTTCTGCTGTTGTTACCTGTTCGGTTGCTATTGGTTGGTGTGCTGTTACTATTCCCGGATGGACGAACTGCTCTATAAGTACTGCCACTGCTGTTTTGATTGTTATTAGATGGGGCGGCACTTCGTGTTGTCGAAGATGGAGTGTAATTTCCTGATTTTCTGGAGGTAGTGTTATTGTTGTTGTTCGATACAGGAACTGGTTGACGCTGATATTTTTGTTGGGTGTTACCTGCTCTGAAAGTACTGTAATTATTGGTGTTTGGTGTTTGATTTACAGGCCGCCCTGTCCGATAAACGGTGGTTGCTCTGTATTGGGTGTTGCTTTCTCCCGTTACAGTATTATTAGTAATGGTCCGGTATTTTGTCTGATCGTATCGTTTATCCTGCAAGCGAACATACTGGTCTTCGCTCAACACTTTTTGTAATTCAGTATCTTTGTTTTTTGTTCTTTCTATTGCTTCCGCTCTGCTATTTGAGATTTGCCGTTCTCTGGCATATTTGAGGTTAATTTCGTAAATTTTTTTAGCTTGATCAGGAGTAAGGTTCAACTCTTGTTGCATCTTTTCAGTTTGACGTGTTGCTTCTTGCTCGGGTGTGCGTTCGGGCGTACTGATTACTTCCTGAGCATTCACTCCAATGTTCAGGAAAAAAATCAAGACAAGAGATATTATTTTTACAAACTTCATTTTCTGTCAATTAAGTTAGCAAAAATCAACAATCATTATGCCACGGAAAGTTAAATTACTTTGATTAACATACTACAGTGAATCCTGATATTATTTATTAAAATCTCTTAGTTTAATATTGGTCAGTATTTTTTTTGTATGCAGAGTGAAATCACTATTCATGATCCAACCGTAATATCCCATGTCTGACTTCAATACATCGGTAACCTTCTGCCCTTTATATTTTCCAAAATTGATGATTTCCTCTCCTTTATCGTTGAAAACAATACGTCCTGCAAAATCAGCATTATTACTTTGTGAGGTAAACTTTGAAAGAAATTCAACATCATTTTTTAACTCGGGATATTTATCTAACTGCGCTTTTAAAACTTCGTAGGTTGCCAGTGTGTCGGCTTCGGCGCCATGAGCGTTTATGAGTTCTTTTTCACAATAAAATTTGTAAGCAGCCGATAGTGTTCGGGCTTCCATTTTATGGAAAATAACCTGAACATCTACAAATTTGCGTTTCATTAAATCAATGTCCACGTCGGCACGAAGCAATTCTTCGGCAAGTAATGGAATGTCGAAGCGATTGGAGTTATATCCTGCCAAATCACAACCTTCAATATCTTTGGCTATTTCTTTGGCTACTTCTTTGAACGACGGACAATTAGCCACATCTTCATCTGTTATTCCATGTATGTTCGATGATTCTTTAGGGATGGGAATTCCCGGATTTACACGGATGGTCTTAGTTTCTTCTCGCCCGTTGGGATATACTTTATGACAGGATATTTCAACAATTCTGTCAGATACTATATTGGTTCCTGTTGTTTCAAGGTCGAAAAATACCAAAGGATTTCTTAAATTGAGTTTCATTTATTTAGATATATAGAAGAAAGACAAAAGAACAAAGACCATTCAATCTTTGTTCTTTTGTCTTTGCTCTTTGTTCTTGTTTTTTAATCATTTAATAACATGGGCATTAACAACATAAGTATGTCCTCGTTTTCTTCGTTTTCGAAAGGAAGAATCAATCCTGCTCTGGAAGGATCACTTAATTCTATGATTACTTCGGTGGAGTTGACATTTGATAAAATTTCAATAAGGAACGAAGATTTGAATCCGATTTTGATCGGATCGCCTTCAAATGAGCAATTAATGGTTTCCTCGGCTGAAATTGAAAAATCAATATCCTGAGCCGAAATATGTACCAAATTACCATTGAAGTCGAGTTTTATCAAATTGCTGGCTTGATTGGAGAATACCGAAACACGTTTTAAAGCATTCAGAAGAATGGCTCTGTCGACAATGATTTTATAAAGGTTCGATTTCGGGATAACTCCATTGTAATTCGGAAAGCGACCTTCTACCTGACGACAAATCATGGTGTAGTTTGATAACTTGAAGTAGGCATTTTTAGCATCGAATTTCACTTCTACTTCACCTGATTCACGGGGTAAAATGTTTTTCAGCATGGTCGCAGGTTTTTTGGGAAGAATAAAGCTCAGCTTTTCTTCCTCTTCGCTGATACTTGCCGAGATATAGGATGTTTTATATCTTACTAATTTGTGCGCATCGGTAGCAACCAGCGTAATTCCCTCTTTGGTTATATCGAAATAAACGCCGTTCATCACCGGACGAAGTTCATCATCTGCCGTACAGAAGAGGGTTTTCGAAATACCTGCCGATAATTGATTTACATTCAGAAGCAGAGTGTGGGTATCTTCCTGAAGTTGAGGTAGGCGCGGATATTCGTCGCCATTTTGTCCGATAAAATTATAGGAGCCGTTAGCCGAAGTGATCACCATTGCAAGATTGGTATCGTTGATGGAGAATGTAAGCGGCTGATCAGCAAACTCTTTCAAGGTGTCGAGTAACAAACGCGAAGCTACAGCTACCTTTCCGTTGCCTTCAGAATTTTCTACTTCCATTGAGGTGATAAGCGTGGTTTCAATATCCGAAGCTGTCATGGTTAGTGTATTTCCTTCGAGACTGAAAAGAAAGTTATCCAGAATGGGAAGCGAATTTTTATTGTTGATGACACGACTAATTGCCTGCAAATGGCTTAGCAGTACAGTACTTGAAACAATGAATTTCATATATAGTTTATTTTGGTAGTGTTACTAATAGATTTGATGAACAAATGTAATGTTTTTTTTAAATAAAATAAATAGTAACAGGCATTTTTTGCTGATTTTGTTCGATATATTCCTGTTTAAAGTCTTATTCAGCAAACAAGCCTGCAAATCATTTATTTGCAGGCTTGTCAAATTCTTTTTTAATTAATCAGAAGTTCAAAGTGGCGCCC
>WSSedL1CaDRAFT_10001348_pt1 | contig 14573 bp, 7 predicted proteins | sample WetSurSL1Cattail_FD_9464 | JGI IMG/M metagenome (IMG submission 9464)
TTGCGGAATAATCAGTTGAAGTGTATGCGTGCCAGCTTTCAGGTCTCCCAATTCGATGTAGTATGGATTCGTGATTGTGCCAGGACACCAATTGGAACGACTGTAGTCGGAGGAAGAAAGCCCATTGGCAAAGTTGCCCGAAATCGGGTTTTGCATCCTGTAAGAGCCACAATCCTCGCGCCAAGGAATCACTTCAAACACCTTTACGCCGTTGAGATAGAGTGTGTTTGGTTTTCTTAAGTATTCGTCGCCGTTTTCCCAGCCTCCATGACCGGTAGTGAGAAAACGTATCCGGGCATTTTTCAAGGGCTTGTCCAGGGTGAAGGTCATCTTCAGGCCTTCTTTGCCCTTGAATAGGTTGCGTAGTTCGTCTCCTTTTGCTTCAAACACGTCGAGGGAATTGAAAAGCGGTATCACCTTTTCAAAGGTAGATGCGGTCTCCTCTTGGTGTATCGTCAGGTTGGCACTCACCAAATGCCCTTTGGCATCGTAGTTCTCTATTTGAACGCCAAGGTATATCTCTTCCCCCGATAGCAGCGATGCGATGTCGGTGACCTCTTGCCGGAAGAAATTTTCTTGCGCCCATTCTTTCCCTTTGATTTGAAAGCCGTTTGCTTGAGCAAGGCCTGCCCCGAAAGAGGTGAAGAAGCGCATCAATTCGACATTCGGTTCGTAGCCTGGCGAGGCGATGGCAAAGTCTTTTTCTTTGCCCTTTTCTCCGATGTAAACCAACTTGCCGTTTTCTGTCTTGATTTTCGACGCTGGTATTAGAAAGACCGTTCCTGTGCGGTCGTAGGCATCGCCAAGGGATTTTTGAGTTACATCCAGAAAAATACGGCTTCCCGGTTTGAACTTTGGAAACTTGATCCTTTTCACTTGCGCGAGTCCTTGCCTGAATGCGAGTAAGGAATCGCTGGTCGGGGTTTCACCCGAAAAATTCAAACGGGCCTTTTCTAAAACGGGAATCGTTGTGTAGCGGCTTTTCCATAGCAGCTCGTTGTAAGTGAGGGCATTCACAAGAGGCAAGGCTTTGACCTGGCTCAGCACGAGGTGCGGGCTGTTTGTGGTTTTTTCCACCTTTTCGGCGGTGATCACATAATCCCCGTTGCGTGAAAATTCCAGCACCAGCCCGAGCTTGCTGCCCAAGACTGAGGGAGATCCTTTCAGCGGTAACTCGTTTGTGAACCATAGCTCGATGCGATTTGAATTGACCGTCGTTTTGGCCTTCCGGCAAGTGTAGCCTGCAATTTGTTTCGTCTCATTTGTGAGTTCGAAGGTTTGATTTTTGAGGGCAGTGGAATCCAACATCGCGATCAGAGCTCCCGGCTTCAAGGTTGCCAGCGTGTAGAGATAGCTGTTGGAAGCATCGATGACCGATTCCTGATAAGGGATTGAACCGGTATTTGTTAATATGGCATTGCTCGTGATCAGGGTTTCTTGTCTGTTTCCGATAACTACCGGAGACTGCGATGGAACAGGTTTTCCGTTGTATGTCACTTTGTAATTCACCCGGTAGCTTTCTTGGGCATGAGTGCGTGACAAACTGAAAAACGACAAGAGAAGTAGCGTTGCAAGATATTTATTCATATACAAAAAAAATGATGGTGGATCTAATGGATTGTTCTACTGCTTGGGCAAAAGCACCTCGTCGATTCGGATAGGTGCAAATTCTGATTTGGAGTTCAAAGATAGGAGAAATAGGTAGAACTTTGTGGTGTCCTTTTTGTTAAAAATAATCACTTAATCACTAAAAAAATAGCACTAAGTGGTGGCCACAATAGATTGTCGTGTTTTTTGAGCGGATTAGCCAATCTGTCAATTTGCAAACAAGCAACGGATGGCACTTTTGACCGAATTGATTTTACGACAACTAATTATTTCCACTACTTATTAATTAAAGGTTCTTTACTTGAATTAGAAAGTCTGCAGTTTCCTAAAACCGAGACTTTGTCCCTATTTTCTTTTCAGTAATTCTATTGGCATGGCGAACCTTATTCCCCAACTATCATACTTCATTTTGTCGAAAGAAACGTTCACCCCCAAATTCATCAGCTTGAATAAATCGATGTAATATCCGGCCTCCAGGTAGTTCTTTTGGTTGGGGGTGTAGAGGTATTTCAGTTGCACCGATTCATTGAAGAGTTTTCCCTGTAGAAATGGCAAGTATTTCAAGAAGATGTACTTGCTGCTATAACCGATTTTGGTGGAAAGCCAATAATTGTTTGTGGCAGAACTGTATGGATTCAAGAACATGAAAGTGGTGAGCGGCCTTTTCTGCGTGAGCCAAAAATCCCCCGATGTATTGAAAAATTTGTAATCGGCAAAATTCATCCGGTCGGTTTTTCCCAAGAACGAACCTCCGTTGAGTCCATAGCTGATGCTGCTGAAAAGGCTTGTCTTGAATTGTTGCGTGATGTAGGCATCCAATTTGCGAAAGTGGCTATTGTTGCTCCAAATAGATGAAAATCCTTCACTATAATTGAGTTTGAAGGTTGGGAAACTGGAATATTCGTACTCTTTGCGTCCGTTTGATACGGTATAATAATGTTCTGGAGTGTATTCCAAGCCTACGGTATAAGAAGCCAAATCAGAAAAATCGGGACTTTGAAGGTTTTCCGTTATGTCTTTTTTTCGTTTAAATAGGGCAAACGTGGTGTTGTTTTCGAGAGGAGACCTTCTCTCAAAAGCCAAGTTTGTAGAGAGCCTCAATCCATTGCTTAGGTCAACTTGATTGCTTATTTCAGCGTATTTTTTGCGGTAGAACATCACGATGTTACTCTGACGAATTAGCGAACTGAAGGCATTGTCCAAGCGAGTTGGCCCTTCAGGATTGAAGTCTGTTGCCACATCTCCAAATGAGAGAGCCAACTTGCCGATGCGCATGGGCGCATACGAAAGGCCAATGTCCGTTTTCCAGGCCAAAGATTTTCGGGCGGTGGTGTAATAGATGTCGGGAGAAATCTGCAATTTATTTGTCTTTCCGAGCTTGGTCGTCACCGATATCTTTTGCCCAAGTTCGAATCCATCCACAAAATTGTAATCGCGAAGCGCCCCGATAATTCCGCCGTAATTGAACGTCCATTTCGTAGAATCACCGCCGATTTGTCCGCCCATGACAATGTCGGAGCTTTGAAATTTGGCATCTGTCTTTTTCTTGCGGAGCGAATCCAGATGCAATTGCACCGAATCTTTTTTCGCAAAACTTTCTATCTCTTTTTGGTTCAGAGGAACGTTTCGAATGTCTTTCCAATAAGCTGAATCGCGTTTGGTGGCCAACGTGTCCGCTGTTTTCTTATACCTGTCAGGCAGAAGGCTCAAGTTGAGATTTTTCTTTTTCTTTATTGGCAGTGGCTTTATTTCGTTGCGGACGGAATCATTCACCACCAAATTAGTGTATTTGATGGAGGAATGGTAGCTGAAATTGCCTCCGTAACCGAGAATATTTGCCGTCACGTAGTTGTTGAAAGCTGTTGGCAAATAAACTGCCTCGCTCAACTTGCCGTAGCTAATCACGAAATGTTGGTCAATGCCATACGCCGAAGAAGATAGGTCGGCGTTGCGAATGTCCCAACTGTTGTCGGCGATGTAAATGTAGCCGGAAAATAGTTCAGGATCTTTGAGCTTGGGAATGACCTTTATTTTATTGATGTTTTCGCTGTTTTCGTCAGAAAAACCTTCGTAACGGAATCTATAATAGCCAAAAGCTTTCGGGTTGAGAGGTGAGATGCACCCCATAAATCGGGGCAAATAGAGTGAACTGGTGACAAGTCCGATTGTTTCTTTCGGGCTCTTGTTGTCGGGAATGCTGCTTTTGAAAGCTTTAACGGTTTGCTCGTATTTGTCGGGTGCCGTGAACTTGACCGTGCTGAAAGACTCTTGTACGAACAATTTGTCCTTGTATTCGGAAGTCTTCACTCCGTCTTCATCTCCGCTCAGCTTGTCCAACATTTTATTCACTTTGGTGAGTTCCATGTTGCCTTTGATGTAGCATTCCGCTTCGTATTCCTTCACTATTTTTTGGTAGAATGGAGTTTTGGCAATGGCTTTGCGCATGATTTCGTAAGCCGGATCTTCTTTGTTTGCGACAACCACCTCCTGCAAGTTGAAATCTTTTGCTTTCAATTGGATCTTCCGATAAATTTTATCATTTGCAGGGATTTGCACGATATCTGAGAATGTTTCGTAGCCGAGGCAGCGATAATCCACATGATAAGACCCTGGCTTCAACTTTACCTGAAATTCGCCACTTTGGTCGCACGCGACCCCTTGCTTGGTTTCCCGGATCAGGATCGTTGCACCCATCACAGGCTGTCCTTCCGCTTGATTGATGATTTTTCCTGAAAAATTTTGGGAATAAGCGGGCATGGCTGTAATGGCTGTAATGAAAGTTATAATAAACAGCAAAAGCACGAGCTTCAAGCAAACAATCTTCATACCAAGTAAGGATAGGTGTATGTTAATTTATTTATGCAAATGTATTGTTTTAGTATTTATCTTTCAGTATAGCTTTAGCAAATTATTAGTAAAAAAATCATTATTTGCGCTAAAATAATCAAAATAGCCACCTTGTGTTTGCTTCAGAATGGTTATTTTTACATCCATAATCAACAAAACGATATATCATGAAAAGTGATCCCAAAGAATGCCTTTATTGCCAAAACAATGAAACCCTTCACAGCCTGATGATCGAGATAGCCCAACTTCGAGTTTCGCGAGTTTTCCTATTCAAAGAACAAACCTATCAAGGCCGTTGCCTGGTGGCCTATAAAGACCATGTGAACGATTTGTTCGAACTTGATGACAATGACCGAAATGCGTTTATGGCCGATGTGGCTCAAGTGACACGTGCGATGGATCAGGTTTTTCAACCCGAGAAAATCAATTACGGGGCTTATTCCGACAAGCTTTCCCATCTCCATTTTCATTTGGTCCCCAAGTATGTGGATGGCCCTGATTACGGAACTGTATTCCAAATGAATCCAAGCAAGGTTTATTTGAGTGATGCACAGTATCAGGAATTGGTGGATGCGGTGAAGGCGAAGTTGTAACAAAGCATTTTGAATTCAAAAGCTGAAAATGCTGGAGCAGCCGAGGTGTGCTCCGGCATTTCGCTTTTCAGAAAAATAGCCTTTGAACCTAATCAACCGGCAAGGATGTTACTTGTTCCTTGCGATTCTTTAAATTTTCCCTTATATTTGGTTTTCATAAACAAACATTGTCCATTACTATCCGAGATTATGACCACTTCACACAACGACACTTTCCGACTGGCTGCCGATTTGGTGATGTTCACCTATCAGAATATTTTCCTCACGGGAAAGGCTGGAACGGGCAAAACTACTTTCCTCCACTACATCCGCAAGCATACTCGCAAGCAGGTGATTGTGGCGGCTCCTACGGGCGTGGCGGCGATCAATGCAGGAGGAGTCACTCTGCATTCTCTGTTCCAATTGCCATTCGAGGCTTTTGTTCCCGACTTTGAAGGTCGGCGAAAGTTAGATTACCATTTTCGTGTTCGCAAATCGAAAGTGGAGATGTTTCGTGAATTGGAATTGTTGATTATCGACGAGGTCAGCATGCTTCGTGCTGATACGCTGGATGCGATAGATGTAACCCTGAAACGTTTCAGGGGCAATTCTCGTCCTTTCGGTGGTGTGCAGGTGCTTTTTATCGGTGACTTGTTTCAGTTGCCGCCGGTGGTACACAACGACGAATGGGAAAAGTTGAAGCCGCACTACGCATCCCCGTTTTTCTTTGATGCGCAAGTGCTGAAAAATAATTTGCCCGTGTGCGTGGAGCTTACCAAGGTGTATCGCCAGACGGAGCAATCGTTTGTGGATATTCTGAACCGAATCCGCGTGAATGCAGCTACTGCGGACGACTTTCAGTTTCTCAACAAACGGTATCAACCCAACTTCCAGCTGACTCGCGAAAACAAATATGTGGTGCTTTCCACCCACAACTACCGCACCGACCGCATCAACGAAGATGAATTGGCGAAGCTATCTGGTAGAACAGAGGTGTTTCACGGTTCGGTGAAAGGCGAGTTTTCAGATAGCTCGTTGCCGACAGAAATGAACCTGCGTCTCAAGGTGGGGGCACAAGTGATGTTTGTCAAAAATGATTCGAGCGACAAGAAGCGTTATTACAACGGAAAGCTGGCGGAAGTGACTGTTGTAAAACCAGATAGCATCTTTGTCCGCTTTGAGGATGGCGAAGAGATGGAGGTGGAGCCGGAAACGTGGCAAAATATTCGCTATTCCATGAATGAGGCTGGTGAGATAGAAGAGCAGGAGATTGGTTCGTTTAGCCAATACCCTTTGCGGTTGGCCTGGGCGATCACGATTCATAAAAGCCAAGGCCTCACTTTCGACCGGGTGGTCATTGATGCCGGACAAGCTTTTGCCGCCGGGCAGGTGTATGTTGCGTTGAGTCGTTGCACTTCGCTTGACGGGATTGTGCTTCATTCGCGGATAGAACCCAAAGCCGTGACTTCCAACGAGGACATTTCTGCTTTTTCGGAGTTGATAGCCATTCCTGAAAAAATTGAGGACTTGATTGCTCAGGAAAAGCCGCACTATTGCAGCACGAGCTTGAAGCGTTCCTTCGAATGGCTACCTGCCTTGAGATTGGTTGACTCATTCCGTGAATTGATAGAGTCGAAGAAACTACCCGATGAAGAGGAAGCGATGGCCGCTGCTTACCAAATTCGTTCGGCTGTCATGACCGAAATATCTGTAGCGGACAAATTTCGCCAGCAGTTGGATGAGATCTTGCGTGCGGATACATCCGAAGAAAATCGAATTCAGATTCTACGGGATAGGGTGGGCAAGGCTGTGGCCTTTTTCAAGCAGGATTTCGTTGAAAAAGTATTACGCCCGATGGAAAATCATTTGGCTTCGTTGCAGCATGCCTCGAAAGTCAAATTGTATTTGAAAAATTCCCGTAAGATCTACGAGAGCCTATTTGCCTTTATTTCAAAAATGGATGCCGTGTATTATGGCGAGACCTTGCTGTCCCCGGAAAATCCGATTCCTATAAAGATTTCTTCTCCTGAAAAAAGGAAGTTCCCGGGAAAATCTACTTCAGAAAGTACTCCAAGGCCTCAAAAAGGCGATTCTGCGAAATTGACCTTCGAACTATTTAAAAGTAAGAAATCGTTGACGGAAGTGGCACAAGCAAGAAACTTGACATTGACCACCATTCAAAGTCATTTGTGTGAATTTGTTGTTTCGGGCGAGGTTTCCATTTTTGAGTTGGTGGATGAAGCGAAAGTGAAAAAGTTGCTGCCGCTGGTACGTCATCTTCCGGCCAATGCCTCGTTGGGAGCAGTTCGGCAGGAGGTGGGTGAGGAATTTTCGTATGGAGATATAAAAGCTGTTTTAGCACATGTGCATGCTATAGGTGCAAACAAGAGAAATGAGAGCTGACAACGGGTTTGCCAACTCTCATCAATCAAACTCAATTTATCATTTGAAAACAAAAACTCTTTCTTCTACAGGAAGGAACTCTTTTTCTCCTGGTTGCTCCAAAGGCAGGCCAAAAGGCATTTGAGCAATCAGTTCCCAATCCGGACTAATCTTCCATTCTTTCGATACTTTTTCCACGATCAGATTGCCGTAGTGTTGAAGCGAAACTCCAAATCCAGCTTCTTCCAGCAATGCCCAAATCGTGAATTGATGCATGGCCGACGATTGTTGCGACCAAACGGGAAAGTTGTCGCTATATGCCGGGAATTTTTCTTGCAAAGCCCTTACTCCGGCTTTGTCTTCATAGAAAAGAACGGTGCCATAACCTGATGCGAAAGAATTATCGATTTTTCCTTCTGTTGCAGGATATGCACTTTCTGGAACGATAGCCTTAAGCGTCTCTTTGGTTATTTCCCACAAGCGGCGATGCTGGTCGCCTAACAAAACTACTGCTCGTGCTGTCTGAGAGTTAAAAGACGAGGGTACATGCAGAATAGCAAATTCTACGATGTCTTGAATCTCTTTGTCCGAAATAGGAGACTTGTCGCTTAAAGCATAAAAAGAACGTCTATTTTGAACAACTTCTTTAAAACTACCCATGATTTTTTTTGTTAATGATTTTATTTATAACAACCCCGCATGTAGAATGTTTAGGAATAGATGTTAAATAAATCAATTTACACGAGATATTTGTTTTCCTGCGAAGAAGCCTAAAATATTTCCAACTACTTCGTGTTGCATTTCCAATCGGCTTTCCACTGTTTTTGTCCCAGCATGCGGAGTGAGGATGACATTTTCAAGGTCAAATAATTCGGGTGATATTTTAGGTTCATTCTCGAACACATCGAGTCCTGCACCACCAATTCTCCCTTCTTGAAGTGCCTCGATCAATGCTTTTTCATCCACGAGGCTGCCTCTTGCCACATTCACGAGCAAGGCGTTGCTTTTCATCTTCGAGAAAGCATTGCTACCAAATAGATGGAATGTTTCGGAGGTGGCGGGTGCATTGATGGATATAACATCCGATAGCTGGAGCAGCGATTCGAAATCAACAAATTTCGCATTGTATCTGCTTTCGATGGAGGCATCGAGTGGGCGGCGATTGTTGTATATTACATTCATGCCAAAAGCAATGGCTCTGCGGGCAACAGCTTGTCCGATGCGTCCCATCCCAAATATTCCGAGCGTCTTGCCATATAGGGAGGTGCCGAGGTTGTTGTAGAGTCCCCAACGAAGCCCTTCCTGTGTACGCAAGGCAGAGTTGTAGAATCCGATACGGCGTGCTGTCGCCAGTATCAAAGCAAAGCAGAGTTCGGCTGTGGGTTCCAGCACAGAATTTGGCGTATTGGTAACGGCAATGCCTTTCGAGGCTGCATATTCCGCATCGATGTTGTCGTATCCAACCCCAAAGTTTGCGATCAGCTTTAAATTTTTTCCACAATCAATGATTTCTTTGTCGGTCCGATACCCGAAATTAGGAACTAATACATCTGCATCAGCTATCAAATGAAGCAATTCCTCCTTTTGAAAATATTGTTTCTCTGGGTAAATCAACTCGAAGTTTTCCTCCAGAACCTTAAATCCTGCTCTGTCGAAGTTGTATCCTAATAGAATCTTCTTTTTCATAAAAATATCTTTTGTTGATGAATAGACTCTGCCCGAATTTTGCCAGATATTCAGTAGTTAATCGGCTATTTTTCTTGAACCCACGTTAAACCCGTAATTTCTCTTTCAAGAATTTTCCCGTATAAGAAGCCTTGCAGGCCGCTACTTCTTCCGGTGTGCCTTGGCAGACGATGCTTCCACCTTTTTCTCCCCCTTCAGGGCCAATGTCGATCACATGGTCGGCACATTTGATGACATCCATGTTGTGCTCGATGATGATGATGGTGTGTCCGCGCTCCAGCAGCGAATCAAAAGCTTTTAGCAAGGTCTTGATGTCGTGGAAATGGAGTCCGGTAGTAGGTTCGTCAAAAATAAAAAGTGTAGGTTCTGATTTTTCCTCCCCGAGGTAATAGGCCAGTTTGACGCGTTGGTTTTCACCACCCGACAAAGTGGAAGAAGATTGTCCAAGCTTAACGTACCCTAAACCGACATCTTGCAACGGTTGCAGCCGTTTCACGATTTTCTTTTCGATGCTTCCTTTCCCTTGAGAGAAAAACTCAATGGCTTGATGGATGGTCATTTCCAGCACATCAAAGATGCTTGCTCCCCGATACACTACGTCCAGCACATCGTCCTTGAATCGTCGTCCATGGCACGATTCACATTCTAAGGTGATGTCTGCCATAAACTGCATTTCCACCGTGATGGTTCCTTCACCTTTGCACTCTTCGCAACGACCACCTTCCACGTTGAACGAGAAATAAGCGGGTGTGAAACGCATTTGTTTCGACAAGGGTTGTTCTGAAAAGAGCTTGCGGATTTCGTCGTAAGCCTTCATGTAGGTCACCGGATTGGACCGTGAGGAGCGGCCGATGGGATTTTGATCCACCGATTCCACGCTCTTGATGAGGTGCAAATCTCCGCCTAGCTGGTTGAACAATACGAGTTGTTCGCTGCTGCCGTTGTAGTGTCGTTGCAAGGCATTGACAAGCACATCACGCACAAGCGACGACTTTCCCGAACCGCTCACTCCGGTGACAACGGTCATCACTCCGAGAGGGAAGCGGACGTTCAGGTTTTTCAGGTTGTTTTGCCTCGCACCCTGTATTTCTATGTAGTTGTTCCACTTACGGCGGAAAGCAGGCAGGTCAATCTGATCTTCGCCGTTGAGGTAGCGCACGGTGTGGCTGTTTGTCCCTTTTTCAAGTCCGGAAATATCTCCCTGATAAACCACTTCGCCGCCCAATCGCCCCGCATTGGGTCCAATATCGATGATGTAGTCGGCGGCACGGATGATTTCCTCGTCGTGTTCCACCACTACCACGGTGTTTCCCAGAGCCTGCAACTCGCGTAGCACATCGATCAGCAAATCGGTATCCCGTGAATGAAGTCCAATGCTGGGTTCGTCCAGGATGTAGAGCGATCCCACCAAGCTGCTTCCAAGCGAGGTAGCCAAGTTGATACGCTGGCTTTCCCCTCCCGAAAGGGTGTTCGAAAGCCTGTTCAGGGTCAAATAGCCCAAGCCCACTTGCACCAGGAAGCGGATCCGGCTGTGTATTTCGGTCAGCAACCGTTTGGAAATGGCTGTGTCTGTTTCGTCGAGTTCAAGTTCGTGGAAAAACCGTTGCAATTCAGTGACAGGCATCAATACTAGGTCGGCAATCGATTTTCCTCCGATTTTCACATACAAGGCTTGTGGTTTCAAGCGCGAGCCACGGCAGTCTGGGCACACAGTTTTCCCCTTGTAGCGAGCCAGCATCACCCGGTATTGGATTTTGTACTGGTTTTCTTCCAGCATCTTGAAAAAATCGTTGATGCCTTCCACTCCCGGCGCACCTTTCCAAAGCAAATCTTTTTCCTTGTCGGTCAATTCAAAATAAGGACGGTGTATAGGGAAATTATGTTTTGCCGCAGCATGTATGAATTGGTTTTTCCACTCCGACATTTTTTCACCTCGCCAGCATACAACCGTTTCCTCATACACCGAAAGGCTTTTGTTGGGGATCACCAAGTTTTCGTCAATACCAATCACCCTGCCAAAGCCCTCGCACTTTGGACAGGCACCTACCGGGCTGTTGAAACTGAACATCAAGTCTGTTGGTTCTTCAAACTCCATGCCGTCTGCCTCGAATTTTTTGGAATAGGAGAATTCCTCCGTTCCTGTTTCTGTATAAAATCGGAGAATACAGAGTCCGTCGCCTTCGTAAAAAGCCGTTTCGGTAGATTGCGATAAGCGGCTGATGGAAGCATTGTCCTTGTCGGCACTCAAACGGTCGATCACCAACAGCACTTTCTCAGGATTGATGTCTTTTTTGGATGATAGCAGTTCGTCAATCCGAATCATCTCTCCATCCAGTTCCACTCGTGAAAAACCTTCTTTCTGAAGGATTTCCAATTGCTCCCGTATGGTTCGTTCTTCTCTCAACAAGATTTTAGTCAGCACCACGAAGCGTGTACCTTCGGGGTAGCCCAGCATTTGGCGCACGATGTCGCTCACTTGATTCTTCTTCACCACTTGACCCGACACCGGAGAAATGGTTTTCCCTATTCGGGCAAACAGCAACCGGAGGTATTCGTAAATTTCGGTGGAAGTCCCCACTGTGGAGCGGGGATTCCGGGAATTCACCTTTTGCTCGATGGCGATGGCAGGCGGAATTCCTTTGATGTAGTCGGCTTCGGGCTTGTTCATTCGTCCCAAGAATTGCCGTGCATACGACGAAAGACTCTCCACGTAGCGGCGTTGTCCTTCTGCATAGAGGGTGTCGAAAGCTAAGGAAGACTTTCCCGAGCCGGAAAGGCCGGTGATGACGATGAATTTGTTCCGGGGTATTTCCACGTCAATGTTTTTGAGGTTGTTGACGCGGGCACCCTTGATGAATATACTGTTTTTGTGGGACATTTTATAGCTTTGATTTTGAACCGACAAAGGTACAGCTTTTAGGCTGAAAATGCAACCGTCCCTTCAATGATGAATGATCGAATCACTGAATTACAGGGTCACTTGTTCTCTTGTTCATCCGGTCACAATTTTCTCTGCGTGCCTTGCGTGTTTTTCCTTTGAGGTCTCTGCGTGAAATGAAAACTTATATGGCACGAATTACAAAGATTTGATCTAGCTTGCAAAAACAAAGCAGGGGACTTTCACAAGCACCCTGCCGCACATATATTTAATGTTAAATCAACTTGGTAGAATCCTGTATCCCTACAGTACTATTTCTTTACCATTATAGAAATCTAAAATCTTTGCTCTGAAAATGTAGTCGTACTTGGCTTGCAGCAAATCTGATTGGCTGCTGATTAGCTTCGTTTGCGACTCATTGTATTCAAACACGGTGGCTTTGCCCACGGCGTATTTATCTTTCGTGTAGCTGAACGCAATTTCCGCAGCAGCTACCGCTTTTTGCGTGGATTCGTATTTTGCGTGTGCACCCACGGCGTTGTAATAAGCCTGCTGGATGTCCTTATAGAGGGACTGCTTTACGCTCTCCAACGTTAACTGGCTGTTGAGTATCTCGTTGCGAGCTGTGCGGACGCTGTTACGGGTGGCAAAGCGGTTGAAAATAGGGATGCTTAGATTCAATGAAATGTTCTCTCCACGGCTGTTTTTCAATTGCTGTATAAAACTTTCACTAGACGTGCTATAATATCCTGCACCAATGCCCAACGATAGGCTCAGTTGGGGGTAGTAGGCGGATTGAGCGATTTTGAGGTTTTTCTCAGTGTACTTCACGTTGTACTCCGCCTGCTTCACTACGGGCTTTATGGCAATCGCATTTGCATAAATGTTATGGGGTGGCTGGATGCTTGCCGTATTTTCGGAAACAACGTCTTTTATGTCAGGGATTACAATGTCGAAACCTTCAGGACTTTGAATATTCAAGACCTGGGTTAGATCCAAGATACTTGTATTTAGACTATTGGCAGCTGTGACCACATTCTTTTGGTTGGTGGCGTGTTGCGATATCATGTCAAAAAGCTGCGATTCAGGCACTTTTCCTGCGTCTTTCAGTTCTTGCGTGCGTTGTATTTGCAAGGCGGAAAGTTTTTCTTGCTCTTTGTACACGCGCAATATTTCCTGCTTGAAAAGCACGTCCAAGTAATATACTGCTACGTTCAAGGCCAAATCATCTTTTGCTTTAGCCAAGCCTTCGAGGGCATAGAGCAGGTTCAATTCCTGAGCCTTGATCTCGTTGCTGGTTCTGAATCCGTTGAATAACGAAATGCTGGACGCGAGTGAACCAGAAGTTGTACCAGAAGTTGTATTCTTATATGTTGTGGTTCCATTTGCATTGAGTGTCTTCCCGAAGCTGACTACCTCGCCTATACTTGCTGTTAAGTCGGGCAGTCGGCTGTTTTTCGCCGTGTTGAGGCCGATTTCTGCATTCTTGCGTTTCAATTCTTGCTGCTGAATTTCGATGTTGTGTTTGGTGGCATAGTCGATGCATTCCTGCAAGGTCCACTGCTTTTGGGCAAAAGACGCTGAAAATAGCATGAGCAGGCAGCCGGTTATGATTGATGTTTTCATATTTCTTTTATTTGCAAATGACAAATCTTCGATTCTATAATTAAAACTGCTTGGGCTTCAAACCTTATTTATTATCGGATTTGTCAGCAGCTTTCTTCTCTTCTTTTTCAATTTTTATGCCCCGCACTTTCTCGCCTTTCTTCAACCCCGATTTGATTTCGATGCTGATGCCGTTCGACAAGCCAGTGGTGACGGCACGTTTGTCGAATGTTTGCTCAGGGGTTGCCGTTTTTAGCACATACACATACGACTTGTTGTTTTCGAACGTGATGCAGCTTTCGGGAACGGTGAGCACGTCGGAAGCCTGTTCCACCACGATCTCGGCATTGGCACTGTAGCCTGCGCGGATCTTTACCGAATTGGGGACTTTGGCAGCCCCTTTGATCTCGAACAAGATAGCACCGTTTTCTTCTGTTCCCTTGGGTGCGATGTATTCGAGGCTGGCATCGAATTTCAAGTTGTTCAATGCACCGATGGAAAGTTTCATGGGCATGCTGGTGTGGATACGTCCAACTTCCGTTTCGTCAATTTTTCCCACAAACAGCAAGTCGCTCATGTTGGCCACAGTGGCGATGGTGGTGCCGTCGTTGAAGGTATTTGCTTGGATCACGGAATTTCCTACTTTGACAGGAATGTCCAAGATTGTACCAGTGATTGTGGATCGGATTTGCGTGTTGCTGTATTGTGCTGTCTTCTTCGAGATACCGGTTTTCACAATGTCGAGGTTGTCTTTCGAAGTCTCTAATTCTTCCTTTGCCTTGCGTAACGATGTTTCAGAGGCATCCATATCTTCTTTCGATATTACTCCTTTCGAGAAAAGTTGCTTTTGGCGGTCGTATTCAGTTTTCACTTGGTTGAGGCTGATGTTGGCCACGGTCACCCTTGATTCGGCTGAATTCAATTGCGATATGTCCGGCACCACTTTCACTTTTGCGATCACTTCCCCCGCCGTGATGTAGTCGCCGGCTTCTTTG
>WSSedL1CaDRAFT_10001349_pt1 | contig 14536 bp, 10 predicted proteins | sample WetSurSL1Cattail_FD_9464 | JGI IMG/M metagenome (IMG submission 9464)
ATCCGTTGCTCCCTCATACCGGAAGGTCATATCCTTAATCTCCAACTCCCGGTAACCCTCCGGCACCGGTTTAGTTCCCTGCCAATCTTCAATCTCAATCTTATACTCAATAAAACGGCGGAAACGGTCTGCAAACTGTCCGACCTTCTGGAATTCCACAAGTCCGTAATTCATTGCATCCAGCCTGTTTCTTACACCGCTCTGGGCATTATTCATGGCAGCCACATCTCCGAAACCGATACTCCTCTTGATAATCGCCAGATATCCCAGATACATGGGGACACAGAAGAAGGAAAGGAAGGTAAATACCGTCACCCAATTAATTAAAGAAAGGATCGCTATTCTGACACCATAATGTTTTGCCTTTTTCGAAAGCTCGCTGATAGCCTCTTCAAATTGATTTTGTAAGGGCACCTCAATGCCGGACAGTTTGATTTCCTTCGCATATTCCGGCTGATAAAATACTCTTTTGGAGTAATCCGCTTTACGCATTATTCTCTTCTGCTCCAAATCAAATTCATATTCCGCTTTTGTAATGGAAAAACGGGTAATAATATTAATGATAAACCCGGCGATCGGAAATATTGCTATAATCGGATTAATTGTAAGAATTAATCCGCCTAGTGCAAGTATCGAAACTACATTACTAAGAATCCAAGCCGTGCTGATGATTCCCCTTGTGACCATTTCCTCTGACTGCGATACCGCGATTACAAAATCATCAAAATATTCCTTATTGTCGTAGCAGATCAAGTCAATATTAGCCGCTTTCTTAATGAAATCCGCTTGAATCTGACCACTTGTCAGCTGAAACTTGGCTCTTGCCCAGTTTTCAACACAAACTTCCAGAGACTGACCAAATCCGAATACTAGAATTCCAATTAATATTAAGACAATCAGCATCGTAAAATCCTTTGTTTTATCAGAGAGAAATAGGATGAACTGTCTAAGAAACATGGTATCAATCAGCGCATTAATAAGTCCGCAGACGACATGCGCCAAGATGACCATCACTACGATTTGTCGATTGATCTTTACTGCATACTTAAGAACATAGGCAACATTATCGATCAGTTGTTTTATGGTGAGCTTATTTTCTTTTGCTTCACTTTTAGGCTCGCTCTTCTTTTCCTTCAGATTGCTCATCTATGCTACCTCCGATCCTTCTCTGTAATTTCTTGCCTGAAGCTCGAACATCTTAGCATAGCTTCCATTCTTTTCAATCAACTCATCGTGGGTTCCGTACTCCTTAATCTGACCATTTTCAAGAAAATAGATCTTATCCGCAATTCTTGCAGCGGATAAGCGGTGGGAGATGAAGAATACCGTCTTCCCTTCCGATACCTGAAGCATATTGTTGTACATGTTATACTCGGCAATCGGATCAAGTGCACTGGAGGGTTCATCCAGAATTACCACATCCGGGTTTTTTGCAAATACTCTTGCTATCGCTATCTTCTGAGCCTGACCACCGGAGCATACATAGCCTTCGTCATCAAATTCCTTCGTAATCATGGTGTCGATTCCCTTCACCAAATCCGGTAGCTTATCTCCAAACTGGGCCTTAACCAACGAATCAATCACCAATTGCCTTTCTTCCTCGGTCTTTGGCTTGCGCATTAGAACATTTTCAGATAATGGAAGTGCAAAAATCTGAAGATCTTGGAATACTGTACCAAAGTGCTTATGATATTCTTGCGGATCATAGATATTGACATCCGCTCCACCAACGGTGAGCTTACCCTGAGTCACCGGATACAGCCCCATGAGCAACTTAATCAGCGTAGTTTTACCTGCTCCGTTTTCTCCCACAAGTGCAATTCGCTCTCCCCTTCTTATCGTAAGTGACAAGTCATTGATGACCGGCCTCTTTGCCCCGACATAAGTGAAAGTAACATGATCGAATACAATATCACCAAGACCTACCTCTACCTTCTTGGTACCCGGTATCCCCTGAAGAGATTCATAATTAAGAAATTCCTTCAGGTTATTCATATAGATACAATTGGTTCCTGCCTCGATCATCGTTGTAACACAGTTCTTTATCTGATAGGAAATATAACCTACTGCCGACAGCATTGCAATATAGGCTGCAAGCCGGGAGCTACCGTTAACCTTAATGGTATATGACACATAGATATAAGAGCTGAAGAAGGTTAATCCAAGGAATACTACATATTCCATAAATTGATAGTATGCGATTTTCTTGCGATGTCTTACATGTACCTGATAGCGCTCCGTGTAATTATCTCTGTGCTTTTTAAATAGAACATTACGAATTCCGTATAGACGTATCTCACTTGCATATTTTTTCTCATAGAATATTCGCTTTGCATATTCCATAACACGCTTGGTGCGAGTCTCATCATTACGAAGACTGTAATATTCCTTATTTTCTTTACTCCCGAAAAAAAGAGATGCGATAACCGGCGGTGCAACGAACAGGATCAACCAGGGATCTACCTTAGCTATAATACCCAGCGCACAAATGGAGGATAAAAGTGTTCCACAAGACAGGGACAGATTGAATAGACCATCCATTGCTTTTGTCAGGCATTCATCAAATACTTTGGAAAACTTATCATAGAAATCCGGTTGCTCATATCTGCTTAACTCAATCTGTGAGGACTTTTTGATAACCTTATGAAAGATATGTCGATAAACAACCGGTCTCTTTAGTCTGATATAAAAAGCATAGCCTGCTGATGAAAAATGGATTATGATATGCAGAAGGCAAAAGATGAGGATAATCTTCGCCAACCTTCCGTAATCAATCTTTTTTTCAATAAACGTATAAATCAGCTGTGTAAAGTATACGAAGAAGAATGAGTTGAACACTTCCTCTGTGCAGTTTTTAAAAAACGAATAGATTACACATCCTTTGTCTGCACCCCATATCATTTTCAGCGTATAATGCATGCTGCCGGTAACAGACATTTCATTGTTCTTATCTTTCTTGTCTTTCCTAATTTTCTTTACCTTCTTAGCTTTCTTTGCTTCTTCGTCCATATAAATCTCCAATCTAAAATCTACGCATGCAACTTACTCGCATGCATAGATTCAATGTACAAAATTGTTCTTTCATTTATTAATAAGAAATATTTTAACATATTTACCTTATTATACCAATATTAAAATCAATTATAAACAAAGATGATCGTCACAGTTCAGCCTTCAAAGAGGTGTATCCTGACTGGGAAAAAATGATTTCCGGTCGTGTCACTATCCTTGCTAGGCTGAACTGTAACAATTGCTTCGGTATTGGTACTGCCTTTACTGACTAAGGATCTCCTTCAGATATCTTCCGGTATAGGAGGCCTCTACCTTTGCAACCTGTTCGGGCGTACCTTCGGCTACGATATATCCTCCCATATTACCGCCCTCCGGACCGATATCAATGATATAGTCTGCTGACTTAATGACATCCAGATGATGTTCAATTACGATGACAGAATGTCCCTGGTCCACCAACTTATTTAAGCAATCTAAAAGCTTTGCGATATCGGACAGGTGAAGCCCGGTCGTAGGCTCATCGAGAATGTAGAGGTTGTGGGCTCCCTTCTTAATCTTAGCCAACTCATAGGCAAGCTTTACTCTCTGTGCCTCGCCACCGGAAAGGGTGGTGGAACTCTGACCCAGGCACAGATAACCAAGCCCCAGCTCATTCATAATTGTCAGCTTGTGCTTTAAATAGGTATGGTCCCGAAAGAACTCCAGTGCCTCTTCAACGGTCATATTCAATATGTCCGAAATGTTTTTTTCTCGGTATTTAATCTCCAGTCCCTCTTCACTGTAACGCATTCCCTTACACATCGGACAGATCGTTTCAATATCGGACATGAACTGAAGATTGGTCACAATAATTCCGTCTCCCGAACAATGCTCGCAACGGGTTCCATTTGCGTGTGTCAGGCTGAAGTCCAGTGCGCTGTAGCCACGTTCGATTGCCTCAGGCCGCGTAGCAAATAAATCTCTGATTTTATCAAAGAGACCGATATAGGTTGCCGGATTCGATTTGCTGTTCTTTCCGATCGGTGACTGGTCTATTCCGATGACATTATTAATCTGCTCCGAACCAAAGAGAAAATCATGCTTGCCCGGAACGATACGTGCGCCTGTTTTGTCTATTTTTAACTGCTTATACAAGATTTCATTGATCAGTGAGCTCTTGCCGGAGCCAGATACTCCCGTAACGCATAAGAATACACCAAGCGGAATATCCAGATCGACTTCCTTCAAATTGTTCTCTCTGGCTCCTTGGATGGAGATAAAAGTATCTCCAAGCTTTCTGCGCTGCTTCGGCACTTCTATCTTTGCTTTGCCGGAGAGATACCTGCCGGTCGCTGAGCTGTCCTCGTTCATGATATCCTGAAGCGTTCCTTCGGCTACGACATTCCCTCCGTGAATTCCGGGTCCCGGACCGATTTCAATTATATGATCCGCACTACGAATTGTCTCCATGTCATGCTCAACAACGATTACGGTATTGCCTATGTCTCGCAGTCTTTTCATCGTCTCAATCACCCTGCCGGAATCTCTCGGATGAAGTCCGATACTTGGCTCATCCATAACATAGAGCATACCCATCAGCTCTGAGCTGATCTGTGTAGACATCTTGATGCGCTGCATTTCACCACCGGAGATACTGTCACTTCTTCTGCTCAGACTGATATAATGAAGTCCGATCTCAACCAGCAGACTGATTCGATTAGCGATTTCACGGATAATCGTCTCCGCAACTTCTTTTATCTCAGGTCCAAAGCTCAAAGTAGAGAGGAATTCTAAGATTTCCGGAAGCTGCATTCTACAGACTTCATCAATATTCTTCTCTCCGATCTTTACCTGCAGGCGCTGTTTCTTCAGCCTTGCACCATTACATTCCGGACAAATTTTCTCGATCATGCAGTCCCTAATAAAATCCGGCTCAAAGGCTTCCGCAGTAGAGCTTCTGTGGATATACTGGCGATACCAATGCTCCAACTCATGGACATATCCCCAGAACGGCATTTCACGTCCAACAATCCAATTACGCTTCTTGGATTCCGGTGGCTGCTGCATCACTACCGGCTCACCCTTCGTACCATAGAACAGAAGATCATGAATCTCATTGGACAGTACGTTAAACGGCACATCCAGACTGAAGTCATATTGCTGTGACAGGCTGTATAACATAACGCTACGATAGCTGTCTTTACTGCTGATATTATAGACGGTATTCTTAAGTGCTCCCCTATTAAGACTTTTCTCGGGTGCAACCACCAGAAAACGCGGCTCTACCCTATAAGACATTCCGACTCCCATACAGGTATGACAAGCGCTGGCCGGTGAGTTGAAGGAAAAATGAAAAGCCTGCATGTCACAAAGAAACAGATGATGTTCCGGACAGGCAAAATTCTCATAAAAGCCCGGGATAGAGTCGCCGATAATCTCCACCTTGATCATGATATCCTCCTCCAATGAAAGCATGGAGGCCTCAATGGATTTGGTCAGCTGGATGTAGGAATCCTTCTTTAAGGTAAACCGGTCAACAATCAGCTCCATATGATAGGTCTTAGTTTCGTCCAACTCCTTCTTCTCCGCTAAGGAGAAGGGCTTTCCATCCACAAGCAGATTCTGATAACCCTTTTCTCTCAGACTCTGAAAGGTGTAGTTATAGTCTTCTCCGTAAATCTTATAAACCGGTGCGCGAAGCTCAATTACTGTGCCTATCGGTAGTGTTGATATTCTCTCTGCAATCTGGGCAGCGGATAATTGCCTTAGCGGCTTCCCACATTCCGGACAGCATCCGCTTCCTGCTGTGGCATACAAAAGCCTCAGATAATCATTAATATCAGTTACGGTTCCAACCGTAGATCTGGGATTGTTGTTACTTTTCTTCTGTTCGATGGCAATGACCGGGGACAATCCTCTGACATAATCTACTTTTGCTTTCTTAAGCTGGCTGATACGGCTCTTTGCGAAGTTAGATATCGAGTCCAGGAAACGCCTTTGACCCTCCCCGTAGATTACATCAAATGCTAGGGAGGATTTACCCGAACCGGATACGCCGGTAATAACCGTCAGCTTATCCCTCGGGATCTCAACGGATATATTCTTTAAATTATTTTGTTTTGCTCCGGATATTTCAATTGTTGTACGAACGGACATTTTCCTATCTCCTTTCTTACGTTAAAATTTAATATATTGATACGTTATTTCTTCTACTGCAAGTTTGCTTTTCGGTGTGATCCGAATCGTCTGGGAAAGCTTAACAATGACTCCCTTTTCAGCCAGATAATCAAGTATCTCTATAATAACATGACCATCTATACGGAAGAATTTCGCTATCATATTGACCGTCTTCATCTCACCGTCCGACATATAATCTAACACCGGCTTACTTATAATAGCCAGGTGCTGTTCCATATAGTGGTCGATTCCATGAATTGCTTCCAGAATCTCCTCGCAACTGTAATGATGAGACATCGCTCTGTCATAATAAGTCGAAATCAATGCCGGATTGATTGTCTGCGCCTTACGGATAACTTCCCTTGTCGGGATCTCGCCGCTTAAGCAGACCTCCATTTTGGCTATCACCTCTGCTGCCTTCAGAAGATAATACTGTGCATAGAGGGTATCTTCTTTCACCGTCAACCATTTTAAGGTCTTATCATAATAATAGCAAAGCTCACCGGCAGCATAAAATATGGTCTGTGCTATATCATCCTTACCGATTATTTTATAATTCTCAAAGTATTCGTATAAGCTGTCATCGGTAGAAAAGATGATCTTTCCTTTTGAAATGAAGGAATGAAGTATGCTGCCCCCTCCCTGCCGTTCCAGAAATCTTCTAAAATCACTTCTGGATATGATCGATATGTTAATCGTGATATCATCTTCAATCAAGCTAAAGGAATCATTCTTCAAATTCTGATCCCTTACAATCAACGTCATATCGATATCACTTTTTTCCCATACCTGGTCATAGGAAAGACTCCCGCCTAAGATTGCCGCTATGACATTCGGATCACCCTTGATCTTGTCTAAAAAGGAGTCGGTCGCAGCCTGAAAGCGCTTCGTCAGTTCTTCCTGAAGGTTTTTATCCATATTATCATTTCCTCACTTTCTATAGAATTACATATTATAACTATTCAGTACCCCGAGAAATCCTGGATACCGCCTATTCATTTGACATGTTACTATTCACAGCCCAGTCAGAAATCATATCACCATCTTTTACCGGGCTGTGAATAGTAACTTTGGCATATGGTCAATTATACAAAAAGATTTTCCAAAAACATGACAAAAATTGCTGTCTCACCGGAAATACAGGACAAAAATTGCGGTCTTCAAAAAAGCGTACATTTGTTCTTGTACAGAACAAAAACACTATGTTATAATGATAGGGAGTGATACCGAATATAACGAAGCGATAGGGTGGATATGGATAATAACTTATTGGAGATTATCAAGAATACAACTGAATATATTGAGAACCATCTACTGGAGGATATCAATCTGGACAGTATTTCCGAAAATGTCAACATGTCAAAATTCCATCTTCTTCGTATCTGGAAGGGTGCAACCTTAACCGGATTGATGGAATATGTAAGGCGCAGAAGAATTGCTTTATCCCTGGGGGATCTGATTCACGCGGACAGTAATATTGAATACATCTCTTGCAAATATTCCTTTGGCTCTGAACGTACCTATAACCGTGTCTTTAAGGAGGAATACGATACAACCCCCGCAAAGTGGCGCCGTAACCCAGCGCCGGTGAAAATTCTGGACAGCTTCAATGCCGACTTTATGAATGTTGCGGGAGAAGGTCTCATCTTCTTTCGTTCGATTTCTGTACTTCCCGCACTCACCATTGCCGGTATAGAATATAAGGTTGATATCTTGGATAATCATACGAACCAGACGGCTAACCGTCTGGGGGTTAACTTCTTTTACAATCATCGTCCTGAGGTAATTAATCCGGTGGAGAAAGACATCTATATCGGATTTACAACGATTCCCAAAGATTTCGGTAACTATACCCTCTATCAGCCCTCGGTACAGATTAACCAGAACAGTATCCTTGCCGCGGATATGAAGATCAAGCGGGTACTGCCACACAAATACGGCGTATTTACCTACATGGCACCCCATCGTCCGGAGGAAATAACATCAAAATCCCTGGGTTCTATCTGGAAGTATATTGAGGAAGTCTGGCGTCCTACTATTATGTTTGATCTTAAAGAAGATTTTCGCTTTGAATACATAAATTATGCGAAATGTAATAAACATTACTGCGAGTGTGATCTGTACTATCCGATCTGCGGGCTATAAGGGCAGAGTGTCGATAATAGGACACAAGCCGTGCAACAACTGCGGAAATAGTTAGTATAAATTAGTCTTTTTTCTCCCAGTCTATTCTACCTTGTGATAGCCAAATTGTCTTTTTATATATTACTTCCCAGCCGTTAGCAATACTGAATTTCCATTTCATATCCTTGTCGTATGAATCCTCAGAAATGGTATCCCAATTAACGCCACCATCATGAGTTACATAAACTAACGGGGATGATGCTTCCGAACCATATTCCATTGTAAATAACATACCATCATTTTTCGAAAAGAAAACAGGGGGGACCGTACCAAATGTAGATGTTTTACTTTTCTTTGGAATGTCCAATTTTTGCAATTCCCAGGTGTATCCGCCATCTGATGTTTTATACAATCCGATATAATCTTCTTGAGGGGTATCTGCTGTTATCCAGCCGATTTCATCGTTAATAAAAGTAATACCGGATTGATAACACATGGGTGCATCTATACCTATACCTAAAGGTGTTGGTACATTATCCGAATTTGCTATTTCAACCCAGTTTTTACCTCCGTCTGTAGTTTTATAAAGAATGATTTTGCCATTTGCTTCTGCAGGCCGATAATCACCATAGTGTTTCCACCCTACCTTATCATTGATAAAAACTTCATAGCCATCATCCTTATATGTAATTTTTGTTCCGATTGGTGTTTGGTATACCTGATTATCTTCATCTGCCGGTGTTTTCGTCGGTATTGTAGTAGGAATAGTAGTTGGGGTTAAATCAGGCCTTATAGTAGGTGTTAAATTTGAAATTAGAGTAGGAGTTATTATAGGTAAAGCTGTAGGCGATATGGTTTCTGTAAGTGTTACTATATTAGTGGATTTATTTGATGTGGATGACTTCTCACAACTGATAAACACAATATTACAAATTAGAATGATGCTTATAAAAATACATCTCTTCAAACATCTCTTTAACAATAAAATCTCTCCTTCCCGTTAATTTATATATTACTGACTTTAAATTTATTTGATTTGATTTGATTATTTGTTCAACAATCGTTCGATTTCTATTCTTAATTCCTGGCTTTTTATATCGGGTGGCGGAGCCTTAAACAAGCCACTTTTTTGCCTTTTCAAAATCATCGATGCAAGCCATTGCAAATAAGGTGTCAACATTTTTCTTTTTGATATAACTCTTCATTTTTGAGTTTAACCCAACAAATACTACTTTGCGAAGCGGCTTCTTTAACGTAACAAAACTGTTAACTATAAGCTCTAAAATCTCTCTATCGACATCTGATTCATCGAAAGCGACTGCAATAAATGAACTCGTAGACGGCTTACTGATTTGAACCAAATCTTGCTTGAATTTTTGGATTAGTAAGTCCTTCTCGTTGTACAAGGAATCTAAATGCTCACACCATATTGCTCCCCCATTGTAAAAGATTGAAAATGACTTTTTATTAAGACCAAGTTCATATTTCTCCATTTAGTTATACCCCCAATCTTTTTCATTACTGAAAATTATGATATATAAGAAATATAAATAATCTGTATCCACTTGATAATGGCTGTTTCATAAACATAATGGAAGCAGCATTTTCTTCTCGGTTTGCTTATTAGCTCCCAGATGATTTAAACGATATACTTTTTTATAAATTCATCAACCATATTCAAAGCTTCATCGCAGTCAAATCCCCCAAATCCATGGTTTGCATCGATTAGTTTTATAAACTCTACTTGCTTTTCAAGTTCTTTTAGCTTTTCATACAAGCGGCAGGACTGATTAAAATGCACTAAGGCGTCACTTCCCCCGTGCATAATAAGAATCGGTGGCGTTGGCTTTTCTTTGCAAAGGTATTTTAAAGGATTTGCTCTTTCTGCAATCTCCTTATTTTCAGAAACTCTAAGCCCGCCAATCAACATTCCCTCGGGGCTGTCCGGAGCGTCATGATCGTATAAGCTTGGGTAACAAGACATTTCGTAAATTTCTGTAGGCCCGTACCAATCTACAATACATTTTGGGTTTATTTCCTGCTCCTTATAGTCATCTGCTATAGGGTAGTCGTTGCAGGTGATGCCACACATTAAGGCGGTATGTGCACCACTGGAATCTCCCCAGAAAACCATGTTTTCCGTGTCTACATAATAGTTTTCGCTGTTCATTTTCATGAATTGATAAGCGGTTTTCGTATCTTCTATTTGCGCCGGAAAAATTGCTTCCTCACTTGGGCGATACTCTACGATTGCCACAACATAACCCTTCTCAGCCATCCTGATTAGTTTGTTAAGACTTCCGTATAGGGATTGCTTATGCCACGCAGAGCCTTGGATATAAATAATTGCAGGGCATTTTTCTCTTACGCCCTCTGTTTCCTTTTGAGGGATTAGTATTTGCAGGCTTAAGTCCCTCCCATCTCTGTTAATGTATGAGACATTAGGCAAAAAGTCTACCCTGTAGCCGTAAGTGTCCTTTAATTTTACCGTTTTTACACCCTGCGGTAATTCATCTGTTTCAGGAAACTCATTGATTGGTATTTCTAATATAGGTATCATTTTATGCTCGCTCATTCTTCAGACTCCTTTCAATACTGCTCTTACAATGAAAAAGACAATCAACAGCCACAGCGCTACGATTGGCAATGCATAATACCATTTCTTAGGTTTACCACCCGACCAAAGTCCTTCTGCCTCTTTACGGCAGGCTTCAAAACAATCCGGCGGAATCATTCGTATGGTGAGCGCCACCAGAGCCGGCAGCACAATAATATCATCCAGGAAGCCCAACACAGGAATAAAATCGGGAATCAGATCAATCGGAGATAACGTATATACAATGGTCAATACAGCTATAATCTTTGCTGCAATCGAAGTTTCTTTCTTTTTCATGGCAATAAATATCGCAGGAATATCAGTTTTGAGATTTCTTGCCCGTTCCTTCAGGTTCATTCGCTATCCTCCGAATTGGCAAGTACAATACTTGCTAACAATCTGACACCCTTTTCCATCTGTTCGGTTTTGGTATTGCCATAACCAAATATTAATGCATTGTCTATTTGGGAAGTTGAATGATCCGATATGTAATGTTTACTCATAGCTATGATCTCTATATTATTCTCGCCAATCTTACTCATAAGCGCTTCGTCAAAAGTTACATCTTTAAAAGCAGCTACAAAATGCATTCCGGCCTGCGCGCCGGTAATCGTTACTCGCTCACCAAACTCTTTTTCAAGACATTGAATAAGATGATTTCGCTTTTTAAGATACAATCTCCGCATCTTGTTGATATGGCGATCAAACAAACCTATTTCTATAAACTTTGCCAAAGCAATTTGTTCAAAATTCGGTGAATGTAGATCAGCTACATACTTAATGTTTTCTATTTCATGAAGCAATTGATCGGGTAAAACCATATATCCTATTCTTAATGCCGGCATTAGAGTCTTAGAAAACGTTCCTACATATATGACCTTTTGCGGATCTAAATATTGCATCGACGGTATAGGGCCTCCATCAAATCGGAATTCACTGTCGTAATCATCTTCCACAATGTAAGTCTCATGCTTCTGCGCATATTTTATCATTTCAATTCTTCGATTTATCGGAAGAACCACTCCTGTTGGAAATTGATGACTTGGTGTGGTAAATATCAGCTTCGGAGATTGTTTTGGTAATTCAGAAGTAACCATCCCATATTCATCAACCCTAATTGGCCGCATTGCAACCTGATTACTCTTTAAAGTATGAATGATACCGTAACTGATTGGATTTTCAACCAAAGCATATTCATGCTCCTCCACCAACTGACACAATAGAGAAAAAGCTTGTGCTGCACCATTTGTAATCAGTATATGATCGGGAGAAGTACAAACTCCCCTGACACGTTCTAAATAACCGGAAAGTTGTGACCGTAGTTCATAACTCCCAAAGGAATTTTGATAATCCATTTGCGTTACATCGATATTAAGAATACTTTCCTTATAAATTTTCGCCCATTTAATGATAGGTATATGATCCAGATCCGGAATTCCTGTACGAAATGATATTTTCTCTATGCTGCACTCGTTTTTATTAAAGTGTGTTTCTGTTTTTGTTTTATTTTGTTGAAATTTTACCCCTTCACAGATATAAGTTCCCGAACCGCTTTTCGTATAAATATATCCTTCCGCAATTAACTGTTCATAACAATCTAGCACGACATTTCTTGCAATATTTAAATCTTTTGATAATTCTCGTGTTGAAGGAAGCTTATCGTTTGATTTGAGATTACCATTCAAAACTGATTCCTTGTAATACATATAAAGTTGTTTCGACAATGAGACTCTTGATTTTCTATCAATATTTATAAAGTTCATAGGAGCACCTTCCACACTTTATCAAATTGGTTCCATTGATTTTATAATAATGTGGCTCTTATCAAGACCACTTTATCATGATACATTATATCATATCAATTAATAGAAGTACATTGGAGGGGTCTTATGAATACATTTAGTTTTTTAGTTACATCAATTATCATCATTTTAATTCCGGGTACGGGAGTTACCTATACGATTTCAGCAGGAATAACAAAAGGAAAAAAAGCCGGCATATTTGCTGCTTTGGGCTGTACTATGGGCATCCTCCCTCATTTATGTATAAGTATTTTACTTTCCTCATTGCTTATGCAAATGAACAATAAAGCCTTCCTCATTATAAAACTAATTGGTGCCACATATTTGTTATATCTTGGTATTGGTATGATAAGCTCAAAGATAAGCTTTGAACTAGCAAATAATAGATCGGAGGAAAATGCACGTACAATAATTCGTAGTGGAATTCTTATTAATTTACTCAATCCGAAGCTCACTTTATTCTTCTTTTCCTTCTTACCTCAATATGCAAAGTCAACCGGATATCATTTTACGACTGCATGTTTGCTTTATGGATTTGGATTTATGCTTCTTACACTTTTGGTTTTCATAGGATATGGTCTACTGGCAGGAATAACAAATAAGATTTTTATTAATTCTCCTAAAAGGATATCACTCATTCAAAAATTCTTTGCAGTTATCTTTATCGTTTTTGCAATCCAGCTTGCCTTTAGTTCGATTTAGACTGATTTACTCATGATTCATAACATTTTCTCTCTACAGTAGGCAATAACGTTATCTTTAAAGATCAACAACACATTTATTGATAACGCTTGTAACTAACGCCTCAATTGTCTGTACATTCTGTATTGATTGAGCGAGCGGGAGCACCGGCTTTTCTTTCCCATGTATGACCTCTGCAAAGTTTCCAAGCTGTAATACAAAGGCATTCGCCTCCTCAATCTCATAGCTGTCAGTCAATATGTAATCCCAATCCGGCTTGCGATGTGTCTGAGTTATTTTAACCTCTCCAAAGATTCCCCAGGCGATAGGTAATCGCAATATACCATTGGAACAGGTAATCTGCAATTCTTCACTGAAGTTTGCTTCTTTACTGCTCTCAATAAAGGCAACCACTCCATTTTCATACTCAATCATTCCAAGAAGTCTTGTTATAACATCATACTTTTGACTGTTTGTTCCCGATGCAAAGACACGCTTAGGAACGCTTCCACTAAAGTGATTACATCCATTCACAAGATAGCTCATCCAGTCATATGGTACACCACCCCCGCATTCCTTACGGTATCTCCATTCTAACTCAGTACCTTCTCCTTGAGCTTCTTCCGGCTCATAATTACTAAAGGTTGCACGGATGCTGTCTATTTTCCCTATATCCCCATAGGACAATATTTGTTCCAGCTTTCTGATAGCCGGGTGGTGACGGTATTTGCAGCCTTCCATAATAAAAGCTTCATATTGCCGTGCCAGTTCCCCTACTTTGACCGCTTCTACCGAAGATAAGGTAAGTGATTTTTCACATAGGATATTCTTTATTCCGGCTTTTAAGCAGATTTCTATCTGCTCCAAATGCTGCATCGGCCAAGTACATAAAATTACGCCATCTAGTTTTTCATTATCAATCATATCCTGGATATTACTATAATATCCGCTACAGCCATACTTTTCTGCACAAACACGTGCACGTGCCTCTGTAATATCGCAGCAGGCCACGATCTGAATATCCTGTACCTCTTTCACTGCTTTAAAATGTTCATGACTGTGTTCTCCGCAGCCGACAATTCCAAGCTTTAGTTCAAAATTCATACCTGCTCCCCCCGAAATATGTATATTTGTTTTGCCTAAGTGACTATTCACAAACAATAAC
>WSSedL1CaDRAFT_10001350_pt1 | contig 14533 bp, 11 predicted proteins | sample WetSurSL1Cattail_FD_9464 | JGI IMG/M metagenome (IMG submission 9464)
AGACGGTCTGTTAAATGCAAGGATGGCCTTTGATCGCGAAAGCCTGAAGCCGCTTTACCGTCTTGAACTTGGAGAAGCAGGCGAAAGCTGCGCTCTTTATATCGCTAAGCGGTTAGGTCTTCCAAAGCGTATGTTAGAGCGTGCCTACCAGGAAGCCTACCTACGAGCGGACTGTAGGCCTCAGGTTATTCCTGATAGGGATTTTATTGAGACGGCATCAACAGATTTGTTAAATGAAGGTTCCTCTCCACTCCCTCCATCACGGATAGCTAAAATTCAACCTCCGAAACCGGTTAATACCAGAAGCCAGCGTTTTTCTATCGGAGACTGTGTTATGGTATACCCCCAAAAGAAAATCGGTATTGTCTATAAAATGGCCGATGCAAAAGGTGAGGTCGGAGTTCAAATTCAGACCAGCAAAAACCTCATCAACCATAAACGGCTGCAACTTACGGTAGCCGCCACCGAAATGTATCCTGAGGATTATGATTTTTCAATTATTTTTGATACCGTAGTAAATCGTAAGGCCAGAAGAAAGATGGAGAAGGGCTACCAGCCCGGACTGACCATCCACCGTGATAAGGAATAATACGGTTTCAGTTCAGCCTAGCAAGGATAGTACCAGTAAATGTTTCCATATAGGAGCCGCTTTCGCTAAGTTGCATTACGTAGTTCGTATGCAAATACTCCTATATGGAAATCATTTTTTCCCAGTCCGGATTCATCTCTTTGAAGGCTGAACTGTAACCAAATGCGTCATTTATGTACGAATAGGGCATACCAAATCCATGATGTGTTCTCATCTTGTGGGTGAGGGGACTTTTTCAATGCCCTCAGCTATACCTGCAACAGCTCCTGTCAACTATTCCTCTTCAACCCACTGAATCAGAATGTCGTACATATCCTTATAATTCTTCTTAAGACTCACCGGCTTAAAATCACCCGCAGAGACAAAGCAATGCTCTGAGACTCCGACTGCTCTAAGCTGCATTGTTTCAGCGTCAAACACCCGGTAACCGATTTTCATCTTTACTCCGTTAAAATACATTAGTAACGCTTTAATTATTACTGTCTCATGAAATCGTACCGAGGATTTATATTCACAAGAGATGTTCAACACCGGAGAGTATACCCCGGCAGCCTCTATTTTATCATATCCCAAGCCGATTTGCTCCAGAAAATCCACCCTGGCTTCTTCAAACCAACGTATATAATTAGAGTGATGGATGACACCCATCTGGTCTGTCTCATAATATTTTGCCTGACGAATATAAGGCTTTAGCTCTTCTTTCATACATTTCTCCATTCCGCCGCCCTGCAGCGGTCTATCCATTTATCTTGATCTCATTTACCATTCTTCCAAGTACTTCCATCGTATTCTTTACATTCATCATAGGACATTAAGGCACTTGATGATATTTCTCCTGATTCATAGTCCGGTAATTCCTTAGGTGCTTCACTTAACGCGTGTCATAAGTCAAAAAATATAGTGAAATGAATATATATGCACACATATTCATTGATTTACCTTATAGTTGACTTATGGCACCCGAATCATCTATATAATTTTACGTTAATTTATGTTAAATGTAAATAATTACAATCAGCCATATGGTAACTTTAGTTATCCCTGCGGATATTAATCGATTATTTGAAAATAATAATAACCGGAGGTGATTCTGTGATAACTAATGTTAAATTAACCACAAAAGAGAAATTCTTACTGGAGGATGCGAAAACGCATGAGCAAAATTGTATCACGAAATATAATAATTATGAACAGCTGGCCTGTGATGCTCAACTAAAAGCAGTCTTTCGAGCGAATGGTAATAAAGAAACGGAGCATTTACAGAGTATTAATCAGCTGTTAACCGGTGAAATCCCATCTTCAAGTCAAAGTAGCTCGGGTGGACAAGGCGGTCAAGAACAGCCCTCTGCTTCTTCCATAGCCCTGTCTCAGCAGGCTTCGATTGATATGCAAAGCAGTAAAAATTCAGCCTTTCATGCATCAGATAAGGAGCTCTGCACCGATATGTTAATGACCGAAAAATTTGTCTCCGGTTCTTATAATACGGCGATATTCGAATTTAAGGATACCCAGGTACGAGATGTGCTCAACCACATCCAGAAGGAAGAGCAAAAGCATGGTGAGGCCATTTTCGCATACATGCAGAGTAAAGGGATGTACTCTCCAAGCTAATTCAGACGTTGCTTTACAGGCCAAAGAGGTTAACAAACTAACTTCAAAAATAAATCTATTTATTATGAAATCTACTATACACAGAAAATAACCGGGGAAAATCTGTTGGGTTGTCCCCGGTTTATTTATTTTATTATCAGAATTAAGATTATTATTTTTTGTATTATGATTATTTATATTATTGTATACCTTTACTTCAATGATAAATCTCTTTATAATGAAATCAATGCAACAATATGATTTATTATAGTTTTGGAGGTATCCTAATGAAGGTTCGTTTCTTTTCCCTTTTAGCAGTACTTATCTTAGTAATAGTAGGTTTTATTATCTATCTTTCCTTAAATAAGGAGGACAATACCTCGAAACCTAATGATCCGGTATCTAGCATAACTGCCGCGCCCACTGTTGCGCCACAACCTACTCTTACACCCGTTCCTTCTGATTATGAAAATGCACCCGGTGTATATCCGGCATATCAGACTACGGATGGCAATCAAGTATACGGTTACATAGATCCAAACGGTGAATTCAGTATAAAGCCTTCCTTTGACATTGCAGGTGATTTTCATGAGGGTATAGCAACTGTTCAAATGGAAGATCAATACCTTGCGATTGATACAACAGGAACCATCCTTTATTATAGTGAGAATCCCATTAAGGATTTTCATAACGGTGCAGCTGTCATATCAAGAAATTCCGGCGAGGATATGGTATATGGATATATTGATACCGATGGAAAAGAAATAATTAAGCCCTTGTATAAAATAGCCGGTGATTTTGGAGCTGATGATACAGCCTATGTCTATAAAGGTGACGGTAAGTATGCACAGATTGACAGAACCGGCAAAGAATTGAATCAATATGAAATAGATAAAAAATATTCCCCCTACAATATCACAGATGGATATGTTATCTATTATAATTCGAAAAGCAATCTATATGGTGTACTTAATTTAAAGGGTGAAGAAATTTTTGCGGCAAAATATATTGAAATTAATTATCTTGGATACAATATTTTCGCTTTGAAAAAACCGAACGATGAATATTTTGGCATGTACAGCGAATTACCAAGCGCTCTGTTTTATGCAAATGGCGAGAAAATCACCGACGACACACTTTATGATGTCACTGCTTTTTATAACGGATATTCCTCCGCAACCGACAGCACCCATACGTTTTTTATCGGCATGGATGGCAAGGAGATAACTACGCTTCCGGCGTATGAAGGACGCGGAACCGTAAAGTTGTTTGGCGATGTGGTCAAGGCTGAGATTGACCGTGACTTGATTTACAGCCGAACGGATGGTACCGTAATCTGGCAGAATCCTGTAACCCAGGCCGTATCAGATACAGTAACCGTTACAACAACCAAACTTAAGCCCTGTAAATATGTATTGGTTTACTATCCGCAGGTGGAAGGACTTACTAATACCACCGTTCAGGATCAGATCAATGCAAAGCTTAGAAGCATTTTCACCGATGCACGTGTGAAAATGACCGAAAAAGACATGTATATGGTTGAAGATTCCTTCAAAGCAAGCTTGATTAAGAATCTTCTGATCATTGAACGAGACGGTTATGATTATCCGTTTGGTGCTGCCCATGGCAGCCCGATTATGGATTACTCCTATATCGATACTACTACCGGAGCTCTCTATCAGTTAAAGGATTTATTTATTGAAAGCAGTGATTATATCAATTTCATCAATAATAAGATTACTGACGATATTGCCACAAGCAAAGCCGATAACAGTATGTATTTCGAGAATGGCTTTACCGGGATCAGAGATAACCAAACTTTCATATTAACACCGGATACTCTAACGATTTATTTCTATCCGGCAGATATCGCTGCTTATGCCGCCGGTTTTCCGAAGTTTGACCTGCCTATTGATGATCTTTATGATTATATTGATTTTAACAGTGCTTTCTGGCAGTCCTATCATTAATGGTCAAAAGATAAAGGGACTGTTGCAATTTGGCAACAGCCCCTTGGTAACTTTACTCTTTCGCGGATATTAGAATCTAAAATCTCTTTCTCCTTCTTTAATCCGCTCCAAATTATCCTTTGCTAACTTATGTACCTTTTCGTTCGGAATATTTGTAAGCTCATGCTTAATCAGGGCCTCACCCTTCTTCCTGGTATCCTCAGAGGCATAATCCTCGAGATATTCTTTCAGGGTCATTAAGGCATTTGGCTGGCAGCAGTTAGCAATCTGCCCCGATTTTACTAAAGTCATAAAACGGTCCCCTGTTCTACCTTCGCGGTAACAGGCCGTACAAAAGCTCGGTATATGGCCCATGTCAAGAAGCCAGTTCACGATCTCATCCAGAGTTCTGGTATCATCCACATCAAACTGGGCTGAGTTTTCCTCCTCCGGCTCAGGCACTGCATAGCCCCCAACACTTGTCTTAGAGCCCCCGCTAATTTGGGATACCCCCAGTCTTAGCACCTTTTCCCTACAGGTTTTCGATTCACGAGTAGATATGATAATTCCCGTATATGGTACGGCAATACGAAGGATTGCAACGATTTTCTCAAAAATATCGTCCGTAATAGAATTCTGAAACGTAGCGGGATCAATATCATTGGCCGGGCGGATACGGGGAACACTGAGAGTATGCGGGCCGACTCCCATCGCTGCTTCCAGATGCTCTGCATGCATCAAGATTCCGGCGAAATCATAGCGATACATGTTCAAACCGAACAGAACTCCAACACCGACATCATCAATTCCTCCCTCCATTGCACGATCCATTGCCTCGGTATGATAAGCATAATTATGCTTTGGTCCGGTTGGATGAAGCATTTCGTAGTTTTCCTTATGATAGGTCTCCTGGAACAGGATATAAGTACCGATGCCGGCCTCATCTAATTTGCGATAATTTTCAACTGTAGTGGCTGCTATATTCACATTCACACGTCTGATTGCTCCATTTTTATGCTTAATGGAATAGATTGTATGTATACTTTCCAGAATATATTCCAGCGGATTATTCACAGGATCCTCTCCTGCTTCCAGAGCAAGCCTCTTATGTCCCATGTCCTGCAATGCAATAACCTCTTTACGGATATCCTCTTGTGATAGTTTCTTCCTTGTGATTTGTTTATTCACACAGTGATACGGGCAGTATACACAGCCGTTTACACAATAATTGGAAAGGTAAAGCGGAGCAAACATTACAATACGGTTACCATAGAAGCGCTCCTTAATCTTGATTGCAAGGTCATATATCTTCTGAAGTTCCTCCTCCAGATCACATTCCAGTAGTACCAACGCTTCTCGATGTGAGATACCCTTCATCTCCTCCGCTTTCTTAAGGATATTGTCGATAAGCTCCTTATTATTCTTATTCTCACGGGCATATTCAAGTGTTTCAAGTATTTCCTCATGATTTATAAATTCTTCCGCTTTTTTTGATTTTACGTCATACATAGCATTTACCCTCCATTGTTCTGATATTTATTACTATAGTTTTACGGATACTTTTAACACATTAATTTGTAATCACCTCGGTCTACGCAAAGCTCGTAGCCGATATTCTTCATTTTCCTATCCAGACAGAAGCGACATTCTGCTGCTTCATCTCCGGTACATATCTTATTGTCATAAAGCTCATATTGCTTGCGCACTGTTGTCGGGGAAAGGTTCGGCATTAAGACATTCGCTCCGGCCAAAATTCCAAGTTCCCTCCCCTTTGGATCGATTGTTCCGAGAGCCGTCGTCGCAGGTATCAATGCGCTTGTAAACATTAATCTGAGGATACTGATCAGTGTTAATGTCAGCTCCAGTTTTCCTTGCTTTTGGTCTGCGAAGGGGGTCTGATGATGCGGTATAAACGGTCCAATTCCTATCATTTGAGGTGTAATGGCCTTTAAAAAAAGAAGATCCGCTGCAATATGCTCTATGGTCTGATAAGGTGACCCCACCATAAATCCGGCTCCAACCTGAAATCCGATTTCTTTTAGATCTTTTAGACATCTTTTTCTGTTTTGCAGGCTCATCTTCTCCGGATGGAGTTTGCTATAATGCTTCTCATTAGCAGTCTCATGCCGTAATAGATATCGGTCTGCTCCTGCTTCATAATACATACGATAGCTTTCATAACTTTTTTCACCGATGGATAAGGTAATTGCACAATCAGGATATAAACTTTTTATTCTCTTAATCAGTCTAGTGATGTCCTCATCCGAGTAACTTCCGTCCTCTCCCCCCTGCAGTACAAAGGTGCGAAAGCCGAGATCATAACCCGTCTTACAGCAATTAAGTATCTCCTCGTCCGTTAATCTATACCTAATTACTTCACTGTTGCTCCTCCGAATTCCGCAATAATAGCAATCATTCTTACAATAATTCGTAAATTCAATCAGACCGCGCGTATATATTTTATTACCAAAACATTTCCTCGCTATTGTCTGAGCCCTGACACGAAGGTATTCCTGATCTTCTTCTGTAATCTCTGTTAATAGTGTCACAAATTCTTCTTCAGTTAAAGCATGCTCTTCCTCTAGTTTTGTAATTAGAAACTTATTATCTATCATATTTTCCTCGTTTCTGTGAATGCTTTTTCAGAACACATAAAAAAACCTTATACCGAAAGGCACAAGGATAGTTTAATCCAAATCGTATCTTCAATTAAGCGTCTACGCATCAGACATATGACAGCTGCTGCGAGGAAGCCAACTCAGATCCCCGGATATTCTCTATTCTTCGCCTTACCACTCGGGCGTACCCTCGTTATCAGAACGATTATTTTGTTATTTATTTAACGAGTATACCAGTTTTCATACATTTTGTAAATACTCAGAATAAGCTCTTTCAAAAAAATCGCCATATGATATTCTATACATAATCTGACGGGTCGCTACTAATCCCTCTCGAATCAGCAACAACCCGTCTGTATACATATCTCATTTATCTATCTACTTTGACATCTCCGCTGGTAACCTTCACCTGTAAGTTATATCGTGCATTATCACCTATCTCACCGGTGGCATGCTTCTTCCTCTTTTCATAAGTCAGCTTATCATCAAAGTATGTCTCGATATCTCCACTGGAGGCTTTTACCTCAAAATAAAAACCGACTGTGTCCGGAATATTAAGCTCCACATCCCCACTGGAGGTACCCAGCTTTATATCTCCTGTCAGTTGCAACAGACCTAAATTGAGATTTCCCGAAGATGCATGAATCTTGCCTGCTCCGGTAAATGCCGATATTCGAATATCTCCGCTTGTTACATCTGCTTTTAGCTGTCCTGTCGCCTTCTGTAAAGTCAAATCTCCGCTGGAAGCAGACAGCGAAATACTCTTTGCTGTAATCTCATTCAGTACAATATCTCCACTGGAGGCAGACATTGAGATATTCTCTGCTATAATTCCATTCAGTACAATATCTCCGCTACTACAGGAAGCAGTAAAAGTCGCTAAACTAAGTATAAGCTCGGAGTTGATATCCCCACTGGAAACAGAGACAAGCAACGCGCCCGCATAATCTATGGGAAGATATATCTCCACCCTACTTTTCTGGAGTAATAAGCCGCTGAAAAGGTTGCACCATTTATCACCGGCAATCATAATTTTATTATCTCCGGTTGTTACCTTCGTGGCCTGATTACTCTTTGGCGTATAATTCTTATATTCCTTAATTACCACTTCATCAGTTTCGCTTGCATAAAGTGTAATATCATCTGAAAAATATTTGATACTTATCGTATCTATATTCGCAGCACTTATTGTACGTGTATCGGTAAGTACCATATCATGAGCTCCCAAATTTGTTCCTCCTCCATTTATGATAAAATCATAAGTAAAATCTATCCAACAATAATCAGTGATACCGCAGTAATCAAAACGATAATAATTTTCTTGAAATGAATCCTTTCGTTCATATACTCCCCTCTGCCGCTCTTGTGGCTTCTATTTTAATAATATATCAATAATGGACTTGGCATTCTCCCAATCCTTTCTGTATTCCTGATATGCTTTTTTACCTAGCTCTGTTATTGTGTAATATCTCCGCCTGGCTCCCACTTCTTCATCTCCCCAATAGGAGAAAATCAGCTTTGCCTGCTCCAAACGGCGAAACGCTGAGTAAAGTGTCGCTTCCTTCAGTTCATACAGGTCGCCTGTCTTATCCATAATATCTTTATTAATACGATAACCATAGCTGTCCTTCTCGATTAGATGAGCGAGAATAATTGGTTCTGTATGACCTCGAATAACATCCGATGCAATTGACATACCAAATCCTCCTTTATATTCACATTATATTCCACAATACCTCGCCTGTCAAGGTATATATTTCAGCAATGTACATATAATTCTACGATAGTAATAGTATCGAGATAACTATCAGTGATATGTCAAGTCCCTCACTAATAGAACCGAAACCTGTTATGAAAGCAAATCTTATCACAATAAGGGGCTTTGTGCATCGCTGCAAAAGCCCCTTAAATATTTCTATTATTTCTTGATTTATTATTCCTTATTTTATTATTTCTTCAATCGCATTCAATTCCTCATCGGTAAAGATAAGTTTATTGACCGCTTCTACATTTTCCTTGATCTGTAAGGAACTGCTGGCTCCCACCAAAACGGTTGTTACCTTACCATCACGAAGGACCCAGGAGAGTGCCATCTGGGAAAGCTTCTGTCCTCGGCTTCCAGCAATCCCATTCAGCTGATTTAATTTAACTAACATCTCTTCGGTTAGGTCATTCTTAATCCAGCTACTTCCCTTCCCGATACGAGAATCAGCAGGGATACCGCTCAAATAACGGTCAGAAAGCAACCCCTGATATAATGGTGAGAACACAGCAAGTCCAATACCCTCCTGCGCGGCAAAATCCTTCAACTTATCTCTCTCTATCCATCGGTTCAGTATGGAATATGAGGGCTGGTTAAGCACAAAAGGAGTTCGAAGTTCACGAAATATAGTAAGAATATCTGAAGTCTGCTGGCTGTTATAATTCGAAATACCGACATACAACGCCTTCCCCTGACGCACCGCATTATCGAGTGCTAAAGCGGTCTCTTCCAGAGGGGTATTGGGATCAAACACATGATGATAAAACACATCTACATACTCCAGTTTCATTCTTTTTAAGCTCTGATCCAAGGAAGCTGTCAGATACTTTCTGGAACCGTTCCTATCTCCATAAGGGCCCGGCCACATCTCATAGCCGGCCTTGGTTGATATGCAAAGTTCATCACGGTACTCTCTCATACCATGATCCAATATTTTTCCGAAGTTTTCTTCGGCAGATCCGTTGTAAGGGTGTCCATAATTATTTGCCAGGTCAAAGTGTGTAATTCCTAGGTCAAATGCCGTATGGCACATCTCCTCCATCTGATCGAAGCTGTCCTTAAACCCAAAATTCTGCCATAACCCCAGTGATATTGCAGAAAGCTTTAGCCCACTCTCTCCGCATTGATTATAAACCATCTTCTCGTATCTGCTTTCCTTTGCTGTGTACATAATCATCCTCCTATTATCTTTCGTTCTCTTCAAGTAACTTGTTGTAACTTTTCCGTCAAATCTTACTCTGTAACCAGATCCAAATCCACCTTAAAGGTTTCTCCTTTCTTCATCAGTATATGTCCCGATTCATAAGGCTTACCCCCTACCGTAATATATACCTTCCCAGTACCATAATAATTACCCAGAGTGTTAGTAATGCACTGAAGCACCAAGGTCTCATAACCTGATCCAAGATTCATGTCCTTGATCAAATCGGAGGAAAAATCCACATAAACTATTTTGTCATCTCCCAGATACAGGCTGTTAATTTCAGTATTCTCACTGATAAGCGGAAGGTAGGATTCCTTGATGGCTTCCTGAAGAAGCGCTGCTACGAGAATTTGTCTGGTGACATCATTCGTCCGAAAAGACAGTGTCAATGGCTCCGTGTATATCTTTTCGTCCTCATCCGGGTAAAATACATCAATTGTCTGAGTTAATGGTGTGTTCGTACTGATTTTACTCAGTGTCGAGGAAACCTCTAAATCTCCTGAACCAAATACACTTTTTACTAACCCGACCTGAGGTGCATAATAGTCTATGGTTGTATCATTATCACCTTCCGTCGTAACCTCCAGTGTTTGAAATTTTCCGATAGGCGTATTCATGACTACATCTACCCCGGAGATGTATCTCTTCCTTCCGTCTGAAAGTGTCCACTGCGTTCCCTTAACAAGCGGTTCCATTAGGAGGACCTCCCCACCGGGTGATGTCTTATCCATTAGATTATCCCGGTAATAGCACTCATTTTCTGTAAAAAGCACTGATACCTTTCCATCTTTTATTTGAATCACTTTAACGGTCTCAGACCCACCGTTATTCGTTCTGGTCTGAACCTTATCATTAGCGGCATCCACGAAATCAGTATAAACATGACCGGAAGCATATTCATTACCTTTTCCCTCATATACATATTCCGCATCCGCTTGAATCGGATAATAATCCTGCACCTTCCGTAGATCTGTATTCTCCTCTGAATCCGTCCCTGAAGAATCTTCGTCCGGCAGTGTAACAGCCGGTTGCGGTGACGGGCTCACCGTTATCTGATCATTTTCGACGTTCACCTTATTCTTATTGCAACCGCCGAATGATAATAGTAACAATAACAGAATGATCGAAAATGTAAGCTTCTTCATAATTAACCCCATTCCTGCGCAGGCTTTCTGCGCATATAAAGTTTGTGCTAAGTGTGCTTGCACACTTTGGTTACGCAGGCACAAACTTTGCGAGTGAAAGATTTGAAAAATCTTTCACTCTTGCCTCCTATCCGCCGCCTTGCGATATCATTAAAGCTTTACCATAATTCAGGCGATTTATTCGAGATATGATAATCTTATGCCAGAAGCAGACCGGAGATACTGTCACTTATTTTTCTTGCAATATATGCATTATTCATCGTATACAAATGAATACCGTCCACGCCCTGTGAGATCAGATCCACCAACTGATCAATCGCGTAGGCAATACCCGCATCGCGAAGTGCTTCGGGAGAATGCTCGAAGCGCTGAAGCATCTTCGTAAACTTGGAGGGTAGGCTTGCTCCGCACAGAGTTACCATACGTTCTATCTGGGTCTTATTCACCACCGGCATAATTCCGGCCTCTATCGGTACGTTGATTCCGGCAAGTCTCGCCCTCTCCTGAAAAGAATAAAAGAAGCTGTTATCAAAGAACAGTTGAGAGATTAAATGCTCAGCTCCGGCTTCCACTTTCTTCTTTAAGTTCAAGATATCCTCAACCGGATTAGCACTGGAAATATGTCCTTCCGGATAGCAAGCTCCCGATACATGAAACCCTCCTCTTTCCCGAATAAAGGCTACTAGCTCGCTGGCATATTTATATTCATTCTTGGGTGAAACCTCCGGGTTAATGTCTCCTCTGAGTGCTAATATATTTTCGATACCGCTTTGCTCCAGACGATTTAGAATCTGTAAGATCTCTTGTTTGTTGTAATTGACACAGGTCAGGTGAGCCAGAGGCTCAATCTTATATTTTTGCTTGATGACTGACGCTATATCACAGGTTGCGGTGTCTCCTGCATTGCCTCCCGCACCATAAGTTACGCTGATAAAATCCGGTCTTAAGTCCTTAAGTTGATCCAAGGTCTCATAGATAATCTCAACCGGACTTGTCTTTTTGGGCGGAAACACCTCAAAGGATAATACTGTTTTATTCTTTTTAAACAGTGACGCTATCTGCATAAATCCTCCTCATATATCATTCAGTAAAATCAAAATATTCAATTGTTCAAAGAGAACTGATAATTACCTTCTATTAAATTATACATATTTTAGCGTTTATGTCCATAGAGATTCCATTACAAAAAAATGTCTGTTCTTCCATAACACAAAAAATGTCTATGATTTCAATGCATAAAAATACCGGCCAAGATTTTAATTAGCCGGCATTCTTATGCATTGGATGTATTTACCATAATCATATCATCTTCTTTGGTCGGGGTACTAACAGTAACTCTATATATTGAAGATCAAATTTTTAGAACATTTTCTTAAGCAGCTTTAGTTTATCCTTATACGGTGCATAGCGTATATTGATATCTAATAGGTTTGACTTTTTTAATATACTCTTCTTATGAGTAAAGGTATCAAAGCTCCATTTGCCGTGATAACCTCCCATTCCGCTGCTGCCGACTCCACCAAATGGCATATATGAGGTAGCAAGATGAACAAGAGTATCATTTATACAACCACCACCAAATGAAATGCCGTTAACAATCCTTTTCTCAATCCCCTTGCTCCTTGTAAACAGATATAAGGCCAGAGGCTTCGGATGATTGTTAATCATAGTAATAACCTTCTCAATACTCTCAAACTCCAGAACCGGCAGAATGGGTCCAAAGATTTCCTCCTGCATTACAAGGTCCTCCCAAGTAACCCGATCGATAATAGTTGGGGATATCTGAAGTGTTTCTTCATTAATGTCCCCTCCGGTAACAATATGGGCATCGCTTAACAGACTTTTAAGTCGGTTGAAATGCTTCTTGTTAACAATTCTCGGGAATTCGTCATTCGTACAGGGTTGATCACCATAGAATATCCGGAGGTATTTTATCATCGCTGTCATGAGTTCTTCCTTCACATCCTTATGCACCAGCAGATAATCAGGACACACACAGGTCTGTCCGCTGTTCAGTGTCTTGCCCCAGATAATCCGTTTTGCCGCCAAATCAATATCAGCATCATTTGAAACGATACAAGGGCTCTTTCCTCCCAGTTCCAGAGTAACCGGAGTCAGATTCTTGGAAGCAGCCTCCATTACTAGTTTACCGACTCTGACACTTCCGGTAAAGAAAATATAGTCAAAACATTCCCCTAAAAGCTCTTGATTAGCGTCCCTGCCTCCTTCAATTACAGCAATATATTGTTCATCAAAGCAGTCACGGATAATCTCCGCAATTGCGGCTGAGGTTGCCGGTGAATAAGCCGAGGGCTTTATTACCGCGCAGTTGCCTCCTGCAATTGCTCCGATTAACGGTGCAATTGTAAGTTGAAAAGGGTAATTCCAGGGAGACATAATCAGAACGATTCCATAAGGCTCTGACACCTGATAGGAGGTGGAGTAAAAATGCACCAGCGGGGTTCTGACTCTTTTCTTTCGACTCCAGCGATGCAAATTCTTAATCACATCCTTAAGCTCACTGTAAATCAAGCCAATCTCCGAGGCATAACTTTCAAAAGGCGCCTTATTCAGATCCTTCTTAAGAGCCTTATTAATATCCTCTTCATGTCGTTCAATGGACCCCTTAAGTTTCTTAAGAGCGCTGAGGCGAAAGGAGATGCTATGTGTCTCTTCCTTAGTAAAGTACTCTCTCTGCTGTCTTACTATTTCTTTTATATCAGCCATGGAAAACCTCCTTTTATGTAGTTTCGATGCTTCCTAGAATACCGGTGTTAATTTACAACTAATTTACCAGTTAATTCAATGATTTATTCAATAACTCTTTTATTTAATTTTGTGAAATTTCCCTTGTTTTTCTTATATAATTCCTTAAATACCTCAAAATAATGATCATAAACCTGTTTTTTATTAAGATCCGGAAGATATCGCCCGCTAACAGTTATCAGTCTCTTTGCATCGGACAAATTCTCCGTAATTAAAAGCCCGACAGCAGCAACTAATGCTGCTCCGACCGCACCAACATTCTGAGGATTATCCACTGTCTCTATCTCCCGTCCTAATATATCCGAAAGCATTTGGCAGGTAAGTGGTGCCAGAGCTCCTCCACCGACAAAACGGATTACCCGTGATGTCGTGACCTTCTTCTCCTGAGCCTCCAACTGCCATCTTAAATGATAACAAATCCCTTCAAGAACTGCATGAATAAGCTCTGTTTTGCCTGTCTCCAGGCTGATATTAAAGAACATACCGCGGGCATTAGAATCTTCAAACGGGCACCGATTTCCATGAAGCCAAGGTGTAAAGATGACCCCATTGCTACCTGCAGGAACATCCTTAATTGCATGCATCATATAATCATAAAGACTTTTATGGATTGCTTCCTGGGAGGCAGCTACATGCTTCTTCTCCAGATAGATATCGATTTCATCCAGCGCAAGATGATCCTTCACCCATTCAAGACATTTTCCGGCAGTCTCCAGCTCCGCAAAATAATTAAATAGACCATTGTCTGCACCTACGATGGCAGCTATCATCGAAGTAACATCCACCGTCTGCTTTTCCACAACTGTCGATACCCAGCCGGAGGTTCCGGAATAGATGTGGGTATCTCCGGGCTTAACTGCTCCGGCTCCCACTCCAATTAAGGAGGCATCCCCGCCTCCGCCGCACACCG
>WSSedL1CaDRAFT_10001352_pt1 | contig 14518 bp, 13 predicted proteins | sample WetSurSL1Cattail_FD_9464 | JGI IMG/M metagenome (IMG submission 9464)
GCCTGCCAATACCTGCCGGACTCAATTTTGAGGAAGCTGCCTCACTGCCCGAAACAACTTTCACTGTTTGGATGAATGTTTTTAAAGGTATGGGGTTAAAAAGAGGAGAAAACTTTTTGGTACATGGGGGTACAAGTGGAATTGGCGTTACGGCTATTCAAATGGCGGCAGCTTTTGGCGCTAACCCTTATGCAACTGCCGGAAGCGATGAAAAATGCACTTTTGCAGAATCTCTGGGAGCTCTAAAATGTGTAAACTATAAGTCTGCCGATTTTCTGGAAATATTCAAACCCATTGGAATGGATGTAATACTTGATTATGTTGCCGGAGATTACACTGCCAAAAATCTGAAACTATTAAAACCCAAAGGTCGCATTACAATGATTGCCGCTTTGAGAGGAATTGAATCGACTATCAATGTAATGGATATTATTGGCAAACAACTTATGGTTTGTGGCAGTACATTAAATCCTCAACCTATAGAATTTAAAGCACAACTGGCTGATGAAATAGAAAAAAATGTTTGGCCACTTGTTGAAAGTAAACAAATTAAACCTGTAATTTATAAAATTTTCGAATTAAAAGATGCTTCCAAAGCCCACCAGCTAATGGAAAGCGGCGAACATGCAGGAAAAATCATCTTAAAAAATTGTTAATTAGTAGGTTTGTAACTTTTTTTCTTTAATTTTGCCGCCCGTTAGCAACATAAAATAAGAAAAGTATGCAAACTATTAAAAATGCCACCATTATTGGCCGCACCAGAGGTGATAACAATTTGGTAATTCTCTCAAACCAGGAAAATGGAGAAACCTTAAGACTTATCAATGTAAATAACCTCGAAATTGAAACTGGTTTTGAAGGAATCGTTGAATTTGATGTATTATCAAATCAACTAATAAGTTTCGAAATGGTTATGGCTGAGGAAATTGCTTAACATTTAACTCTTCAGAAAACAAAGAAAAGAACATTCAACAGATGTTCTTTTTTTGTTTTTAAAAAATCTAGTAATTAATATCATCTTTCCTGCATCACATTTCTTTATACAATCCGTTATATTTGCAAAATATAAAAATTTTGAAAATGAATTTTCGTATTTCATCGTGTAGTCTGGTTGTTCTTCTTTTTATTTTAGGTTTTAATAAAGTTTACTGCGTAAATCCTGTTAAAGAATTAGTTATCAAAACAGATACTTTGCAGGCAAAATACAGCACTGACAGAATTTCGCTCCAAAACGAAGAATATCTGCCCTTTTTCTTTAATTCAGAAAATGAATTTGCAGAAATAAATGTTTATACCAATGGGCAATATAGCTTTCTAAAGCTCTTAAAATCGCAGGATTTCGAAATATTAGATTCCATAGTTTTAATTAATCAGGAATATTATAGAACCAAAATCAGGTTTAACCATCTGGGTAAAACTGGTCCTTCTAATCTGATTATACAGCTAAAAAACAACAATACCAAGGACACTATCAATCAGGAATATAAATTATTTCCGTATACCAATACTTTTGTAAATTTCTTTCCTTCAGCTGATGAACTTTATATAGGTGAAGAAAAAATATTTGAATTAACATCTAACCACCCCGATAATATTAAGATTAACAGCAATTGGCTAACCAGCGATGGCGTTAATTACAGAGTTAGTGAAAGAAATAATCAAATATGGCTTCACATTTTGCCGCTTTCGGTAGGCTCCAAAAATATACAGATTAACGTTCAAACGATTAGTCCATTTTTAGATAATAACAAAAAATTTCAAACAAATTTACCTGCCATACCCTACCAATTTAAGGTAAAGAACAGCAGAATTGCCTTTTTAGGAATTGATAAAAAAGAAGTTATTTACGATGATGATACCCGTAAAAATGGAATTGAGATTACTCTGGACAACAACCGTAATTTACAATTGCACAAAACTTACCGTATCGAAAACCAGGAAGAACCCGGAGGCGCTTTAATGGCTGAAATATTTACTAAAAATTTTCTGGCTAACGACAAGGTTCTTTGTATTTTCAGGCCCTACAATCTTCATAAACAAACGGAAGGATATCTGTATATCAAAGACAACGACGATGCTAAATTTATAACCAACTTAAACATAATCCCCAAAACTACCATCAGTTCGATCTCTATTTTACGTAAAGGACAGGAATGGACACCGGGTAACAATGTATATCCGGGAGAAACTGTTGATGTTAAAATTGAAGGAGAAAGTTTGCTTAGCGGAAAGTTTTACTGGGATGAAATAAATGATATATCTTCCGATAGCGTTATTTGTAACGATAATGTGCGTTTCTTCAGGCTCCAGATACCATTACAAATAAAGAATAAAAGAATTACATTATACAATAATTCCAAAGCCACTAGCACAAGTTTAAATGTAAAAGAATATCAGACACCCCGGCCATTTGATTACATTTCAATAAGCTCCGGAACCGGGAAAAAAGTGGTACAAAGCACTAATACAACTATTATTCAACGCTACACTATTCCAGACGTAATTCTGACCTTTGATAAAAATAAAATAGATTCTGATCAAAAATTATATGGCAACCAGTTCCTGGATATTGATATACAAATCATTGGAACTAGTAACCAGTTAATTGAAACACAATCGCTAAAAAACATTTTGGTTTCACCAGGAGAGACCTCTCCCAGGAGCGATTTCTATAAAGATAAAACTAAACCAACGGATGAGATCAGTGTAAATAATTTATTCAATAATAAAACATACAACCTCGAAGATTTCAATAAAATTCAGGTAACCATAAAAAATAGCAGCGATAAATATCAGGAACAGGGCAACGAAAAAAAGGTGGTTATTTCGCTTCAGCATAAGGTAGCTTTTGATTTTGACGTATCTTTTCCTACAGGTTTGCTAATTCAGGATTTGGGTAGTTCTGCAAGCGGTACTACATTTGGTGATAATTTAGACGGTATTAGTCTGGCCTTAATTGCTCAGTTTAAATTTCCGGATGCTAATAAAGTTGGTAAATTAAAGCCCTACCGCTTTGGTGCTGGATTCTTAGCTATAAATGCCTTCAATTTTAGTTCATCGGCATCAAGAGATCTTGCAGCGGTGGTATTGGCAAGCGTTTATCCTATAAAGACCCGGAAAATGTTCAACCTGCCCATTCATATTGGTTTTGGTTACAAAATTCAGGGTAAAACACCTTTTATCATGCTAAGTCCCGGCCTAGGAATTACGTTCTAAAATTTGTTTTTTAATAAAATATTAAGAAACTTTAAAACAAATTAGTACACTATGCGGAATGAATCTGATTCTTTGGGCTCCCTTGAACTACCGGAAGATGTTCTCTATGGAATTCATTCATTACGGGCAAAAGAAAATTTCCCGGATTCAACTCCATTTCAACCTGAATGGTATCAAGCAGTAGGTGTTGTTAAATTGGCCTGTTATAAAGCATATATAAAATTCAGGAAGTCTGCTGTTGAATATTCCGATTCCCTGCCTATTTCATTTCTTAAAGATGGCATTATTGATGCTTTGGAAATGGCTGCTGCCGAAGTTTCTGACGGCAAACATTTCGAGCATTTTATTATTCCTGCGGTACAGGGTGGAGCCGGAACAAGCATCAATATGAATGTCAACGAGATAATCACCAATAGGGCTTTATCTATACTAAATGAGAAACCCGGGAACTATAAAATTATTGATCCCATTGAATCGGCAAACATCTATCAATCCACCAATGATGTTATACCTACAGCTTTAAAGATAGCTGTAATGAATCTTTTATATAAACTCGAAGAAAGCATAAACAATTCCAGAAAACAAACAGAAGTACTGGAACTGCAATACAATAATACATTACGTCTTGGGTATACACAGATGCAGGAGGCCGTTCCTTCGACTTACGGAAGGTTGTTTTCGGCATACTCTGAAGCTTTATCACGCGATTGGTGGAGAGTATCCAAGTGTTTTGAACGCATAAAAACTGTAAATATTGGAGGAGGTGCCATTGGGACTGGTTTGGGTATTCCTCGCTTTTTTATCATGCAGGTAATTCAGGAGCTTCAGAATTTAACCAACTTACCGGTTGCCAGGGGTGAGAATATACAGGATACAACCTCAAATCTGGATTCATGGGTTGAAGTACATGCCATTTTAAAGGCCCATGCTGTTAACCTTGAAAAAATAGTATCAGACATCCGTTTACTGGCTTCAGACCTGGTAAACCAAAAAGACATTTTCATACCGGCACGCCAAACCGGGAGTTCCATTATGCCGGGGAAAATAAACCCGGTAATTCCTGAGTTTATTATAAGCATTGCTCACAAAGTTTATGCAAACGATATGCTTATATCATCGCTATGCGCTCAGGGATGTCTCGATTTAAATGCATATCTGCCTGTGATAGGACATTCGATCATTGAAAGTCTTAAATTGCTTATTTCAGCCAATACTTCTTTAAAAAACAATCTGTTAGCCGGTTTGCAAATAGATTCGCAAAAATCTGAATTAAAAGTTTATAAAAGTTCCTCAATAGTAACGGCGCTGAGTCCATATATTGGATATCATAAAGCTGCTGAGCTGGCCCAATATATGAAAGAACACAATTGTGATGTATTTGCAGCAAACAACAACCTACAGTTTATTGAAAATGTTAAATTAAAAGAAATACTTCAACCGGGAAATTTACTCAAACTCGGATTCTCTATAAAAGAAATAAACGATTAGGTTAGATTAGTCTGAAAACTTATTTCAGCAACAGTTCCAATATTTTCTTTTGAAATAATGTTTAAGGTTCCCTGATGCATTTCTACAATATTTCGGGTTAAAGAAAGGCCAATTCCATGGCCCTGGATATTTTTGATATTTTTTGCTCTGTAAAAAGTCTCATAAACTTTCTTTAAATCTTCACCGGGAATTCCAATACCGGAATCGGTAATTGAAATATATAGTCTGGAATCGGAATATTTTATTTTTATGGTAGCACAATGATTGTCGCTAAATTTACAGGCATTATCTATAAGATTAGTAAAGGCGGCCATAAGCAAGTTTGAGTTGCCGTTAATTGTTAATTGTTGATCATCTTCAGGAAAATCATTAAAATCAAGATTAACCCTATAATCAGGATGACGTCGTTGTATTATTACTTTAGAATCAAACAAAATCTCATCAATGCGTATAGGTAACGTCTTCATGGCAGAAGCATCTATACTACTTTGAGCAAGGCTGAGCAAACCATTTGAAAGGGAATTTAAAAAACGGATTTCCTCTAATAAAGACGATAAAATAACCTGATATTCCTCGGGTGTTCTCTTATTCATTAATGCAACCTCTATCTGACCGGTAAGCACCGTTAAGGGTGTCCGCAATTCATGGGAGGCATTGGATACAAAACTGCGTTGCATTTTAAAAGCATTTTCCAAACGCTGAAGCATATTATTAAAAGTTTCAGCTAACTGGGCAATTTCATCGCGGTTTTTACCGGTATCCACTCTTAAGTCGAGCCGGGAGGCTGAAATTTTATCTACCTGAGAAACTACACCTGAAATAGGTTTTAATGCCCTTCGGGAATAAATATAGCCTGCCAGTGCAATAATAATTACCGAAAGAAAAAATACAATTATTAATATGTTTTTGAATTTATGAAGTTGATCCTTTCCCAATGTATCAGTAGCACATAAAAAAACTTTATATTCCTTACCAGAGGAACTAATAAAAAGGATACCCACACCATCCTCCTCGCCATTATTAAATTCAAATCTGGAATTGAGATATAATTTTTGTTTGGAGAGATAGCTTGGCAGATTATTATCAAACTCTTTAAATTTATATACAATCTGGTTATTTGTATCGAGAATCATCAATTTAAGATCTACCAGTGAAGTAGATAGATTGTTTTCAATAATAGATAATACTTCGCGGTCAACCGTTTTTACATTCAGAAGAAGCCGAGCATTGGATAATGCCCTGTTTTCAATACGGTTGACAAATTCATTTTTACGTAACATGGAAGAGAAATAATACATGCCAAAAAAGATTACCAGCAAAATCGATGCTACGATAACCGTAAATTGAACTGTTAACTTATTTCGAATTGTCATTCTTCAACTTTTAAGACATATCCCATACCCACCATGGTGTGTATGAGTTTCGGAGAATAGTCTCTATCGATCTTTTTCCGAAGAAAATTAATATAAACATCTATTACATTAGAGCCGGTATCGAAGGTAATATCCCATATTTTTTCGGCCAAAACGGAACGGGATATGACTTTTTCCTGGTTGCGGGCTAAAAATTCAAGAAGATTATATTCTTTAGCCGTAAGATCAATTCTTACATTATCCCGGCGTACAATTTTGGTATCAGTATTAATTTCCAAGTTGGAAACACGAATAATATTGTTGGACTGCTCATTAAATTTACCCCGTTTTAAAAGTGCCCGCAATCGAACCAAAAGCTCCCTGAACTCAAAAGGTTTTACAAGATAATCGTCTGCTCCCGAGTCAAAACCTTGCACCACATCGTCTGTTGAGCCCAACGCAGTTAACATTAAAATTGGAAGCTGGGTGTTGAATTTTCTGATTATCTCGCATAATTCAAACCCGTTAATCTGAGGTAAATTTATATCAAGTATAATTAAATCATAGTTTTGAGTTAAAGCCATTTTTTTACCAATAAGACCATCAAACGCTAATTCGGCATTAAAACCGTTTTCTTCAAGACCGGCCTTAATAAAATTAGCTACTTTGGGCTCATCTTCTACAATTAAAATTTTGGCTTGTTCCATAGTGATTTCAATAAATATAAAAGTACTTTTTTTTTAGTTATGCAGAAAGCAATGTTAAATAAATTACAGTTTATTTAATATTTTAACAGAGCTAAATGTTGGATACCCGTTAACTGGTTTTCAATAAGCAATAACTTAAATTCAAATTAAAACCTGATTAATTTATAATTAAAATGTAATTAAATATTATTTAAGCTTTTGAACATTTTAAATTTTTATTTGCTTTGTAATTATGGAAAAAGGATTAAATACTAAACCTCATATCGGGATTTTTGGCAGAAGAAATAATGGCAAAAGTTCCTTAATTAATGCTTTATCAAATCAGGAAACTGCTATAGTCTCGCATATTGCCGGAACAACGACAGATCCGGTTAAAAAATCCATTGAACTTCCCGACATAGGCCCGGTTATTCTTATTGATACTGCCGGTACCGACGACACGGGCGAAATTGGCATAAAAAGGGTTGAGAAAACTATGCAGACCATTGCCAATATTGATGCCGCGATATTATTAATTTCAGGTAACCAATTCGATGGAGAAGAAGAAAAACTTATTTGTAAGTTTCAGGAATATGATCTTCCGTTTCTGGTGGTTTATAACAAATCGGATCTTTCAGAAATAGATGAAAATATAAAACTGAGAATTAATGATACATGCCATACAAATCCTATTTGTGTTAGTGCTATTAATAAAACAGGATTAGATCAGGTAGTTATTGAACTTAAAAATATAATTCCGGAAACTGCATATCAATCCAAATCGCTTATAGGTCCTTTATTAAAGCATGGCGATACTGTTCTTTTAATAACTCCTATTGATATTGAAGCTCCGGAAGGAAGGCTGATATTACCTCAAATACAAGTTATCCGTGATATTCTGGATAACGATTGTGTCGCTGTTGTTGCCAAAGAACGGGAAATGGACAGCTACCTCAGAAAAATGAATCCCAAACCGGCATTAGCTATTACCGACAGCCAGGTATTCCCAAAAGCAGATGCCAGTATACCCAAAGATATACCACTTACCAGTTTTAGTATTATTTTGGCTCACCACAAGGGAGATTTTTCTAATTATCTGAAAGGAACTCCTAAAATAAACGAATTAAAAGACGGAGACCGGATTCTCATTCTTGAATCATGCACTCATCACGTAAGTTGCGATGATATTGGAAGAATTAAAATTCCCAGATGGCTCACCAATTATACGGGTAAAAAACTGGAATTTGATACTGTTGCCGGGTTAAGTCAATTACCGCGCGACATCAAAGAATACGCTCTGGTTTTACAATGTGGAGGATGCATGATTACTCGCCGCCAGTTAATTAACCGTTTAAAACCGGCTGTTAATGCCGGAATTCCTGTTACCAATTATGGCATGGCTATTGCCTGGGTACATGGAATTTACCAGAGAGCGGTGGCTCCTTTTATAAAAAACAATAATAGTGCAGATTATCTATAAAAATGAATTTCGAACTCCTTAAAAATAAAAATATCGACAAAACAGATATTATTAATTTACTGTCTGCCAATGCTGAAGAAACCAAAGCGTTATTTTTAGCATCGGAAAGGGTAAGAAATGAATGTGTTGGTAATATTGTATATTTCAGGGGACTCATTGAATTTTCGAACATCTGCGGTAAAAACTGCTATTATTGTGGAATAAGAGCTGAAAATAATAATGTTGTACGGTATAACCTTACTAACGCAGAAATTTTAGATGCAGCAAAATTTGCTTACGAGAACCATTATGCTTCGGTAGTTTTGCAATCCGGAGAAATAACAGGTAAAGAATTCATTAAACGTATTTGTTACCTTGTTGATGAAATCAAAAAATTATCAAACAACGAATTAGGAATAACTCTTTCGTTAGGAGAACAGAATAAGGAAACATACAAGGAATGGTTTAACACCGGGGCTCACAGATACCTGTTAAGAATAGAAAGTTCGAATAAAGAATTGTACCAAAAAATACACCCGCGAAACAGCAAGCATAGTTATGAAGAACGCATAAAATGTCTTGAATATTTGAGAGAAACTGGGTTTCAGGTGGGAACCGGGGTTATGATAGGACTTCCATTTCAGACTTTGGAAGATTTAGCCAACGATTTGCTGTTTTTACGCGACTTTGATATTGATATGGTTGGCATGGGCCCATACATTGAGCATCCGGACACCCCTTTATATCAATACCGCGATCTGCTTATGCCCAAAACAGAAAGATTGCTGCTGGCTTTAAAAATGATTGCTATTTTGCGTCTGATGATGAACGACATTAATATTGCAGCAGCTACGGCCCTTCAGGCTATAGATCCAATGGGCCGCGAAAAGGCAATAAAAATAGGTGCTAACATTATTATGCCCAATATTACACCCGGACAATACCGCAAAAATTATAAACTATACGAAAATAAACCCTGTGTAGATGAAAATCCGGATGATTGTACCCAATGTCTGGAGTCTCGTATTCAAATGGCTGGAAGCAAAATAGGTTATAACGAATGGGGTGACTCGTGGCACTTTAAAAAGAAAAATAATTAAAGGTAAAATAGCTGTAAATTAATCAGGTGGAATTTTGGGTCATAGACCGGATTGGAAGCGGCGAAGTCAGAGACATTCGCCGAACCACAATGCTAATCTTAGCGTCCTTAAGCTAAGATTATTCCACCAAAAAATTTATTCAAACTCCATTTTCTTAACCTGAATTTCGTGAACATCTTTGAGAGCATCTTCCATGGAATCCATTTCCTTGATGTCTCCGGTTAGTTCGAGGAGTATCAGTCCACAATCTTTAATTTTATATTCGTGCGAAACATTTATACCCAATCGTGTACGTATTGAGCAACCATATTTTGACAAAATATCCTGAATAAGAGAAACATTCCGTTTCCTGTCTTTTATCAGTATTCCGAGTATACGGGTTTCGTTCTTCATAGCATTTACATTACAGATGAAATACCATTTCTTTAACTTCGAGGCCTCCAATATTGCGGAGTTCATTCTCTAATGCATTTTGCATTTGTTGTTCTCCGCACAATTCAATAACAATGAGACCTGTACGACTGCAAATATTATCGTTTAACTCATGAAAACCAAGCCGAGTCCGGATATTGTCTGAATATTGAGTTAAAACATATTGAGTTCTTCCGGCTTCCTTGATTCTGTCGTTAACCTGAATTCCAAGTATTTTAATCTTATCCATAAAACTGAATTAATTAAAAATCAGAAATATAAATCGCGCCTGCCTTGTTTTACCTGTTGTAATTTCTCTACAAGTTTAGACTTAAACTGCAAATCGTCAAACTCTTCCAACTTTTGTTCTATAAGTTTATAGCCGTTAATTTTGGTCGATTCGGGAGCATAATCCTCAAGATATTCGGCAAGGGTAAGAATAGCATTGGGTTGGCAAAAGCGTTTGATAAACCCTGGAACCGAAAATTCCATAAAATGCTCACCTGTACGACCCAACCGGTAACACGAAGTACAAAAAGACGGAATCATCTGGCGAGAGATAAGCTCTTCAATAATTTCATTTAACGAACGATTGTCGTTAATTTGAAACTGTTCGTGTTCCAGGTCTTGTTTTTCCTCGGTTTTAGTATAACCGTTTAATTCAATATTAGTACCGCCATCAATCTGAGAAACACCAAATTCAAGAATCTGATCTCTAATTTCGGAAGATTCGCGGGCGGTTAAAATCAGACCTGTATATGGAACAGCTAGACGCAGAATGGCTACCAGCCTGGTAAAATCAGCATCGTTCACTAAAAATTTCTTATCAAAGGCAAGATTTGAAGCATTTTGAATTCTCGGGAATGAAATAGTATGAGGGCCAACATTGTATGCGGCTTCAAAATGATTTACATGCCGCACTAAACCCAGAACTTCGAACCTCCAGTCGTAAAGTCCCACTAAAGCACCCAGACCAACATCGTCAATTCCGGCTTCCTGAGCTCGGTCTAAAGAGGTAAGACGCCAGTTAAAATCGCGTTTGTTACCCGATGGGTGTACCTTTTTATAGATTTCTTCGTTGTATGTTTCCTGAAAAATCTGGTACGTTCCTATTTTAGCATCTCTGATAATCCTAAACCCATCAATATCAAAAGGTGCTGCATTTATGTTAACCCGGCGGATTTCGCCGTTTCCCTTTTTTACAGAATAAACCACTCTTACGGTTTCTGCAATAAACTCAGCATTATATTTGGGATGCTCACCATAAACTAAAATTAAGCGTTTTTGTCCGGCATCTTCAAGTGCTTCAACCTGCGATACCAAATCGTCCATAGACAGCGTGGTACGCTTTTGCTCTTTGTTATCGGCTCTGAACCCGCAATACAAACAGTTATTAATACAAAGATTCCCAACATACAAAGGAGCAAACAACACGATCCGCTCCCCGTAGACAGCTTGCTTTAATTTACGGGCTCCCTCTTTAATCTCATTGATAAGGTCCGGATCATTAGCCTGAACCAGAATGGCTGTTTCTTCGAGCGATAGACGCTGTTTAGAAAGTGATTTTTGAATAATTTCCCTGACTCTGCTTTTGTCAGGATGTGCATTGTGAATAAAATCCCAAATTTCTGCGCTATCAATAAAAGGTTGCATCCTTTTATCGGCTATAGCATACTTCTGCGGGTTATAAATCATTTATCCTTCATTTTCTTCGTAAAGTAGGCTACCTTTTCCAAAGAAGTAACCATATCATATTCCTCCAAATAAACCTGTGCATTCACATTAAGTGGCACTGTTGTAAAATTAAGAATCCCCCTGATACCGGCGCTGACTATTTTGTCGGCAGCATCAATCGCATGCTCGGGTGGAACAGTAATTATAGCAATAGATATGTTCAAATTCCTGACCACTTCCTTAAGTTGATCGAGCGGATAACAGGATACTCCGGCTACAGTTTGACCGATTTTTTCAGGGTCTACATCAAATGCTGCCACAATATCTAGTTTGGCTCGTTTTCCTTTAAAATAAGTAGTTATAGCAGTTCCAAAATGGCCAATCCCGATTACAGCAACATTCATAACTTCTTTATTGTCAAGAAGGTTACCGATAACCGAAATCATTTCCTGTATATTATATCCCTTTCGTTGTATGCTGGTATATCCTAAAAACATAATATCCCGACGAACCTGAACAGCTGTTATATTAAGCAATGCAGCAAGCTCGTGCGAAAAAATATGTGTTTCGCCCCGGGAAAGGCAGTTTAATAATGTGCGCCTGTATTGGCTTAAGCGTTCTATAGTCTTTTCAGGTAATTTCATTGTAATTTTGTTCTGATGCTAATAGTGTTTGATAACAAATTAGTAATCCTTTGGTTTTCTTTTTGGGTTAAAAATACAATTATACAAAGAAAAAGTTAGATCAAAATTAAACTTAAATAATAACAAATCCTGCACGTGTTAATAAATTTAAGCATTTAATAGAAATAGCACTCTACAATCTTCAATAGAATAATTTGTTATCCAATTAAATTTAAATAGAAATTTACGCAATAATATCGGTAATAAAAACAGAATTCATTATTTTTAAAGAGAATTCGGGGCTTAAAATTTATTTTAGTTCATTATAACAAACAACTACTATTACCAGAATTATTAACCTCAGGACCCAGAATAGCAGCAACAGTAGAGCCTAGTATTTCCGGCGAATTTGAAAACATCACCGATTATCGGGAATTTGTTGAAATGATTCGAAGGCTTGGGTTTCATTATGTACTCGAAGCTTCTTTTAGTGTGGATATAATTTCTAAAAAATATGCAGATGTCTTTAAAAATAATAAAGGTAAATATTACTTCACATCAACATGTCCTGTAGTTACAAGATTAATTGAGAAATTTTACCCCGACCCGACAGGTAATCTGAGACCTTTGGTTTCCCCAATGATTTCCACAGCAAAAATTATTCACAAAAAATATGGGAACGATTTGAAAGTAGTCTATATGGACCCTTGTATTGCCGGCAAAAAAGAAAGGTATATCCGGTTTATGTAATTTAGAGATTCTTTTATCATTAAATTCAAAAATTTAACCTTTACTTAATATTAATTTAACAAATAGGTTAAAAATATTTTAACATTTTTTAATATTTGTTAGGGAAAATTTAATTCTGATTGTAATATTTCTCAAAAGACTAATTATATGAAATTAATTTATATTACAATCATTTTACTATTAGCGGGAACGATTGCAAAATCTCAGACATCAGATTTTGGTATCTGGACATCGGCAGAAGTGACCAAAAAACTCAAAAAATGGGATCTGAGCGTTGAGGGTATCCTGCGAACCAGAGACAATGCTTCGGAATTAAAAAGATGGGGTATCAAAGGCGATGTATCTTTCAAAGTTTTAAAACCATTAAAAATAGGTATTAATTACCAGTACATTACCTTTAACGACATAAAGTACAACGATTATCAACCACGGCAACGTATGTCGGCCTATTTAACAGGTAAACTAAAATTAAGCAATTTTTCATTTTCGTTAAGAGAACAAGCTCAACGCACTATTAAGGACGAAAGTGATCGTATAAAAGCCAGCGGAAAATATGATAATTACAAAATTAACCCGGAATATCTGTGGAGAAATAAACTTCAGGTAGCCTATAATATTCCTCATTTTCCTGTTACTCCGTCAATTTCATTTGAAACCTTTTATCAGTTAAACAATCCGGATGGAAACCAATTTTGCGATTTAAGATATACACTGTCCTTTGAATATAAAATTACCAAACATCATACAGTTGAACTTTATGGCTTAATTGATAAAGAAATAAATGTTAACGATCCTGTACAATCTAATGTTTTAGGTGTAGGTTATTCTTTTTCTTTTTAAAGTACTCATATAATAATCAATATTACAATTAACTATTCCTCTAAAAACAAAATAGATATATGAAAAAAATACTATTTAGACTGGCTGTACTATTATTGTCCTTTCAACTATTTACGGCATGCGAAAAAAACTACATCAAAGATGATGACACATCCTCTTCCAGTAGTTCTGATGATGATGATGACACCTCAGTAAGTACCTATTCAGAAGATACTACCGATTATAATTACGACATTTCATCTGCCAACACAATTACATTAAACGGAACTTCAATTTCAACCACTTCCTCTAATGTTACAATAGACGGAACAACAGCAACTATTACTAATGGCGGACAATATGTGGTTACCGGTTCATTGACAAATGGTCAGCTTATAATCGAAGCCGGGAAAGACACTACAGTAAAACTTATATTAAACAATGCAAGTATTACTCACTCATCCGGCCCTGCTATTTTTGTTAAAAAAACAAAAAAAGTAGTAGTAATTCTGCCGGATAACACTTCTAACTCGGTAATTGATGGCAGCTCTTATGCAAGTGATACTACCAATGCTGCACTTTACAGTAAATGCGACCTGGTTTTCTATGGAAATGGTGTACTCACTGTAAAAGGAAATCATGCAGATGGCATTACCAGTAAAGACGGATTAGCTATTAAAAGTGGTACTATAACAGTTACCTCTGCTGATGACGGTATCAGAGGTAAAGATTATTTAGTGATTAAAGGAGGAACCGTTACTGTTAATTCTACAGGTGATGGACTGAAATCTGACAATACAGATGCTTCAACCGGAATCATTTCAATAACCGGCGGTACTCAAAAAATTACAGCAACCAGTGGTGACGGTATACAAGCTGAATATAATGTAATTATTTCTGATGCAGATATAACCGTTACGGCAGGAGGAGGCAGCAGCAA
>WSSedL1CaDRAFT_10001353_pt1 | contig 14504 bp, 12 predicted proteins | sample WetSurSL1Cattail_FD_9464 | JGI IMG/M metagenome (IMG submission 9464)
TGCCCAAGAATGCAGTACTTTGCATGCAGATAGAAAATGAAGACGGAGTTCTTGCCGCATCAGCAGCGGATGCGGAGATCCCGGTTTGCAGCAGTAAATTCATTTCGGGCATCAGTTCTTCTGCCTTTACAGAAGTTTTTTTGATAAACAGACTTAGGCAAGTTACTCTATTTTGGAGTGTTGTGGAACAAAGATTTTGATTGTGTCGAAATTAATGGTTGATTACTTTATATACCATAACAGAAGTTGCCGGATATGAATTACGTATCGTAGATGCCGCATCAGCAATGACCCGTAAGTATTTCCTGTACAGTATCCCATAAAAAGGTCATCCATGTATATATAAACAATTGCCGAAACCTGTAGGCATTATTGATGTTTGTCATATATAATAAAATTATGCATGCCTTACATGGCTGTATGCGTAATATGTTTTGCTTTGTATTTTAAAAGATAAATGGAGTCTGGCATATGATTAAGATTATGAGTCCTGCGGAATGGTTTAAAAAACTTATGATATCGGGAAAAATTGTAGCGCTTTATATCCCACTGATTGTCATTCCGTTATTTTTACTTGGGTATATATCGAATCTTATCTTTACACAGGTGATAGTCGACAAAACGATTACTAACGTAACTGATGAATCCAAGCTCATAATTACCCGTCTGAATGTCATGATGGATAATTCGAAAAGTTGCGCAAATGTTATAATGACCGATTTAAACAAGATAATTGAAATGAATAAAAAAAATATACAGCTAAATAAGCTGGGTCAATATAATCAGATATCTTACCTTGCTTACCGGGAGCAGGTACTGAATCAGTTAAGTTTTATACAGATGGCATTTCCAGATATTGATTCCATTGCTTTTATCGATAATGATTCCGTTATATATGGTACAGATATGAAAGTCGAAGCTAATGCCGCAGATATTGCCGGAAGTAACATTTTGAACGTTATGGATAAGACAAACGGAGTAAACGTGTGGTTCCCGATGCAGGAAAGGGATTACCTCGTAATGGATAAAACCCAGCCGGTGCTAACATTAGGCAAAAAAATACTTGACATTAATACACAGGAAAAACTGGGTACATTGATAATCAACATAAGCGAAAAATCGTTGTCCTCCGTATATGATGATATCGGGCAGACAGTACCCAACGTTTTTTTTCTGCTGGATCAGCAGGGTACTGTTGTCTCTTCACTGGATAAAACTGAATTGCTTAAGCCCTTGCGGGATGATGAAACCAGAAGCTGGCTGCTGTCTAACGGCAATGTTGCCGTGGTCAGAAATGTCAAGGGCAAGAGAACGTTGATAACCAGCATGCTGTTGGATAAGACAGGCTGGAGGCTTGTGAATGAAATACCTTTGGAAAAACTGACAGCCGATACGGATAAATTGACCCTCGCAGTCATCCTGATAGGTTGCATTTGTCTGATTTTTGCAGTATTCGGCGCCGGAATCCTGGCAAAAACCATTGTAAATCCGCTTACCAGACTGACAAAAAGCATGCTTATTGCAAGGCAGGGCAATCTGGATATCGAGTGCAGTGTTGAATCGCAGGATGAGGTTGGTATGCTTGCGTCCGGCTTCAATACGATGATCGTGGAAATAAAGAATCTTCTGGAAAAGGTCAGACAAGAACAGAGGAAAAAGAGGGAATATGAGCTGGCGCTGATTCAAGCTCAAATAAAACCTCATTTCCTTTATAATACGCTGGATGTTATATATGCGCTGGCTAAAATGGAGAGGCTTGAACAAGTCCAGGAAGCGACAAAATCGCTGGCGGACTTTTACAGAGCTGCTTTAAGCAAAGGACGGGAGATCATTACCATCAGGGAAGAAGTGGGTAATGTGAAAGCCTATCTGGCAATTCAGAGGATTAGATATTCCGATGTTTTTGATTATGAAATAAATATTCCGGATGATATTCAGGATTATGATATCTTGAAGCTCACTATCCAGCCTCTTGTTGAGAATTCTATTTATCACGGATTGAAGGTGCGGACAAGTCCGGGAAAGATTTTGATAGAAGGCTTTAAAACGAAGAACGAGATCGTAATAAGAGTTGTCGACGACGGGGTTGGTATGCCTCGCGATCTATTGCTCAAGGTACTGCATCAGGATAATGTTCCTGAGAGATCAAAGCCATTTGGACTTAGCAGTGTGAATGAGAGAATCAAGCTTTACTTCGGTGAGGATTATGGCATAAGCATACGAAGTGAGGAGGGTTCAGGTACGGAAGTATCTTTGAGATTACCGTTATAGCATATGGGAGAAAATCAAATGGAAACACTTAAGGTAATGATAGTAGATGATGAAATTATATTCAGGGAACTGCTTATAACAACTGTAAAATGGGAAGCCCTGGGACTCAGGGTTTGCTGTGAAGCGAGAAACGGGCTGGAGGCGCTTGAAAATGCAGCGAAATACAAGCCAGATATTGCATTGATAGATATCAACATGCCCAACATGGACGGCCTCACCTTGTCGGAAAAGCTGAAAGAGGCGTATCCCTGTATGGCGCTTATAGTTGTTACCGGACACAGCGAATTTGAGTATGCAAGAAAAGCAGTAAAGCTAGGCATTATTGATTATATCTTAAAGCCCTTCGATGATGATGAGCTTATGAATGTACTGTTGAAATCGAAAAGCTCTATTCTTAAAATGAGAGAGGAAGAATCGCTTAAAACCGATTCAAAAAAGGTAATAAGAGAGAAACTTCTGAATCAGTTGATCGGTAATGAAAACAACGATGACGATGAGACCATAAAAAAACAGCTGTATAATGTAGGCATCAGCAGCCTCCCGGCAGATTTTTCCGTAGCTTCGGTCGAAATCGACAACATGTACCGGAGATGGGAGAACGCCGATGAGGTCGTGTTGTGGAAATACGCGGTGTCAAATATCATGAACGAACTGCTGGATGAGGTTGGTGGACATTTTGTTTTTAATGGTCCGGAAGGAAGGATAATCTCTATCATTGAATGTGATAATGGTATCTATAATGAAAAGTTTGTTGCAGATACTTTTGACAAGTTATGCTATTATGTAAACAAATATTTTAGTTTTACAGTTACTGTAGGGTTAGGTAAGGCCTACAATGGCTTTAAAATGATAAGAATTTCATATATGGAATCCTTATCCGCCCTGCAAAATAAAATGATACTGGGGAACAACCGGGTTATTGACTATTCCACCTTTAAAAATGAATTCTCCAGCATAGGTTTTTACTCCAGCGAAATCAATGAAGATGTCCTTATTGCTTTAAGGATGCATAATTGGCAAAAAATCGAGCAAAAGATAAACGAGGTGTTTCGCTATATCAATACCAACCGCCTATCCATCGATTATACCTATGTGTTTTGCACTGGGCTGATTTCGCTTTGCCTCTCGCATATAATCGAGTCGGGAAATGAAATAAGGGATCTGTACGGCGAACATTTTATGCCTTTAGCCAGGATGAGGGAAATGGAATCCATCGATGCTCTTCAGGAATGGATACTGGATATGTTCAGGACAGCGGCAAATTACTGCGGGGACAGCGGGATCACACGTTCCAGGAAGACGGTGGATATGGTGAAGGAATATATCGGCAATCAATATGGCAATAGCGAATTATGCCTTGAAAAAATAGCGAATAATTTTCATATAAATTCGGATTATTTAAGATCTTTGTTCAGAAAGGAAATGGGTATAACGATCACCGAATATATAACCAATATCAGGATGCAGCAAGCCAAGCGGCTTTTGAGCCCGGGCACGCTCAAACTTTCGGCTATATCCGATATGGTGGGCTATAATGATGCCGGATATTTCAGCAAATGCTTCAAGAAGTTTTTCGGCATGTCGCCCAGTGAATATGAAATACAAAAAATCGATCTTTAGATTTCCTCCGGATTTTTCAATTGGACTCCGCTTTTTTCATTCGCTTTTTTGATGGCGGATATTATAATTGGACTACAAGCTTGATCAAGCGTCAGCAAGAATATCAAAACCAGTAGTTGCAAGGCATCAAAATCACACAAATCCCAATTGATTTTTAGGAGGTAATTTGAATGGTACAAAGGTATTCTAAATTGATGTGTATCGTACTGACATTATTGCTGGTTCTTTCATTGGCTGCATGCGGTAATTCAGCCAATACGGCCACGACTGACGCCAGCTCTGTTCCGGCAGTTTCATCTTCTTCAGGTACAACTGCTTCCTCAGGCAGTGCAAGTCAGCCTGTAACAATCAAGATCTATACGCAGTACTCCTCTGATGATGAAAAACAACCGTATGATTATGCGGCTGCCGCTATGAAAAAGCTGATGCCCAACGTTTCGCTGGATCTTGAAGTAGAAGCGCAGGACGACAATCAGAAAATCAAGACATATGCCGCTGCGGGTAACCTTCCGGATATATTCGCAGTGACTTCCGACCTGGTTACGCTGTTCAAGAAATCCAACAATATACTCCAGCTCGACAGTTATGTAAAGCAATATGGTATAGCAGACAAGCTGACTGAGACCTCCCAGTCGTTACTATTCGATCAGGATGGGCATGTATATGCCGTGCCCAATGTTGGACAGTGGGCTGCAAACCTCTTTATCAACAAAGATTTGTTTACCCAGAACAATATTAAGGTTCCGACGAATTATAATGAGCTTTTGGCCGCGGTTAAAGCATTCAAAGCTAAAAACATCATCCCCCTTGCCATATTTGCTAAAGAAAAATGGCCTGCGGTCCAAATGTTCGACATGCTTGTGACGAGGACTCAACCTCTTGGCGTAGTAGGACTGGACACGGGTAAAACACAGATTTCGGATTACGTTTACAAAAATGCAGCGACAAAGTTCATTGAGCTGGTAAAGGCGGGATTGATTTCGAAGGACGCCTTCAACACCTCTGCAGATCAGGCTCTTCAGCAGCTTTATACCGGTAAGGCGGCAATGTTCATAGGCGGCTCATGGGCAATGAGCGATATAGGCGATCCCAAGAATCTGGGTGAAAAGGCGGACATCCTTTACTCAGTACCTTTCGCGGATGCTGCAGATGCAGATGCCACCAAGTGGAACATGAGCGGCGGCGGATTCAACCAGGGCTTTGCTGTATCGGCAGTCAGCAAGAATAAAGATATAGCAGGACAATTTGCCGTACAATTCGGTTATGCTTTTGCCGAAGGCAGGGTAGTAAAGAGAGCGGATCCCAATCCAATCATGAAGAATCCCCCGCCGCCGGAAGCCGGATATAATACAATGCAGAAGAAATACATCGCCGATTCGGCAAGCTTTACAAGCATGACTGCCTTCCCATGGGGCATAACCAACGCAAAGCTGGGGACTGCGCTTCAGGATGATTGCCAGAAGCTTTTGACCGGAGACTACACGGTTGATCAATTCGTACAGGACATCTCCAACTCATTGAAATAGCATACATTGCCTCTGATAATCCTCAACAGGTATTCAGGCTATCTTGAATTTTTAAGATAGCCTGAATACTAGCAAGTCATTATTAAGAATTATTACATGCAAAATACTGGAAATAAGGACAATGATACTATGAATAAAAACCTTAGCTATAAAATTTCCGTATGCGTATTCACATTGCCAACCTTGATCCTTTTTACGGTTGTAGTATGTAATCCTATATTGCAGACCATTTACAAGAGTTTTTTCGATTGGGATGGAATCAGCGCGGCAAGCTTTATCAATATTCAAAACTATGTAAAGCTGTTTCATGATTCCGACTTTTTCACTGCATCGAATAACGGCTTGATATTCGCGGCGTTTCTGGTTATTTACCAGACCGGTCTGGCCACTATTTTTGCAATACTGTTTGCGAATAAAGACTTAAAAGGGAGGAAGTTTTTCAAATCCGCCTATTTCATACCGGTTGTATTATCCGTAACAGTTGTATCCATGTTGTGGCTGACAGTTTATAATACCGACAATGGTATCATAAACAAAGTACTCAAGCTGATGGGGAGTCCTTACCGGCAAAGTTGGCTCAGCAACATGAAAACAGGGATCTATGCGGTTGCTTTTGTAAACGCGTGGCAATATATGGGCATACAGATGATATTGATATTTGCCGCAATAAAATCAATACCGGAGCATTACTATGAAGCGGCGTCCATCGATGGCGCTTCTTCATTCCAGAAGCACATACATGTGACCATGCCAATGCTGGCGGAGACATATAAATTTTGTCTTGTTCTTGCAATCACAGGCGGCTTGAAGGCATTTGAAAACATGTACATCATGACGCAGGGAGGACCGGGGACAGCCACCTATACTCTCACATATCTCATGTACAGTGCTGCGTTCAGATCCAATCAATACGGATATGCATGCTCTGCCGCAACTATACTGGTTGTGCAATGTCTGGTTTTCACCATTCTGGTCAACCGCTTTGTTGCAAGAGAAAAAATCAAATATTAGGGGGGAGATTTGATGAGGGGAAAGCTTGTAAACAAATTAGTAAGAACGTTACTCTATGTGTTCATATCGTTCTATGCCATCGTCTCCCTGTATCCTATGGTCTGGATGATTTTCAATTCCTTTAAGAACAACAGGGAGATTTTTGAGACAAATGTTTTTGGAATACCGAAAGTACTGAGATTGGAAAATTATATAAAAGCCGTTCATTCGTTCAACATACTGAGGTTCTTTGAAAACAGCATCATCGTTGCCGTTTGTACTGTAACAGTAACTCTGTTCCTTTCCCTGATGTTTTCCTACGCTACGGCGCGGATGAAGTGGAAACTGGCTACGGTATCAAGAATATATGTAACTGCGGGCATGTTTATCCCTGTTCAGATCATAATGATCCCATTGGTCATACTGGCCAGGAACCTGCACATTTCAAATTCACTGCTGTCGTTGATCATACCTTATGCAGCATTTGAACTGCCATTTTCCAGCATAGTATTGTATGGATTTTACAGGACCATCCCCAATGAAATTGAGGAGGCGGCTACCATTGATGGAGCAAATATATACAGAGTCTTCTTTTCTATCATCATGCCGCTTGTCAAATCTGCAATAGCATCGGTTCTCATATTCGTATTTCTTTTTTCGTGGAATGAGTTTTATATGGCACTGATAATCATATCGAATAATAATTTGATGACACTCCCGCTTGGATTGATAAATTTCCAGGGCCAATTTCAGACCGACTGGGGGGCTATGGCAGCAACAATGACAATTGCAAGCCTGCCTACGGTGATCGTATACTTATTCTTCAGTGAACAGGTTGAGAAGGCACTGACAGTGGGCTCAGCTGTAAAAGGTTGATAAGGCGGCCGGTGAATCAGGGAAATCATCAAATTATTAAGTACTCAAATGTAGATTAAATAAACAAATGCTTATCGAATACCAAATTACAGGAGGTTTATTTTACTATGAAAAAAATTGCATTTATAGGTGCGGGAAGCTTTCTTTTTACAAGGAATCTGGTGAGGGATATCCTTTCGTTTCCGGCTTTTGCCGACTGCACGCTGGCTTTGATGGACAGGAACACCGAACGCCTTGAGCTGGTCAGGAAGGCTGTAGACAGGATTATCGAAGCAGGAAGCTATCCTGCAAAGGTTGTCGTGACCACTGACAGGGCCGAAGCCTTAAAAGATGCGGATGGTGTCATTTGCACCATTCTCAACGGCGGAGTGGATGTGTGGAGGTACGATGTGGAAATACCGAAGAAGTATGGTGTTGATATCAATCAGGGAGACACAAGGGGGCCGGGCGGTATTTTCAGGGCGCTTCGCACGATCCCTGTGATGCTTGACCTTTGTAAAGACATCGAGCACTACTGCCCGGGCGCCGTTTTCCTCAACTACACCAACCCGATGGCGATGCTGTGCAGGGCTATGCAGGGGGAAAGCGGTGTAAATGTCACAGGCCTCTGCCATAGTGTCCAGGGGACGGCAAAAATGCTGGCCGACTGGATAGGCGCACCCATGGACGAAGTTACCTACCTTTGCGCGGGTATCAACCACCAGGCCTGGTATCTGGAATTCAACTGGAATGGGAAAGATGCCTACCAGCTTATCCGGAAGGCACTTGAAGACCCGAAGGTGTGGAAGGAGGAGATTGTCAGGAATGAAATGTTCAGGCATCTTGACTACTATGTGACCGAATCCAGCGGACACAATTCGGAGTACAACGCCTGGTTCAGGAAACGTCCCGACCTCATAGAGAAATACTGTGTGCACGGCACAGGCTGGAACCCGGGAGAGTATGCGTTCTGCCTGAACGAGTACCTTGAAAGGAAGAACACCTGGAAGACTGATATACAGAAATGGCTGACGGAAGAGGTGGATCTGGCGAGGGGCAAGGAATATGCAGCAAGCATTTTTAACGCCATATTCGGCGATGGAGCGCTGTATAAGTTCAATGGAAATGTACGGAATTTCGGACTCATAGACAATTTGCCTGAGGGCTGCTGTGTAGAGGTACCGGTGCTGGCTTCGAAACAAGGGCTGGAAACGATTCATGTAGGAAAACTTCCCGATCATCTGGCGATTCTGAACAATATCAATGCCCGCTGTGAGGAGCTTGCCATACAGGCAGCGATTACCGGAGATCCCAGAATGCTGTTCCATGCGGTTTGCTTTGACCCGCTGACATCGGCAGTATTGAGCCTTGAAGAAATACAGGTGATGGTGAACGAGATGCTTGCGGCCAACCGGGAGTACCTGCCGCAATTCAAGCACAATTCCTGACAGAATGGGGCCGGTGCTTTCAATCTATATAAAAGGCGGTAAAAGATATGGATATTTTATGCGTTGGACAATTGGTGGCGGATATCCTGGTGAAGCCTGTGGACGGTGTGGATTACTCCGTTGACACGAAAAGAGTGGAGCAGATAGTAGTTAAAAATGGCGGAGACTCGATGAATACGGCTATCGCTCTGGCAAAGCTTGAAAATAAGGTGGGCTTCGCAGGCAAAGTCGGAGATGACAGCTTCGGCAAATACCTTATGGAAGTCATAAGCAGCTGCAATATCGATGTCAGCGGACTAAAAATTACAAAGGATGCCGCCACATCTTCGGTGATAGTACTGATTAACTCCAAGGGAGAAAGGACATTTCTCTACTACGGGGGTGCTAATGATAAATTTGCGTTTGAAGATATTGATCTATCCCTGCTCGATGTATGCAAAATCGTGCATGCAGGAGGCACATATCTGCTGCCCGGCTTTGACGGAAAGGGGGCGGCGGAATTGTTCAAGCTGGCCCGTTCCAGAGGAAAGCTTACTTCCATGGATGTTACATGGGACACGACGGGGCGCTGGCTGGAAGTCATAAGGCCTTGCCTTGGTTATCTGGACTATTTCATGCCGAGTTACAATGAAGCGGTGCATATTACAGGCAGGGAAAACCCTAAAGAGATCGCGCAATTTTTACTGGAGCAGGGAGTCGGGACGGTTGTCTTGAAGCTTGGCAAGGACGGCTGTTATGTGAAGGGGAAAGATGTGGAGTTTTACCACAGTGCCTATGACGTCAAGGTTGCTGATACTACAGGCGCAGGAGATTCGTTCGTTGCAGGCTTTTTAACCGGCCTCAAAAAAAAGTGGAGCCTCAGCGAATGCGCGCAGTTCGCCTCAGCGGTTTCAGCCTGCTGCATACAGCAGTTAGGTGCGACTATGGGAGTGCGGAATTTTAATGGAACACTTGATTTTATCAAAAGTTATTAACAGAAAGGAAATTTAGCCATGATACAGCATTCATTGAAAGAATTACTGAAAAAAGCAGACCAGGGGGGGTATGCCATCCCTTCCTTCAACTATTCCGACATCTGGGATTTCCTTGCCATAATTGAAGCGGCAGAGGAAGAGGAGGCGCCCGTAATGATCGCCTCCAACCCATTGGTAGTAATGGACATCGGTGTCGAATTATGCGGTGCATTCGGAAAAGCAGCCATGGAAAAGGCAAAAACACCTCTGATCCATCACCTGGATCATTCATTCAGGGTAGATATGTGTAAATCGGCAATTGATTATGGATATCCGTCTGTCATGATCGACGCGTCCAAATATTCACTCAAAGAGAATATCAAAGCCGTGCAGGAGGTCGTAGCATACGCGCACCCACAGGGGGTACACGTTGAAGCTGAGATCGGTAAAATCAAAGGGAAAGGGATTGAAGGCGATTTCAAGGGGGGAGACTTCCTCGTGCAGGTGGATGAGGCTGCCGCTCTGGTAAAGGAGACCGGCGTCGACTCACTGGCTGTGGGTATAGGGACGGCGCACGGGTTCTATGAAGGGAAGCCTGAGATCAATTTCCAGCGTCTGGCCGAGGTAAATAAAGCTATAGATACTCCGCTGGTACTGCACGGCGGGACGGGAATCCCGGAGGAAGACATCCGGAAAGCGATCAAAAACGGAATCAACAAGGTGAATGTGGGAACCATTATTCACTGCACATATATGAATAATTTACGGGAAGAACTCGTTAAGATGGGACCGAATCCGTACACACTTGACGTTGTTAAACCGGTAAAAGAGAAGATAAAGGAAGTAGTAAAGATGTGGATCAGGACATGCATGGTCAATGGAAAGGCCTGAGATGCCAGCATGAAACAGGAAAAGCATATAAACGGGGGAATGAAAATGAACGGATTTAAAATAGGTTTAATAGGGGTAACACAGGCGAATTTTCAGGGTAACAAGCATCATATTTTTGAACAGTCGGTGAAGAGTCTCAACCAGATGGCGGAAGAACTGAAGTATGATTTATATGTTTACCCGAATTTTGTGATTACCGGCGAGGAGGCTGTAAAAGCCAAAAAGGCGGTTGAAGCGGAAAAGGTGGATTTTCTTTTGATCCAAAGCACTACATTTGCAGCCGGAGAGATCATCATACAGCTGGCAAGGACCGACGCATACCTGGGATTGTGGGCTATTCCGGAGACTTCCTTCAAGGGGTCCAATTTCGTCGATTCCACCAATTCGTTTTGCGGTGTGAACATGTACGGCAGCATTATTGCAAACTATTTGAAGGAATATTCGATTAAATACAAATGGTTTTACGGTTATGCGGACAATGAGTTATTCCATAGGCGGTTTAAAATTTCGGTAAAAGCGCTGACTGCCATCAAAAAATTAAAGAACTCAAAGGTGGCGCTTATAGGCGGGATTGCGCCCGGATTCAACGATCTCTATTTCGATGAAAGGGTGGGCCAAAAAAGACTGGGTATAGAAATCCAAAGAAACCATGAGTTCTCAGAAATACAGCAAAGAGCCCATTCATATAGTACATCGGAAGTTGAGGCAGTGCTGGGGACAATAAACTGCGGGTATGCCTGCTGTTCCGATGCATCTTCGGAAGGCATGGAAATACATGCAAGGTATTACAAGGCTTATCTGGATTTCAGCAGGGAATACGGGTATGATGCCCTCGGTGTAAGCTGCTGGCCCAAAATACAGGAGGAATGCCTGGCATGCTCAATTATAGGCAAACTGAACCGGAACGGTATTCCTGCAGCCTGTGAAGGCGATCTGCCCGGCGCGGTCAGTATGCTTTTCCAAAAATACATTGCGGAACAGTCGACGACATTGATGGATTTGTCCGGAATGGATGAAGAGGACCAGACCGTGCTGATGTGGCACTGCGGTCCCTCCCCGGAAGATTATGCCGATTCCAGGGGAACTGCCCTCACATACAGCTATCAGCCGACAGACCCGGAGAATGTTAAAAAAGTTGGGCTGATCCACGACATGGTATTTAAACCGCAGCCAGTCACTTTCATGAGGTTTACCGGAGAATGGGACAGAATGTTCCTGCTCGATGGAAAGGTGATCGATCGGCCCAAAGACAGCCCGAACGGCAGCCGGGGCTGGATAGGCAACCTCAGGCTTAATCGGCGGGAAATCAGCGTGAGAAACCTGATGAATACCATCCTGGTACAGGGTTTCCAGCATCACTATCCCATGATGGCAGGCGATATCACGGAGGAACTGATGGAAGCCGCGGCGTGGCTTGACTTGAAAATGATGGAAGAAGTGAGTTATGAGAACTATCTTCAAAACAGAGGATAATAAAGACGGAGGTAATAAATTTATGCGTCAGGTTTCAGTAAAGCGGTTAACCTGTGATGACTTCAAAGAATACGGTACATTTGCCAACATGGTTAATCCCGCTGCTTCAAGGCTGGGCAGCGAGCCGGTTGAGTTTTACAAGGATATGGCGGTATTAAATCTGGGGAATAGCTCCACAGCCTCGTTTTCGACCTGTCGTATCCTTAAGCGGGACAATATTGTAGAAGAGCTTGAATTTCATAATCATACCGGAGAGGGTATGCTGCCGCTGGATGGGGACATATTGCTGACATTTGCCCCTCCAACTGCTGTTGGAGAGATCCCGGCGGATTCCGTAGAGGTATTTTATGTGCCGCAGGGTACAGCGGTGGTCATTAAGCCGGGCGTTTGGCATTGTGCCGCCTTTTCTTCAGGAAAGGACTGCGTCAATGTACTGATCGTGCTCCCGGAAAGAGTATATGTGAATGATTGCCATATTGTATCATTAAAGGAAAAAATACTGATTAAGTAATTGACAGCTGAAAAAGAATTGAAATACAATCTGTGAGAGCACTTTTATTAAGAAAGGAACAGGTTGAAATTGAACAGGATTGTTGTGCTTGGAAGCTTGAACATGGACCTGGTGATAGCCGCACCCAGAATGCCCGTGATGGGTGAAACCATATTCGGCAAGGGATTCATGACATCACCCGGAGGAAAAGGCGCCAACCAGGCAGTTGCTGCATCAAGGCTTGGCGGAGAGGTCGCGATGATTGGGTGTGTGGGTGACGATTTGTTTGGAAGGGAACTTGTTGAGAACTTGCGGGCAAACCTGGTGGCGGCAGAAAATGTCAGGATGTTGAAAGAGGTCCCGACAGGAGTAGCAGTCATTACTGTTGTGAATGGCGACAACTGCATCATCCTTGATTCCGGGGCGAATCACTCTGTCAAACCGCAGGATATTACTCCCATGGAGAGTCTGATAAAGTCTGCTGACATTTTACTTCTGCAATTGGAGATTCCTCTGGAAACGGTTGAGAAAGCAGTTGAGATTGCAGTAAGAAATGGTGTGAAAGTAATCCTGAATCCGGCGCCGGCTCTCAATCTTCCGGTTGAACTTCTCAAGCGGGTTGATGTACTGACTCCCAATGAGTCCGAATGCGAATACATCACCGGCGTAGAGTGCGGCACAGTGGAGGCTGCCGGAAAGGCTGCCGAATGCCTTTTGGAAAAGGGTATAAAACAGGTTGCCGTCACCATGGGGGCCAAAGGCGTAGTATATAATGCCGGGAAACGGATTGTGCATAAGGGCGTACCCATGGTGAAGGCAATAGATACGACAGCGGCGGGTGATTCCTTTTCAGGTGCGCTTGCCGTCGCATTATCCAATGATAAGGATATGGATGAGGCAATTGAATTTGCAAACACTGTAGCCACCCTGACCGTAACGAAAAAGGGGGCTCAGAATTCGCTGCCTTATTTGAAGGATGTCCGCGCTTGGTTAATGGATCAGCGGTGATTAAGCGAGTTGCAGAAATAATTGAAGCACGGTTGTATAGGGTATCCTGTGTTCCAGCCGTCAGTCCGTAAGCATGAGTTTGCGGCCATTTCTTGTAAGAAAAACCGGGCCGGAACCGAATGAATCGATGCAGCAAAAGGAACTTATGTAACTTATTCAAAGCATAATGCGGTCTTTGGTTTCAAGAAGGGAATGCAGATCTTTGAAGCACGATCCCTGGATGCAGATAAAACTGAATAAGATGCCTCCAGTCTAATATTTTCGACTAATGATGTCAATGAAGAAACAGTGATGGGCGGCAGAGGTTGGCTTCCGGCTGTTTATTCGCTGTTGCGACTATAGGCGGTATTGGTGAAATTTTTCCATTGGCTATTGACATTATGGTCTAACGACATTAAACTTATATTGTGGTTTAATGACATTAAACTTAAGGGGCGAGGGTTTATGGAAGATTATAAATTAGGAGTTATGGAAACGAAGTTTGCGGAGCTCATGTGGGACAATGAGCCTATCTCATCGGGCGACCTGGTGAAGCTTTGCGAAAAGGAATTAACCTGGAAAAAGTCCACTACCTACACAATGCTGCGCCGGCTTTGCGAACGCGGTATTTTTCAGAATAAAGGCAGCAGTATTTCTTCTCTTCTTAGCAAGCAGGAGTTCAATGCCCTGCAGAGTGAGAAATTTGTGGAGTGGACAGGAACTTGCTTTTCATTATAGTGGATAGGAACTTGCTTGTGGATAGGAACTTGCTTTTCATTATATCGGACAGTTTGCAGTGGATAGGAACTTGCTTGTGGATAGGAACTTGCTTTTCATTATAGTGGTGGATAGGAACTTGCTTTTCATTATAGTGGATAGGAACTTGCTTTTCATTATAGTGGTGGATAGGAACTTGCTTTTCATTATATCGGACAGTTTGCACCGGGACAAGAGAAATTTTGGATAAAAATAGCAGTGGTTTGATTGTGATTCAATAATT
>WSSedL1CaDRAFT_10001354_pt1 | contig 14504 bp, 12 predicted proteins | sample WetSurSL1Cattail_FD_9464 | JGI IMG/M metagenome (IMG submission 9464)
TCGCCGAAGATTTGCGTCAGCGTGCGCTTCAATTCGTCGATGGCGAACGGGCCCTTGTCGTCAGCCGGATTCTTGGCGAAGCGCCGCGTGGTCTTGGAATTGAGGTACAGACGCTCGCGCAGCGCCGCATTGTAACCGGGCTTGCCGGGGATCAGGTTCAGCCGCTGAAAGGCCTTGCCGTAATTGGTCTGGCTGGGGCCATAGGCATTGGCGGTGTCGAGATAGTTCACGCCAAGCTCGACCGCGCGGCAGATGATGTCGGCAGCATCGACACCCTCCGGCGTCCATTGCAGCGAGGCCTGACCGCCAAGCCCGAGCGGGCCAACCATATGGCCGGTGCGGCCGAGCACGCGCTTCTGGATGATCGGTTTCGTCGTCGGGGCCGTTTTGGCGGCAAACGCCGGTTCGAGCAGCGCCGCGGCCGCGGCACCCGCACCAAGGGTGGAAAGAAGCTGACGGCGATTGGTCATGGCGGTGGCCCCGGGTGCGATTTGTCGGGCGCCATTCTATGCCAGCCAGAGGCGCACCGCGCGTGGCACTTGCGGTCATACGGATCAATTTGCGGTGTTCAGGACGCCAGCTCGTCCTTGGCGATGCGGGACCACTCGCGTTGGCGGGTGCGGTAATAGCTGGGGGCGTGTTTGACGGACTCGATGATCTCGCGGAACAGCGCACGCGCGCGTTCGGTCTGGCCGAGTTGCTTCAGCAGCAAGGCGAAACGGCAGCGGGCTTCTTCGCCGGGATAGCGCGGCACCACGGTTTCATACTGGCGCAGCGCATCGTCGGTGCGCCCGGCCAGATGGAGCGCGCGGGCATAATCGAGTTCGGTATCGGCATCGAAGGCGGCGCGGTCCATGGCGCGCAATTTTTCATAGGCCGCCGCCGCACCAGGTCCGTCGCCCGCCAGCAGTTTCGCGCGTGCGATCCCCTTCAACAGGGTCGGATCGCCGTCGCCGATCGGGCCGTTCATCGCACCCTGATAAAGCTCCACCGCATCCTGGAACAGACCGCGTTTGATGCACTCTTCCGCCAGCGCGCGCTTGGCATCGGCCGAACCGACCCGCTCGACCTCGTGCAGTTTCTCGCGATAGCTGCGGCCAGGATCGGCCATGGTCGAGACGTTGTCGGTAAATCTGCGCGCCGAGGCGCTGCCGAACACATCGGGAATGACGGCGAAGATCACATAAGCGATCCAGCCAAACGGCGGCGGCACCATGCCGATGACAAGAATCCACCACCACGGCCGCCCGGAGCGAATGCAATGATAGGCGAGCGCGAGCGAAACCAGCACCCAGCCGAAGCCGTATCCGTACAGCATGCGTTGTTCCTATCCCCCCCGCCAGAGATAGGCAGCCTGGAACTGCCAATCAACCCTGCTTTTCCCACTTTCCAGTGGGGCTTTCTTTCCAATAGGTGACATCGTGCCCAGCCGCCTTGGCCGCTTTCCAGGCGTCACGCGCCGTCTGCACCGCCGACGGGTCGTGGCCGTCGAACAACAGAACAATCCGGGTGAGCGATTTGGCGGCCTCGGAGGCCCAATCGGGCGGCGCCGCCCCGCCGACCACGAACAGGATGGCAGCCGCGTTGGGATTACCCGCCTCGGTCGTGATCAGAACCGGCTGGCGTGCCGCCTCGCCATCGCCCGCCTGGGCATGCGGCAGGAAGCCGTCGTTGAAGGTCCACAGCAAGGTGTCGAGCGCATCGGCACGGTCGGCGGACTCAGCCTTGATGACCGCCCGCCAGCCGCGCCCCAGCGACTTCTCGACGAGGCCGGGAAGCACATCCTCCAGGGCCCGCCGTTCGAGGTGATAAAACAGGGTTTCGCTCATCGACGGATCTGCCAAAAAAGTGCGGCGGGCTTGCGTTAGAGTCGCCGATTGGTATGCTATGTCAAACTTTGACATATGGGCAAGCCATGGCAACCAATGTCCATTTGACCCCCGAACTGGAAGAATTCGCCCGCGCCTGCGTCGAGACCGGCCGCTACAACAATGTCAGCGAAGTAATGCGCGCGGGCCTGAGACTTTTGCAAGAGCGTGAAGACCGCCGCCGCGCATTCGCAAAAATGCTCACAGATGCCGAGGCAGAGGCCGAGAGCGAAGGCACCTACACAATCGACGAAGTCGCTGCCGAGTTGGACGCCATCATTGCCGGTAAGGTGTGATGAGCCCCGCCATCCTGTTGCCGCCTGCGCGCCGCGATCTGCGAGATGCCGTGCGCTGGATCGCAAAGGATAACCCCGCGGCAGCGCGAGGCTTGCGCGATGCGGTCGTGACGGCGGCAAGAAGAATTGGCGAGCATCCCGAAATCGGCCTTGTACGTCCCGAATACGCGGACGAACCGATCAGGTTCTTCGTCCTGACCGGCTATCCGTACATTCTCTATTACAACGCTGGGACGCATCCGCCGCGTATCGTGCGTGTGTTGCACGGCGCCCGGGACATTCCGTCCGTTCTCGGACGAATTTGATTAATCCTCGTAATTGTCCGCCACCAGACGATCCAGAATCCGCACGCCCCAGCCGGTCGACCAGCTTGGGATCAGCGGCTTTTGTTCACCGTCCTGCCACGCCACACCAGCGATATCGAGATGCGCCCAGGCGGTCTTGTCCTGAACAAAGCGCTGCAGGAATTGCGCTGCGGTGATCGACCCGGCATGGGCGCCGCCGATATTCTTCATGTCGGCGATCTTGGATTTGATCAGCTTGTCGTAGCCCTTGCCGAGCGGCATGCGCCACACCGGCTCGCCAGCGGCCTTGCCCGCGGCGGTCAGGTTTGCGGCCAGGGTATCATTGTTCGAAAATAGGCCGGCATGTTCTGACCCGAGCGCGACCATAATGGCGCCGGTCAGCGTCGCCAGATCGATCACGGCCCGCGGCTTGAACTTCGTTTGCGCGTACCACAGTGCATCGGCCAGCACGAGGCGGCCTTCGGCGTCGGTGTTGAGCACTTCAATGGTCTGGCCCGACATCGATATCACCACATCGTCGGGGCGCTGGGCGCCGCCATCGGGCATGTTCTCGGCGAGCGCAATGACGCCGACCGCATTGACCTTGGCTTTGCGCACCGCCAGCGCCCTGAGGGTGCCGATCACCGCCGCCGCCCCGCCCATATCGCCCTTCATGCCCATCATCGAATTGCCGGGCTTGAGGCTGAGGCCGCCGGAATCGAAGCACAGCCCCTTGCCGACGAAGGCGATTGGCGCAGCGGTTTTTTTGCGCGAGCCATTCCATTGCAGCACCAGAAGCTGGCTTTCGCGTTCGCTGCCCTGGCCGACGCCAAGCAGCGCCCCCATGCCGAGCCGCTTCATCTGGGCCTCGCCGAGCACACTCACTTTGAGGCCGAGTTTGGCGAGCCCCTTGGCCCGGCGGGCGAATTCGACCGGCGACAACACGTTCGGCGGCTCGTTGACGAGATCGCGCGCCAGGAACACACCATCGGCCACCGCTTCAAGGCGGGCGAAGGCGCGGCGGGCAGCGGCGGCCTCACCTGTCGCAATCGTAATCTTCTTGACGGTCTGGGCGCGATCTTCAAGGTCCTTGGTACGATAGCGGTCGAAGGTATAACTCTTCAGCTTCGCGCCCAGCGCGAGATGGGCGGCAAGTTCGACCCCTTCCACCTTGGCACCCTTCAGGCCGATGAGGTCGATGACGACCTCGGTCTCGGCGCCGCCCTTGATCCGCCCCAGCGCCCCGGCCGCCAGCCCCTCGGCTGCCGCGGCGTCAAAATCTCCCGCTTTGCCGAGTCCCACGACGATCAGCCGCGACACTTTCAGCCCCGCCGGCGCCAGAATTTCCACGCACTGGCCCGGCTTTCCCGTAAACCGGGAGGCGACCAGCGCCCGCCCAACCGCACCGCGGCTGGCCCGGTCGGCTTTTACCGCCGCCGGTAGCAGTTCCGGACCCTCGGTCGCACCGACCACCAGGGCATCCGATTCCACAACCGCCGCAGCGGTAAAGGTGAACTGCATTGATATCTCTCCTGAATTGGGTTTGGCCCTAGCGTTGGGTTGCCCTGGGGCCACATGGGAATGCTAAACAAGGGGGTGCTAGTTTATGTCGAATCATCCCGGGGGCAAATCTTACGCCTCGGCCCGGGCTGAGTTTGATCTTTAAGCCCGTTAGGGCGCATCTGGAAAGCTTATGCGGCGGCTGTCGTCCTACGTCCTGAAGCAGTTGATTGGCCCGGTGGCACTGTTCACCTTCCTGATGACGTGCGTCATCTGGCTGACCCAGGCGCTGAGGCTGCTCGACCTCATCATCAATCGTGGCCAGTCGGCGACGACGTTCGCCTATCTGTCGATGCTGATCGTGCCGAGCCTGCTCATCATCATCTTGCCGCTCGCCTTTTTCTTCGGCGCGCTTTACGCCCTGTCGCGACTCAACACCGAGAGCGAACTTGTGGTGATGGCCTCCGCCGGGTTTAGCCAGGTGCAACTCGCAGCGCCGGTGCTGATAGCAGCGGTCCTCGTGATGGCGCTCACCTGGGCTTGCAGCCTATATCTGGCACCGGCGGGCCAGCGCACCTTGAACGCGACGCTGTTCGACATCCGCGCCAACATTTCCACGGCTCTCTTCAACGAAGGCACCTTCAACACGCCGACCAAGGGCCTCACTGTGTTCATCCGCGCCATCGACAACAATGGCACCATCCACGGCGCGCTGGTGCACGACAATCGCAACAAGAAGGCGCCGATCACCTATCTGGCCGAAAGTGGGCGCATTGTGCAGACACCGGCGGGGTCGCGCCTTGTTATGGACAACGCCACAGTCCAACGCATCGCCAAGAACGGCGCCCGGCTCAACGTGCTCAAATTCGAACGCCTTCCCTTCGACCTCGACCAATTCACCTCGACGGCACCAGCGGCGGACCGGAAGGTGCGGGAACTCTACATCAGCGAACTTCTCCATCCCGACCCAAAGCTGAAGCCAAAGGCCCACCGTGCCTATATCGCCGAGGCCCATAGCCGGATTTCTGAGCCGTTCTATTGCCTCGCCTTTGCCCTCATTGCACTCGCCGCCGTGACGCAAGGACGGCGCGCCCGTGGCGCGCATCTGTTGCGCATGACCATCGCCTGCTTCGCCGCCGCCGGGCTGCGCATTGCTGGCTACGGCGTTGCCGGATTGGCCGCCGGCAATTCGACGTTCTGCATCCTGTTCTATGTGCTGCCGCTGATTGGCATTGTCGGGGCCGCAATCGTGTTGTCGGGCAGATTTCCCAAGCCGCGCGACGGCGTGGCGGCGGCAGCGACACCCACGCCCACGCGCACAGGAGCCGCGGCATGAGTTGGTCGTGGACCCTGTATCGCTATCTTGGCCGCCAGTTCACGCTCGGCGTCGGCATGGTCTATATGGCCTTCCTGGTGCTGACATTCTCGATCGACATCGTGAATTTGACCGACCGCGTCGCGGGTAGCGGCGTTTCCACCGGCGCAGTGATCGGCATGGCACTGCTGCAGTTGCCGGAACTCGGCATCAAGCTGTTGCCCTTTGCGGTGCTGCTCGGTGGCGTGTTCTGCTTTGTGCGGCTGTCGCGCAGCCAGGAACTGGTCGCCACCCGCGCCGCCGGCGTTTCGGCCTGGGACTTTTTGATGCCGCCGCTCACCGTGGCGATTGGAATCGGCGTCTTCGTGGTGGTTGCCGTGACGCCGGTATCCTCGATCATGCTGAACCAGTTCTCGGCGCTCGAAGCCAAATACATCAAAGGCCAGGCGTCACAGCTTTCGATCTCGAACAACGGATTGTGGCTGCGCCAGGGCGACCAGAATGCGCAAAGCGTGATCCATGCCCTGTCGGTGGCCGACCAGGGGATTCATCTCAATGACGTGATCGTGTTCCTCTACGGCGTCAACGACCATATCGAAGGGCGGATCGATGCCAAAAGCGCCCAACTGACCGACGGCGCCTGGATCATGTCCGACGCCTGGGTGAGCGGACCGGACGGCAACCCGAAGCATTACGACCGCTATCCCTCCAAGACGACGCTAACGGCCGAACGCATCCAGGAAAGCTTCGCCCCGCCCGACACCCTGTCGTTCTGGACCCTGCCACACTTCATCCAATCGGCGGAAAGCGCCGGGTTTTCGGCCATCAAATACCAGCTTTATCTCTATTCGCTCCTGACTCTGCCCGTTCTCCTGGCCGCGATGGTGTTCATGGCCGCCAGTTTCTCGCTGCGCCTATCGCGGACCGGCGGGCTGGGGCGCGTCGTTCTGATCAGTGCCTTGTCGGGGTTTGGCGTGTACTTTTTCACCGATTTGACGCGCGCGCTCGGTCAAACGGCTATCCTGCCCGCCTGGCTTGCCGCCACGGCTCCGGCGGCGGCGGCCATTTTGATCGGCATGACGCTCGTCTTCCACCAGGAGGACGGATGACACCGGACCTGAAGCGGCTCCTGCTCGGCAGTGCGACCCTCGCCTTTGCGGCGCTGGGCCCGTGCGCGCATGCCGATGATGCGCTCGCCGGCAAGGACATGCTGCTGCAGGCGGACCGGGCCGTCTACGACGACAAGTCCAAAGTGGTGACTGCCAAAGGTCATATCGAAATCGACTATGACGGGCGCATCCTGTTCGCCGACAGCGTCACCTATAACCAGAACACCGACGTCGTGACCGCCGACGGCCACGTCGCGCTGCTCGACAAGGGCGGCAACGTCGCTTTCGCCGAACACGTCGTCCTGGCCGACAAGATGCGTGATGGCGTCATGCAGGGCTTCGGCGCGCTGCTGGGCAAAAACGCCCGCATGGTGGCGGCCAGCGCCCAGCGCAAAGAGGGCCGCTACACCATCGCGCGGCACGTCGCCTACACGCCGTGCAAGATCTGCAACAAACCGGGCGAACGCGTGCCGACCTGGCAGATCCGCGCCGGCCGCATCGAACACGACCAGGAAACACACCGCATCAAGTTCCACGATGCCACGGTTGCTGCCTTCGGCGTGCCGGTGTTCTACACACCCTATCTCGTCGAGCCCGATCCGACGGTGAATTACGCCAGCGGCTTCCTGCTGCCAGATGTCGGTTCGTCAAGCGCCAACGGCTATTTCGTCACCCTGCCCTATTACTGGGCGATGTCGAAAAGCCGCGACATCACCATCCAGCCGATGTTCACCACCCACGGCGGCCAAGTGTTGGAGGGCGAATACCGCCAGCGCTGGAACGAAGGCGGGATGTGGTTGCAAGGCTCGGTCGCCCACAATCCCAACGGTGCGGAGAGCCAGTCGCACACCCAATACTACACCCACCTGTTCGGCTCCGGGCGCGCCGCGCTCGACGATACCTGGTCGTTCGGTTACGACGCGCAACTCTCCTCTTACGACACCTATCTGAAGCGCTACGACATCAGCCAACTCGACCGTCTGGTGTCGGACGTGTTCTTCACCGGCGAGCAAGGCCGCAGCCGTTTCTCGATCGCGGGCTATTTCTTCCAAGGCCTCAGGGCGTCCGACGACAACCGCACCTTCGCCGTGCCGCTGCCGCTGATCGAATACACTTACATTCCGTCGCAGAAACTGGCGGGCGGGCGCTTCCAGCTCGACATCAACTCTGTCACCCTGACGCGCGATACCGGCGCCAACGACCAGCGCGTGACGGCCGAAGTGAACTGGCGCCTTCCGGTCGTGACCGGCAACGGCATGATATGGACCTTCGCGCTCGACGCCCGCGGCGACGTCTATCACACCGACACGCTTTCCACGTCGACCACCAGCCATTACCAGACCCGCGGTCTGCCGTACGTCGCGCTCGATTGGCGCTGGCCCTTCATCAACAATTTCGGCAGTAGCGCGGTGGTGCTGGAACCGATCGTGCAGCTCATCGGCCAGCCTTACGGCGGCAACCGCGCGGGCATCCCGAACGAAGACAGCCTCAATATGGAAATCGACGACAACAACCTTTTGAGCTTCGACCAGGTGCCGGGCTACGATCTGGCGGTATCAGGGCCGCGCGCCAATTTCGGCTTGCGCGCCGAAACCCGCTTCGAATCCGGCTATGCCGAGGCACTGATCGGCCAGGCATTCCGCCTCAAAGAAGACCCGGCGCTGGCGGCCGTGCCCGGCTCGGGCTTTAGCGGCGACCACTCCGACCTGATCGGCCGCTTCAGCGTCAAATTTCAACCTTACATCGACCTTACCAATCGCATCGACATAGATGAACAGAACGGTAATGTGCGGCGTAACGAAGTGTATCTGACGGGAACACTTGGACGATCCGCGACACGTATCAGCTATGTTCAACTGTCTCAGACCCAGTTGACGCCGACCAGCGGTCTGCCGGCACGCCAGGAAGTCAACGCGCAGGTCGATATTAACTTCTATCGCAACTGGCAGGGGTTTGCGGCCATCCGTCGCGATTTGAAGGCGGACCAGACACTCGATACGGAATTCGGGCTCGGTTACGAAGATGAATGTCTTGGAATTTCCCTGGGCTATCACCGGAAATACACCGCAGACCGCGATTTAAAGCCGTCTACCAACTTCGTCCTGCGATTCAAGCTGAAGACCTCGGATTCGCCGACCCAGCCGTTCAGCCTGTTTCCGGAAGATGTCTTCTCCTACGGCCGTCCTTGATCCATAACCGGATTTGCTTATCTTTCCGACCCGGCTAAAACCGGGCCGTGATTGGGAAAAATCGTTCGTGATGCACCTGAACAATCGAGCCCTAACGGGCCTTCTTGCGGCCCTCGCGCTTGTCGCGCTGACGCCGAGTCGCGCCGAACCGACACCAGCCACGCCCCCCGCTGCGCCGGCGGCAACGCCTGCAACACCGGCGGCGGCACCTGCCGCACCGGCGGCGACGCCGGCCGCGGCAGCTCCGGCCGATGCCAAAGCGGCGAGTGCCAAACCGGCTGATGCCAAGGCGGCCAAGCCGAAGAAGCCGCATGAAGAGAATGGGATCGTTGCTCTCGTCAACGATCTGCCGATCACGACGTACGAACTTAAGCAGCGCATGAACCTGGTCTTTGCCACATCCGGCGGCATGCAGCGCACGCCGGAAATTGAAAAGAAGGTTCGCGACCAGATCGTCGAACAGCTTGAGACCGAACTCCTGCAGCGCCAGGAAGCGGCCAAGAACGACATCACGGTGTCATCGGTGGAAGTCGACAAGTACATGCAGGGCATCCTCGACGACAACCACATGACCAAGGACCAGCTTAAGGAGGTCCTGGGCAAGGGTGGCGTGCAGATAGCGACCTTCCGGGCCCAGATCGCAGCGCAGATTCTGTGGCAGAAGGCGGTCAACGAGCACTATGCCGGCCGCGTCACCATCAGCCCCGAAGCGGTTGACGCCGAAATGGCGCGCGTCAAGGAAGGCGCCACCAAGGCGCACTTCATGGTTGCGGAAATCTTCCTCGCCGTCGACAATCCCGATCTCGACGAGAAGGTGAAGAAAAATGCCGAAGATCTGGTCGCCCAGATCAAGGCCGGCGCGACGTTCCTCAACATTGCGCGCCAGTTCAGCCAGAGCCCGTCGGCGGCCCAAGGCGGCGACATTGGTACCGTCTATGACGGCCAGCTCGCGCCCGAGCTCAATGCCGCGCTCGAGAAGATGGCGACCGGCGACATGTCGGCCCCGATCCGCTCGATCGGCGGCTATTACATCCTGGTGCTGCGCCAACGCTTCGAGCCAGTCGGCACCAAGATCGAAGACATCAAGCCGAGCGCCGCCTCGCTGCCGCCCGTCGTGTCGCTGGGCCGCATTCTGCTGCGCCTGCCGCCGAAGCCGCCGCAGGAGTATCTCGACCGCGTGATGCTGATCGCCAAACAGATCCAGGGCGCGGTGACGAGTTGCGACATGGCCGCCAAGATACCGGCGAGCACGCAGGGCATCCTCTATTTCCCGCTCGGTGCGACGAGGGTCTCCGATCTGAACGCCGAGACCCGCACCGCGCTCGAAAAGACCGAAGTCGGCGGCGTCGCTGAACCGTTTCGCTCCGATGCCGGTATCGAAGTCTTCGTCCGTTGCGAGCCGCGCGTCGTCAAGAAACATGCGTTTGAACTGCCGACGCGCGAGCAGATCGAAAACCAGTTGTTCTCCGAGCAGATCAGCGCCCTCGCGCGCCGTTATCAACGAGACTTGAGACGCAGTGCCAGTATCGAAGTCCGCTGAACCTATCCTGCTGACGATGGGAGAACCGGCCGGTGTGGGGCCGGAAGTGGCGGCGGCTGCGTTCAAAGCTCTGAGCGGCAAGATCGGCGCCCATCCGCTGCGGCTGATCGGCGATCCCAACGTCTTGGCATCCTGCGGCGCCCCGCGCGAGGCGGTGATCGCCGTCAAGGCGCGTGCCGTTCGCGAACCCGGCCGCCCTGATGCCGCCAACGCCGCCGCCACGATTGAAGCCATCACCGCCGCGGTGAGCTTGGCGATGAAAGGCGACGCAGCAGCCATCGTCACCGCGCCGATCAACAAGCATGTGTTGATGCAAACCGGCTTCGCGTTTCCGGGGCACACCGATTTCCTGCAAGCGCTGACGGGTGCCAAACGCGCCGTGATGATGCTGGCGAGCAAAGCCTTGCGCGTCGTGCCGCTGACGGTTCACATCCCGCTCGCCGACGTGCCGAAGAAGATCACGCATGACGCAATTGTCGAGACCGCGGAGATCACACTGGCAGCGCTGCGGCGCGAATTCGCGATTCGCTTCCCGCGGCTCGCCGTAGCAGGGCTCAATCCCCATGCCGGCGAAGACGGCGACATCGGTCGCGAAGAGCAAGACATCCTGATCCCCGCCATTGCGGAGTTGCGGGCGCGCGGCCATGCCGTGCTGGGGCCGCTGCCGTCCGACACCATGTTCCATGCCGAGGCCCGCGGCCACTACGATGCGGCGCTGTGCATGTATCACGACCAGGCGCTGATCCCGATCAAGACACTGTCGTTCTGGGACGGGGTCAACGTCACCCTTGGCCTTCCCATCGTGCGCACCTCGCCCGATCACGGCACAGCCTTCGAGATCGCCGGCACCGGCAAGGCCGATCCCCGTAGCATGATCGCGGCCGTGCAGATGGCCGCCGAGATGGCCGATGCCCGAGTTCGATAAAGTGCCCGATAATCTGCCGCCGCTGCGCGACGTGATCGCCGCGAACGACTTGATGGCCAAGAAATCGCTGGGCCAGAACTTTCTGCTCGACCTCAACCTCACCCGCCGCATCGCACGCGCCGCCGATGCCGAGGGCGCCGTGGTGTACGAGGTCGGTCCCGGACCCGGCGGCCTGACGCGGGCACTGCTGGCCGAAGGGGCCGCGAAGGTCATCGCCGTCGAGCGCGACCAGCGCTGTGTGGCCCCGCTTTACCAGATCGCCATGGCCTATCCGGACCGCCTGTTCGTCGAGATGGGCGATGCGATGACGGTGGACGAAGCGGCACTGCTCAAACACTACGCCATCGCCGGCCCCGTCCGCGTCGCCGCCAACCTGCCCTACAACGTCGGCACTGCGCTGCTGATCAAATGGCTGACCGCCGATACTTGGCCGCCGTTCTTTTCCAGCCTCACCTTGATGTTCCAGCGCGAAGTGGCGGAGCGTATCGTCGCCGCGCCGGGGACCAAGCATTACGGCCGCCTGTCGGTGCTGGCGGGATGGCGCTGTACCGCCAAGATGCTGTTCGACGTCGCGCCCAGTGCCTTCGTACCGCCGCCCAAAATCGTCTCAACCATCGTGCGGCTGGAGCCTTTGCCCGAACCGGTCGCCTCCGCCGAACTCGCTGATCTCCAAGCTGTCACTGCTGCCGCCTTCGGCCAGCGCCGGAAAATGCTGCGCCAAAGCCTGAAAACGCTGGTGCCCGACGCCGAAGCGTTATTGGCCGAAGCTGGAATTGTTGCCACCGAGCGGCCGGAGCGCCTGAGCGTCGCCGACTTTGCTGCCCTGGCGCGCGCCTTTCGCAATCAGCGTTAGGCCGCATACGTACATCCCCTGGTTGATATCGGGTCGTAATTATTTCACCTTCGTTAAGAGTGTCGCAACTGCTTTTTGGGTGACTCTGGGTCGCGATATCGTTAGGGCGCGTCATGGACACGATCAGCGACGATCTTCTGGCCGTTCTCAATTTCTCCCCGGATGCGATGTTCGTCGTCGATCCCTCCGGGAACATGGTTGACGTCAATGCCGCAGCGGCCGAGCTGTTCGGCTACGCCCCCCGCGAACTCATCGGTAAGCCGGTCGAAGTGCTGGTGCCGGATCGTTTGCAGCCCTTCCACCAGCACGGCCACGATGCCTTTCTGACGCGCCCCAGCCGCCAGCAATGGCCGAGCGGAACGCGCGTGCGGGCGCTGACCAAAGCCGGACGCGAAATCCCAGTCGAGGTCACCCTCGGCCCACTCGGCAAGGGCGACAACGTGAACGTGATCGCAAGCGTACGTGACGTCTCGGCGCGCGTTGCGCGTGAGGACCAGTTGCGCGCCATCATCGAAGAGACCGAACGGCGTCTGCGGACCTCGGAGCTCGATTTCCACCGCACCAACGATCACTTCAAGCTGTTCCTCAAACATGCCCCCGCCGCGATCGCACTGCTCGACCGGCAGATGCGCTATCTGATCGTCAGCGACCGCTGGATGCGGGACTTTGGCCGCGGCAATCGCGACTGCCACGGCCTTAACCACTACGATCTGTTCCCCGATGTTCCCGAACTCTGGCGCGAAGAACATCGCCGCTGCCTGGTGGGGGAGACCGTGGTCAGCGATGAAGACTGCTTCGCGCGCCGCGACGGGCAGAGCGAGTGGGTGCGGCGCGAGCTGCACCCCTGGCGCGGCAGCGATGGGCGCGTCGGTGGCATGCTGATGTTCGTCGAGCTGATCACCGCGCGCAAGAACGCCGAACTGGCGCTGATGAAAAGCAATCTGGAGCTCGAACAGCGCGTCGCCGAGCGCACCGCCGAACTTGAGCGTTTGAAAAACGACGCCACCCGCGCCAACACCCAGAAATCTTGGTTTGTCGCCGCCGCGTCCCACGATTTGCGCCAGCCGTTGCAGGCCTCGCTCGCCTATCTGTCAGTGCTGTCGCGCCGGACCGAACGCGACGACCTCGAAGAACTATGCGCTAAGGCCCGTCAGCCTTTGAAGGCGATGAGCGACATCCTCGACGTGCTGCTCGATATCGCCGATCTCGAAAGCGGGAACGTCCAGCCGCAGATGTGCGACTTCCAGCTCGGCGACCTTCTCTTGCGCGTGATCGCCAACGCCCAGAACCTGGCCGAGGACAAGGGTCTGCGCCTGTCCTGCGTGCCGACGGACCTGACCGTGCACAGCGATCCCAGGCTGCTCGAACGCGTGCTCTCCAATTTTGTCACCAACGCCATCCGCTACACCGACAAAGGCTTGATCGGCGTGTATTGCGAGACGGTAGGCGACAAGGTCTGCATTTCCGTCACCGATACCGGCATCGGCATTCCGCCCGAGGCGCTGAGCGTCATTTTCGAAGATCATATTCAGCTCGGCAATCCGGAGCGCGATCGCCGCAAGGGTCTGGGGCTTGGCCTGTCGATCGCCAAACGCATCGCCGATGCCCTCGGTCATCGCATTTCGGTGCAGTCGGAACTGGGGTCAGGCTCGTCGTTCTCGATCGAACTGCCGCAAAGCGGGGCTGCGGCTGAGCGCATCGAAGCGGAAGAGATCGCCGCGCCGGCGCCAAGCAGCGAACGCCCGGTCGTGCTCCTGATCGACGACGATCCGGACGTCGCCGAAGCGATGCAGATGCTACTTCAGTCCTATCAATTTGAGACCTACATGGCGCACAGCCGCGACGCCGCGCTGGCAATGCTGGAATCGGGTCTCAATCCGGGGCTGGTTCTATGTGACTACCGCATGCCGGGCGCCAACGGCATCGATGTGATCCGCCAAGTGCGCCAAGCGCTGGGCGCCGAGGTCCCGGCCGTCATCATGACCGGCGATATGGGCCTCACCGAATGCCCGGACAACCTGCCCAAGTGCGCCGTGCTGCATAAGCCGATGGACGTTGAGGACCTCTTCTCGATCATTGGCAAGCTGGCGGCTTGACGCCGCCGGATCCATGGTCCCCCATACTGTCGGCACTTCGGCCATCCGTTAACGGAACCTTGGCGGCATTGCGGCATGATGGCCGCGCGATATTTTGGTAATTTCCCATGAGCGTCCACCACCAGCTTCATCACCTCCATCTCGGCGGCGAACTCTTGCGCGACGCCAAGGAACGCGCCCGCGTTGAGAAGCATTGGCACGTGCTGGGCGATGCCAAGCCGCCGAAACCGCCGAAGAAAAAGTATTCCTACATCGACGAGCTGACGCGGCTGCAATTCGAGTTGCTCAAGCTGCAGGAATGGGTGCGGCTGCAAGGCTTACGCGTCGTCATCATTTTCGAAGGCCGCGATGCGGCCGGCAAGGGCGGCGTCATCAAACGCATCAATGAATGCCTCAATCCGCGCTCCTGCCGCGTCGTGGCGCTGGCGACGCCGACCGAAAAAGAGCGCGGCCAGTGGTATTTCCAGCGTTATGTCGAGCAGCTTCCGGCCAAGGGCGAGATCGTGCTGTTCGACCGTTCCTGGTACAA
>WSSedL1CaDRAFT_10001355_pt1 | contig 14495 bp, 12 predicted proteins | sample WetSurSL1Cattail_FD_9464 | JGI IMG/M metagenome (IMG submission 9464)
ACCTTTTAAATAGAATAGATTCTCCTGAGGATTTACAGAAGCTTTCGTTGCCCGAGCTGAATATTTTATGTGACGAAATTCGCGATAAAATTATTAAAACTGTTTCCACTAACGGGGGGCATCTTGCTTCGAATCTTGGTGTCGTAGAGCTTACGGTTGCATTGCACAAGGTTTTTGATTCAACAAATGATAAAATCGTTTGGGATGTAGGGCATCAGTCTTATACTCATAAGATATTAACCGGAAGACGCGACGCTATATCGACGATACGGACACAGGGCGGCCTTTCCGGTTACCCAAACCGGTCAGAGAGCAAGTGTGACCCTTTTAATTCCGGGCATAGCAGCACCTCAATTTCAGCCGCATTGGGGATTGCAAGACATGGCTTCACTTGGCTTTTTAATCGGGCAGTGTATTGGCCGTTGGGGTAACTTTTTTAATCAAGAGGCCTTTGGTGTTCAAACCAATCTTCCTTGGGGTATGGTAAGCGAGAATACGGCGAATGTTGCAGTGCATCCCTGCTTCCTTTATGAATCACTCTGGTGTCTGCTGGGCTTTATCCTGCTACATATTTTCAGCCGCAAGTTCAGAAGATATGACGGGCAGGTATTCATCCTTTATTTAGTATGGTACGGACTTGGCCGCTTCTTTATAGAAGGCTTAAGGACCGACAGCTTAATTACGCCGATGCTGCCAATCAGAGTATCACAGTTAGTTGCTGCAGTAACCGTCTTGTTCGGTATTGCTTTATTGATTGTGTTCAGGAACAGAACCTCACTGGTCGGCTGCGGCTCCAAGAAGGTTATGGAGTTAAATGGTATTGTTGATGAAGTGCCGGAAGAATTGATTGATGACGGAACAAGTACAATTTTTGACTCTCCTGAGGATGCAGAAAACGCTGTGGATTCTGCTGAAGGTGATGATTCAGCGTCGGAAGAAATCGATTCAGAGGAAAACATTGCTCTGAATCCCGTTGAGGAAAATGAGCAGGAAGTAAAAGAAGAAGGCATCCCTGATACTACGTCTCTGCCGACTTCCGATAAGGAATAATTGAGGAGGCAGACGATGGCAAAGATAATTGATGGCAAAGCGGTTGCTGCCGAAGTTCGGGGGCAGATTGCTCTTGAAGTAGAAGCACTTGTTGAAAAGGGTATTACACCGGGATTGGCAGTGGTTATTGTGGGTGATGATCCCGCTTCAAGAACTTATGTTAATAATAAAAAGAAAGCCTGTGATCAGGCTGGAATCTATTCTGAAGAGTATGCACTTCCCGCGACTACATCACAGGAAGAATTGATGGATTTGGTGCAGAAACTTAATTCTAAACCTGACATTGATGGAATTTTGGTGCAATCTCCATTGCCGGCTGGCCTTAATGAGGAAGCTGTCGTGGAAGCAATTGACCCTAAAAAGGATGTAGATGCATTCCATCCGTCAAATGTAGGCAGAATTATGATTGGAAATTTTGATTTCTTGCCTTGTACCCCTGCTGGAGTCATTGAACTGCTGCACTCTGAAAATATTTCGATTGCGGGCAAAAACTGCGTCGTAATCGGACGCAGCAATATTGTAGGAAAGCCTATGGCAATGTTATTGTTACATAACAACGGCACTGTGACGATTTGCCACAGTAAAACGAATCATTTAAATGAAATCTGCAAAAATGCGGATATACTGGTTGCCGCGGTAGGCAAACCGAAATTTGTAACTGCAGAAATGGTGAAACTCGGCGCAGTTGTCATTGATGTCGGAATGAATAGAGACGAAAATGGCAAGCTTTGCGGTGATGTTGATTTTGCAGATGTTGAGAAGATTGCATCCTACATTACTCCGGTTCCGGGCGGTGTCGGTCCAATGACCATTGCAATGCTTCTTAAAAATACAGTTGCTGCTGCAAAACGTCAAAACGGAATAACAGGATAATCTAATTATGACATAATGCAGTAAGCACTTGACTGAGGTTTACAAAATGGACAACCTTTTAAATAGAATAGATTCTCCTGAGGATTTACAGAAGCTTTCGTTGCCCGAGCTGAATATTTTATGTGACGAAATACGCGATAAAATTATTAAAACTGTTTCCACTAACGGGGGGCATCTTGCTTCAAATCTTGGTGTCGTAGAACTTACGGTTGCATTGCACAAGGTTTTTGACTCAACAAATGATAAAATCGTTTGGGATGTGGGACATCAGTCTTATACCCATAAAATATTAACCGGAAGACGCGACGCCATATCGACGATACGGACACAGGGAGGCCTTTCTGGTTACCCAAACCGGTCAGAGAGCAAGTGTGACCCTTTTAATTCCGGGCATAGCAGCACCTCAATTTCAGCCGCATTGGGGATTGCAAATGCAAAGGTGCTGAGTGGCGATTCAGGGCATGTAGTTGCTGTAATCGGAGACGGGGCGCTGACCGGCGGTCTCGCTTATGAAGGCTTAAACAACGCAGGACGGTTTAAAAAGAATTTTATTGTTATTTTAAATGATAACAAAATGTCTATTTCCCGCAATGTGGGTTCGATGGCTCGTTATCTTGCTCATATTAGAACAAAGCCAGGATATTTTAGAGTAAAAGGCAATGTGGAAACAGTGCTTGATCATGTGCCGCTTGTTGGGAAACCAATGCACCATGTACTCTCCAAGTCGAAAGTAGCATTGAAACAGGTTTTATATAATAGCACGATTTTTGAAGATATGGGTTTTTATTATTATGGACCATTTGACGGCCATAATTTAGAAAAATTAATTGATGTATTGGAAAACGCCAAGAATATTGAGCATCCGGTACTGCTTCATGTTTTAACAAGAAAAGGCAAGGGGTATACCTTTGCAGAGCAGAATCCGGGTGCGTTTCATGGTATTTCAAGTTTCGATATTGAAACGGGAAAATCTGCATCCTCCGGAGAAAATTTTTCCAGCATGTTTGGAAATAATATTTGTACTTTGGCCGCACAGGATGATAAAATTTGTGCAATTACGGCCGCTATGGAAATTGGTACTGGACTATGCGGCTTTGCAAAACAGTTTCCCACCCGGTTCTTTGACACAGGAATTGCTGAGGAACACGCCGTTACCTTTTCCGGCGGGCTTGCTGCCGGTGGAATGTTGCCCGTGTGCGTTATTTATTCTACATTTTTGCAACGCGGGTATGACCAGATTATTCATGATGCCGCGCTCCAAAGAGTGAAAGTAATCCTCGCAATCGACCGAGCCGGAGTTGTTGGTGAAGACGGAGAAACGCATCAGGGCATATTTGACGTTGCATTCTTAAACACGATTCCAAATGTTACAGTATATTCCCCGGCTTATTACGACGAGCTTTATTATGATTTCGATCAGGCTCTTTATCACGGTGACGGTGTTTGCGCTGTTCGTTATCCCCGAGGAAAACAAATGTTTCGCCCATTTGATTTCGCAAGCAGTTGTAAAGCTTATGACACTTACGGAGAAAAATCTGCTGAAATTGTGATTGTAACCTATGGAAGACTATTCTCGTTTGCCTGCAAAGCGCTTTCCTCTTTGATCGATGCCGGGCTTGCTGTGCGGATTGTGAAACTGAATCGAATTAAGCCAATTGATCCGGATGCGGTTTCGTGTGCTGCCAGAGCAAAAACGATATTTTTCTTTGAAGAGGGAGTGGAACAGGGAGGAGTTGGCGAACATTTTGACTATTTGCTGACTTCATCCGGTTTTTCAGGTAAATTTTATTTGCGGGGAATTACGGACTTTGTGCCTCATGCCACGATGCTCCAATCCCTTGATGCTCTTGGTCTGAATGACAGGGGTATCATCAATCTGATTATGACGGAGTGCGAAAAGTGATTGAAAAAAAAAGACTTGACTGTCTGATTTTTGACCGGGGACTTGCCGAAAGCAGAGAAAAGGCAAAGGTTATGATTATGATGGGAAATGTTTATGTTGATAACCAAAAGTCCGATAAGCCGGGAACAATGCTGCCATGTGACGCAAATATTGAAATCAGAGGGGAAACCATGCGGTATGTAAGCCGTGGCGGATTAAAGCTCGAAAAAGCAATGGAAGTGTTCCCCATTTCCTTAAAAGATAAAATAACAATGGACATCGGAGCCTCAACCGGTGGATTCACAGACTGTATGCTTCAGAACGGCGCAAAAAAAGTGTATTCGATTGATGTCGGCTACGGGCAGCTTGCCTGGAAGTTAAGGACTGACGAAAGAGTTGTTAATTTAGAACGTACCAATGTGAGATATATTACAAGCGAGCAGGTTCCCGATTTGGTAGACTTTTTCAGCGTCGACGTCTCTTTTATCTCGCTTTGCCTGGTTCTTCCAGTTGCAAGAAAGTTTATGGCCGATAATGCGCAGGCTGTTTGTCTGATTAAGCCCCAGTTTGAAGCCGGACGCGGAAAAGTTGGTAAAAAGGGTGTTGTTCGTGAGCAGTCTATCCATGTTGAAGTGATTGAAAAAATCTCCAGTTTTGTTTTGGAACATGGATTTTCCGTTTTAGGCCTTACTTTTTCACCCGTAAAAGGGCCTGAGGGGAATATCGAGTACTTAATTTACCTGCAAAAAGCAGAGGAGCCGGTTAGTGTGGATCTGAATATCGAGGCGCTGGTGAAAAATTCACACGACCTGCTAAATGGTGGTGAATAATTTGAAAATCGTTATTATGCCAAATCTAAGCAAACATAATGCTCAATTTCACACAATAAGAGTCATTGACAAGCTGCATGAATTTGGTGCCGAGGTATTCATAAAATCAAGCTTCAAAGATAATTTTAGAGATTGCGGTGTTGGTTTTTATGATGACTTTGATCAAATGGTTCAAAGCTGTGACGTAATTATCGCGGTTGGCGGTGATGGAACGATTATTCACTGCGCGAGACATGCTGCTGCGGCAGAAAAACCGATTCTCGGCATTAATGTGGGTCGACTTGGTTTTGTGGCAAGTTTGGAAACAGATGAGCTGGATAAACTGAAAAATCTGGTAGATGGCGATTATGTGATTGAAAACCGGATGATGCTGGAAGTACGACTTGAGGCAAATGGCAAAACAGATACCTATTGCGCATTAAATGATGCGGTTTTGGCGCGGGGTTCATTGTCTCGGATCTTAGACTTAAAGGTCAATTTTAATGACACAAATGTCTGTGACTATCGTGCTGACGGATTGATTGTTGCGACACCTACAGGTTCCACTGCGTATTCCCTTTCTGCCGGAGGGCCGGTCATTGACCCAAGCATCAACTGTATTTTATTGTCTCCGATTTGCCCCCACTCCTTATTGATGAGATCAGTTGTTTTCGGACCGGATGCGAGGCTAAGTGTTCAGGCTTCTTCAAATTATGACAGTGAAATATTCCTAACAATTGACGGGGAAACATCAATTAAAATTCTGGATCATCAGAACATTGAATTCTGCCGCTCAAGTCAAACAGTGAGAATTATTAAACTAAAAGATGATAATTTTTATGAAACAGTAAATGAAAAATTAGCAGAGGGGAGGAATTAAATTTGAAATCACGACGACAAACAAAAATCCTTGAATTAATTAACGAGTACGAAATTGACACACAGGAGGAACTGCTGCGCCGTCTGCGTCAGGATGGCCTTGATGTTACTCAGGCCACTGTTTCCCGCGATATCAAAGAATTGCGCCTTGTTAAAGCTCTTTCCAGCGAAGGGAAATATAAGTATTCATCAGGGAAAGATAATAAGGATTATTCCTCTAAATTTTATTCCCTTTTCGCGGATTCCGCAGTATCAATCAATTCTGCGGGCAACCTAGTGGTAATCAAATGTCTCACTGGTATGGCTCAGGCTGTTTGTGCAGCGATGGACTCCATGCATTGGGAGGGAGTAGTCGGTACGTTAGCCGGAGATGATACAATCTTTATCGCTACAAAAAACGAAGAATGTGCAGAGCAGCTTGTTGCTGAACTTAAAAAAATGGTTGGGTGATTGGAATGCTTTCTCAGCTTTATATCGAAAATATTGCCGTAATTGAAAAAGCCGCAATTGATTTTCATGCCGGCTTAAATGTGCTGACCGGTGAAACCGGTGCAGGTAAATCAATCGTAATTGATTCGATCAATGCAATTCTCGGTGAACGTACTTCGCGCGAACTTGTTCGCACCGGAGCACGTTCGGCGTTCGTGAGTGCTGTATTTCATGATGTGAGTATTCAGGCTTGTACCAAGCTGACAGAACTCGGCTATACACCGGAAGAAGACGGCAGCGTACTGCTTCAGCGTGAGATTAATTCAGACGGAAAAGCGGTTTGCCGCATTAATACCCGCCCGGCAACGGTCTCCGTGCTGAAAGAAGTCGGTCCTTTTTTGATTAACATTCACGGTCAGCATGAAAGCTATGATTTGCTTTCTCCAGACCGCCATATCGGCTATATCGACAGTATGGGTGTGCCCGAAAAGCTGCTCGGTAACTACCGTGCAACCTTTGATAAGGTACACTACATAAAAAATGAGCTTGCATCGTATAATATGGACGAAGCACAAAAAGCACGGCAAATTGATTTATTGACCTATCAGATTGAAGAACTGGAGTCGGCAGATTTGCGTGCCGGAGAACAGGATGAACTCAACAAACTCAGGACAATGTACGGTAACAGCGAAAAAATTTCCAGCCTCCTCAGCGCAGCAAAATCTGCTTTGGACGGTGATGATGAGATTGAGGGAGCTTTATCTGCTGTTTCTGCTGCGGCAGGTGCTTTGAGCGAAGCCGAACGGTATTTCCCTGAAATTCACAATCTGGCTGAACGGGTAAAAGGGATTGAGTATGACTTGGAGGATTGCAGCGCGGAAATGCGAAATTTCTCCTCTCAGCTTGAATATGACCCGGAGGAATTGGAAAGAATCGAGGCCAGGCTGGATGTGATCTACCGGTTAAGTTTGAAATACGGAAAATCTATTGAAATCATGCTTGATTTTCTTTCTAAATGTAAAGAACAGCTGAACAATATTCAGCTCTCTGATGAAACTGTTTTGAAGCTTTCAAAAGAGTATCAAGAAGCCAAAACGAACGCTGAAAAATTTGCGGATGAAATATCAACCTGCCGTGTGAAGACATCAAAACTCTTTACTGCAAAGGTGAAGGAAGAATTAAAGTTCTTGGATATGCCGAATATTGATTTTGAGGTGCAGCAGGAGCGTTGCCCACTCAACCAACTCGGCTGCGATAAACTTCAATTTTTAATTTCAACCAATGCGGGGGAGCCCGCGAAACCGATCGCTAAAATCGCTTCAGGCGGTGAACTGTCGCGCATTATGCTGGCGATTAAAACTGTTCTTGCGGGGAAAGATGACATAGACACCCTTATTTTTGATGAAGTGGACACGGGAATCAGCGGAAGCGCAGCACAAAAGGTTGGCTTAAAGCTGCGGGAGGTTTCCGGTAACAGACAAGTGATTTGTGTTACACATTTGGCGCAGATTGCCGCTTTGGCGGATACGCAGTATCTGATCAAAAAGCATGTCCAGGATCAAAAAACTTATACGGATGTCATTCAACTGGATTTTGACGGTAGAAAACAGGAACTTGCCAGAATTATGGGCGGCACGCAAATCACCCCGCTTATGCTGGAAAACGCCGCAGAGATGCTAAATATGGCTCAGAATTCAGAGAAAAACTGAATAAGACTTGACAATTTAAATTTGTTTGAGTATAATGCAATACAATAGCAATGATGGGGAAAAGTAAGCGCATGAAGTCGGCGAAGAGAATCTGCGGTTGGTGCAAGCAGGTGTGGCAATGAGCTGAAATACATCCCGGAGCCGCCAGATTGAACGTTTTCAATTAGATTTGGCCGTGGCAGCGCACGTTACAGCGCATGGGTATTTTAGTGTACCCGTGAGGCCGTACCTGTGAAGATACGGCGAACTGAGGTGGTACCGCGGAGATTCCGCCCTCTGCAAAATAATGCAGGGGGCGTTTTTTATGCCGATTTCAGTTGGCATCTGCCCCCGGAAAAATGGAGAGAAATAACGATGGGCGTATTCGAAGAATTAAAGGCAAGGGGCTTAATTGCCCAAATCACAGACGAAGAGAAAGTCAAAGACCTTCTCGACAATCAAAAAACCTCATTTTACATCGGGTTTGACCCGACTGCGGACAGTCTGCATGTTGGTCATTTCGTACAGATTATGGTGATGGCGCATATGCAGCGGGCCGGCCATACTCCGATTGCGCTGTTTGGAGGCGGCACGGGTATGGTAGGCGACCCTTCGGGAAAAAGTGATATGCGCAGAATGCTTACCGAAGAAGAGATCGATCATAATATTGCCTGTTTTAAAAAGCAAATGTCGACGCTGATTGATTTTTCAGAAGGCAAGGCGATTATGGCGAATAATGGGGATTGGCTGTTAAATTTGAATTATATCCAATTTATTCGTGATATTGGCGTACATTTCACCGTAAACCGTATGCTTGCGGCAGAATGTTACAAACAGCGCATGGAAAAAGGACTTTCATTCTTTGAACTGAATTACATGATCATGCAGAGCTACGATTTTCTTGAGCTGAATCATAGATACAACTGTCAGCTTGAGCTCGGCGGCGATGACCAGTGGAGCAATATCATAGGCGGAGTAGAATTAATTCGTCGCAAAGAGGGAAAAGAAGCCTATGGGATGACCTTTACGCTTCTGACCACAAGCGAGGGCAAAAAGATGGGGAAGACCGAAAAAGGCGCTGTTTGGCTTGATCCGGAAAAAACCACCCCGTTTGAATTCTATCAGTACTGGCGCAACATTGGCGACGCCGATGTCATTAAGTGTCTTAAAATTCTCACCTTCCTGCCGCTTTCTGAAATTAATGAACTAGCGAAGCTGGAAGGCGGAGAACTGAATAAAGCAAAGGAAATCCTGGCATTTGAGGTCACGAAATTGATTCACGGTGAAGAAGAAGCGTTGAAGGCGCAGGATGGTGCGAGGGCTCTGTTCGGCGCAGGAACGAATACCGAAAACATGCCTTCTAGCGATATCACTGCGTCAGACTTTATCGACGGAGAAATCGGTGTGCTTGACCTGCTTGCTAAAATCAAACTGATTCCTTCAAAGGGTGAGGGAAGGCGCTTAATCGAACAGGGTGGCGTTGCAATCGATGATGTGAAGGTGGAATCAGCTACGACAAAGCTTGCGATCAGAGACTTTGATAAGAAATATGTAATTATTAAAAAAGGCAAAAAGATTCATCACAAGGTGAACCTGATCTGATAATTTGCAGTAAAACAAATACCCATGATAGGATTATTTCCTCATGGGTATTTTTGATTGATTTTTACCTCATAATTACTTATAATAGAACCATTGGTTTTAACGGAGGCAAAAAATATTGATGAAGAAAATCCGCTGTTATTTTGTAGCGCCTGCCGCTGTCTTGTGTATCATAATGTCTGTATTTTATTATTATCAAATGTTCCCGTTCGGAGATAAAACGCTCGCCTGGTGTGATATGGAGCAGCAGGTTATTCCGTTTTTAATGGATTTTAAAGATATTCTGTCTGGCAGGGCAAACATGTTTTTGAATCTGCAAAACGCCGGCGGAATGAGTTTTTTGGGAGTCTTTTTATTCTTTATCTCAAGTCCGTTTACTTTTTTGGTCGCGTTCGTTGACAAGGCGGAAATGTATCATTTCGTAAATATTCTTGTTGTCCTAAAAATGATGGCCTGTTCACTCACTGCGAGCATCTTCTTTAAACGCGAATTTAAAAAATTGAACCTTCCTCAAACGGTCGCTCTGTCTGTGATGTATGCGTTCTGCGGTTACACCATGTTTTATTTTCAAAACCAAGTCTGGCTTGATATTATGTACCTGTTCCCGATTTTATTAATTGGCCTGATCAAGCTGGTGAATGAAGAAAAAATATGGCTTTATGTTGTAGCATTTTCTGCAATTCTTACGGTGAATTTTTATTTAAGCTATATGGTTTCAATTTTTCTAGTCCTGTCTTTTGGTGTCTATCTGCTTGTGGTTTCACCACGGGATCGCCGCCGAAAGAACATTCTGTTGCTTGGTGTTTCCACTTTGCTGGTTGCAATGATTACCGCAGTCGTTTGGCTGCCGTCTTTGATGCAATATGTCAGTTCTGCCAGAACAGGCAATTTGATTTCAGGTTTAAAGATCGGTAAGCTGTTTACCCGGTTTGACACGACACTTACCGTAATTATCTGTACCGGTGCAATTTTTTCGGCTGTGCTGGTGTACCTTCTCTTTAAACTAAGGCATACCAAATGGGATATCTGCGCTTTCTCTGTTCTGATACTGACTATTGTGCCGGTATTCATAGAACCGATTAATAAGATGTGGCAAACAGGGAATTATCAAGCTTTTCCTGTTCGCTATGGATATATTACAATCTTTTTCGGCTTGATTTTGCTTGCATCTGTTATGTCTGAAATGAATGAGGGACAACCTTTACGCTTGAGCAACCATTTTTCCGTGTTCTGCGGATTACTGGCTGTCAGCGCCCTGTTCATCGTTTCCTGTATCCTGATTAATAAGGACTATGAAACGATAACGGTTTATACAAAGACACTGTGGGGAGATAATGAAAGCTTTCAATTGCTGTTGGCATACTCCTTTGTTTCTGCCCTTGCATATCTTGTCATACTTCTCCTTTATCGGTACAGGCAGCTAAACAAAACCGCATTCTCCATCTTCCTCTGTGTACTTGTTGTTGTTGAGTCGGTATTCAATTCCTGCGTTTATATTGCTTCCCCGTCTAATTATGCAGAAAAATACACATCCGTCATCCCACTCAGCGATAAAATCAGCGACAACAGCCTGTACCGGGTGAAAACGGAGCAGAAATACTTTGACGTAAATCTTACCGGTAGTTTGGGATATAACACATTGAGTCATTATACTTCACTGACAAATGAAAGTTTTATGTACACGATGAAAAAACTCGGCTATTCTTCCTATTGGATGGAAGTCAACTCCAATGATGGGACAGAACTAACGGACGCGATTTTGGGCAATAAATACAGCATCGTAAAAAATAACGAGAGAAAAAGTACGGATAAGATTGTTTATGAAAACGCGCAATATGCGATTAAAGAAAACAACATCGCCCTTCCAATTGGATTTTTGATGAATACGAACCAGATTAAATCATTTGAAAAATTACCTGATACCACTCGATTACAAATTCAACAGTCAATTTTCAAGTCAATTTTTCAAACTGATAAGAACCTTTTTACAAATTATGAGCCATCTTTATTCAATAATATTTCCTTGAGTAAAGATCAAAACTATACAATTACTTTTCCAGATAATGCAATGAATGGAATTATAACCTATAATATTCCCGTGAAAGGAACCCAAACGTTGTATTTTGATTGCTTTGATAAATTATCGAACAGTCTTATCGAACATATTAATTCCAGTTTCAATGTTTTGGTAAATGGCGTCTTGGTTCAGGGAGATTATCCAAATCAGGAAAGCAACGGGCTTGTAAATCTTGGAACCTTTACAGACCAAACCGTTCAAGTTCAGATTGAAGTATTGAAAGAGGTAAGTGCGAAATCTTTCGGATTGGCGGGCTTAAACACCGATGTTTTAAAAAGTGCGGTGAGCGGCGCTGCAACTGCAAATCTAAAGCAGGTAAACAATCGAATTGTTGGCACTGCGAAAACTGATCGTGACGATGCTTACCTGTTTCTTCCGCTAACCTATGATAAAGGTTACACAGTCAGCATCAACAGCAAAAGAGCAGAGGTATACCGAGTGTTTGATTCCATGATTGCAGTAAAACTTCAAAATGGGAATAATACCATTTCCATCAGCTATTTACCCCCGGGGCTGAAAACCGGTATCTGTCTGTCAATTGTTGGAATCCTGTTTTTTATTGCTGTTTTGATTTTTCTTAAAAATGGATTATACCGAAAGATAAAGTTTCTTGAAATACCTGCGTCCGTTTTATTTGTATTGCTCTGCGTCGGAATATTTTTTGCCGTTTATATTTTCCCACTCCTTGTTTATTATAAAAAATAACAAAAACAGCCTTTTGTCGTAAGATTAATAACGACAGAGGCTGTTTTCATAATATAAATATATTTTACCAATGTAGATTATTGGTTCAACTGATACTGCTTTCGATTGCATGCAGCGTTTCGTTAAAATCCGCTGCGGTGACTAGAAGGGAGATATCTACTTCAGATGTTGTAATGATTCTGATGTCCGTATTTACTGTTGCAGCTGCTGAAAAGACCCCTGCAGCAACACCCGGTGCATTGACCATGCCTTGGTCATAAACCGAGATTTTACAGTTTCCGCTGCTGACAATCGTTTTTATGTTGGAATTATCATGCAAATCCGATGTGAAAGAAAGAATTTTGCCTAAATCATTATCTGATATTGTAAATGAAATTGAAGTGAATGCTCCGTGCGTTGGTGCCATCGAAATCATATCCACATTTACGCCGAAACTTGAAATTTTATGAAACACATTTGCAATAAAAGTTAAATCAGAGGGACAGTTTTGCAGAGTGATCAAAGTAATGTCATTTGAAGTGGTGATTGTTGGCGAAGTAATCATGATTAAACCTCCTATCTTATTTTAACAAATCAGACATGTCATAAAGTCCTGCGGGCTGGCAGACTAAATATAATGCTGCATTTACAGCGCCGGAAGCGAAAATTTCTTTTGACTGAGCCGAATGGGATAGTGTGATTACCTCATGAGAACCTGCAAATATCACCTCATGTTCTCCGACAATGGTACCGCCGCGAACCGAATGAATTCCGATTTCAGTCGCTTCTCTTTTTTTACGCTGGGAATGGCGGTCATAAATATAATTCATATTTTCGTCCACTACGGAAGAAATTCCGTCAGCAATCATCAGTGCAGTACCGCTTGGCGCATCAACTTTCTGGTTGTGATGCTTTTCAATAATTTCAATATCAAAACTGTTTCCCAAAACTTTTGCTGCCTTTTTTGAAAGCTCGATCAGCAGGTTAACGCCGAGTGACATATTACCCGAATAAAAAATCGGGATATCTTTGGAAGCTTTCGTGAGCATTTCAACCTGAGCGCTATTGTATCCGGTAGTGCATAAAACAAGCGGGACTCCTTTGTTTTTTCCGTACTGAAGCAAAGAGGGGAGAAGCGACGGATTTGAGAAGTCAATGAGTACATCCGCTTCAACTTCAATGTCTGCCGGTTTAGCAAAAACAGGGAACTCTCTTGGAATCTCTGTGTTTAAGTCGATTCCTGCAACAACGGTACAGTTTTCTCGCTGCGCCGCACAGGTGAAAATGACATGGCCCATCTTTCCGTTGCACCCGCTGATTATGATTCTTGTCGTATTTGACATTGAAACGTCCCCTTCAAAAAGGTAAATTTATAAACTCAATGATTTGATTGACAATTCTTGCAGCTGGTATTTTTTCAGTACGGAAGCAAGCTGTTCTTCTTTTTCTGGACTCATGTTTGTGAGCGGCAGACGGCATTCTCCGCAGTCAACGCCAAGCATCTTCAGCGCTGCTTTAACCGGAATCGGGTTTACATCCATAAACAGTGCTTCCATAAGTTCATAATATTCCAAAAAAGACTTACGGCTGGAGGCAATATCTCCCGCGAAATAATCCGCACATATTTTATGCATCGTATTTGGAAGAATATTGGCAAAAACCGATATGACGCCTTTTCCTCCCAAAACCAGCATGGGGAGAGTTTGACTGTCTTCACCGGAGTACACAGCTAAATTATCTCCGCAAAGGGAATTTGTTTTGGCTACTGAGGAAATATCACCGTTTGCTTCTTTTGTCGCAACAATATTCGGGTGCTTTGAAAGCTCCAGATAGGTTTCCGGCTGTATATTACACCCCGTTCTCGACGGTACATTATAAACAATAATTGGAAGATCAACCCGGTCAGCAACATAGTGATAGTGCTTTACAAGCCCTGCCTGAGATGTTTTATTGTAGTATGGAGTAACCATTAGGAGCGCGTCGGCGCCAAGCTCCAGAGCAGAGCGGGATAGCTCCAGGGCGTAGTTTGTATCATTACTGCCTGAGCTTGCAACAACTGGAATTCTCTTATTGACTTTATCAACAGTAAATTTAATGACTTTGCAGTGTTCATCATGACTTAAAACAGCGCATTCCCCTGTTGTGCCGCACGCAACAATAGAATCAGTTCCATTTTTAATGTGAAACTCAATTAAATCGCTTAACAAATCATAATTAATGGAGCCATCCTGCCGCATCGGTGTTACCAGAGCAACACCCGATCCGGTAAAAACAAGTTTTTTCATATAATTACCCCCATATTCTCAGGTGTTCTTAATCCATATAGCCTTTCGCACAGAGTAGCTCCGCCATTAGGACAGCGCCGCCGGCTGCGCCGCGCAGCGTATTGTGAGAGAGGCAGACAAACTTGATGTCATACTGTGTATCCGGACGAAGGCGGCCAATGGAAACAGCCATGCCGTTCTCTAAATTGCGATCCAGCCGAGTCTGAGGACGATCGTCCTCGCGGAAATAGTGCAGGA
>WSSedL1CaDRAFT_10001356_pt1 | contig 14485 bp, 9 predicted proteins | sample WetSurSL1Cattail_FD_9464 | JGI IMG/M metagenome (IMG submission 9464)
CGATAGTGATTGCCTTGGCATACGAGCCAGTACCGATATTGACAGCGCCCGTTGTTCCGGAATCAAGCGTCAAAGCATTTGTCGTATTGGAATTTAATGTCAATGCTCCGAGAGAGTTTATCGTTGAACCGGAACCTAAAGTCAAAGCAGCAGTCGGAGAAACTCCTGATCCGAGACCAAATTGACCATCCTTATTGATAGTAAATACTGCAGTGCCATTTGTATATGGATCAGCAGCAGCAGCATTTGACTGGAATATCTGGAAATTCCCCCATGCACCGCGCTCTACCGTAAAGGCATAATTGCGTGAATTTGCAGAATAATCAGTATTCGCTCCGATCTTGAAAAATGGCGAAGTGAGTCCTGTACCATACAATTGGATGCCGTCTCCCGTAGCTGCTGTCTCAAGAGTGAGCTTGCTCGGTGCGGAAGCTGTACCTATACCGACATTGCCATTCATGAGAACTGATAATCCCGAACCAGCAGTCGAATTGGAAGCTAAACGTGCCAAAAGACCGCTTGTTGAGTTCGATGTGTTCGCAACATAAAGCAGACCATTGGTAGAGGCAAGGCTCGAACTCGATGATGTAAGACTCAGTCCACTGCCAGTTGTCAGGCTATTGGCAGTAATAGCAACAGGAATCGATGTCGTGTCAGAACTCGAGAATAACTGATCAGCCGTCCAAGTATTGGCATTCGCGAGATTAATCGATAATCCTGATCCCCCCAGTGAGAGTGTTGAACCATCAAGCTTGATACCGAGCGTCCCTCCTTCTGTCCCTGAAAGTATCAATCCTCCGTCCGATGTCACGCCAGAGACATAATCCCCTGTTGTGTCTGTCCCAAGAGCGACGCTATCGCCGGAAATCGTGAGTACACCGGCACTACTAAGCGTAGCATCACCAGAAATCACAGCAGCTGCAGCTTCTCCACTCGCATTACCCACATAAATCTTCCCCGAGGCAAGACTAGTCGTCAAAGCTGAAGCCCACATAACACCATCTCCCGTACCATTGACGACAAGCATCTTCCCCGAATTTCCAGAATACGCTGGGACATCAAGATCAGTGATACTACCATCATAACTGACTTTCTCACTATCAAGCTCATCAAGAGCACCCTGGACCGTCGTTGCACCGATAGTACCAGAAGCAGTGTTGGTGATCTTGAGCGCAGTGTAATCGCCTGACTGTGCAGTGATAGTACCGGTACGTCCGAACACTGATACGACATTGTTTGAATTCGTCAGTTTCTCCCATGAAGAACCGTTACAGATAGACCAATCCTTATTACTATAACCATTTGAACTATCAACAGTCGCTACCCAATAATGCCCCTTATTCGAGGTATTACAGGTTTCCGGCACAACCGTTGAAGCATTATCCCACGCTCCCTGATAATTAAGCGCGCCAGTCACACTCGACAGAAGATCAGCTCGACTTACCTTAACAAGACCCGATGCCGAAGTATCATAAAGCGGCACATAATCATCATTCGCAATAGCGGATGACCCTGTCAGCCCATTGATATCAAGCGTAAGCGTAAGCGCTGCGCCTTCAGATCCTCCATCCCCGCCCGAGAGTCCGGAACCTGTCGCGATTGATTTAACATAATTACCGGATGTATACGTACCAAGCGCGATATCCGAACCATGCCAAAGACCGGATGATACCGTACCGAGCGTCGTAAGATTGGATGATCCGCTCCAAGTGGAAAGCGCGGTGTTCTCGACATTCGAAAGAGACAAAGCTGCTTTATCGAGTGTCTGCCATGTCTTATCTCCGCGATAATACTGTGATGATGTTCCAGCAGAAAGCGCGCCTTCTTTATTATTGAAGGTATTCCAATTAGTTGAAGACAATAGACCGCTTTGGGAAGCTCCTGCCGAAGCGATATCAACAGTTGCTCCTGTACCGAGTACAGCCCCAGTTCCACCAGTAATGGTCACACCTGATGTTGAAGATGTCAGATTACCGTTCGTCCCTCCGTTATTATTATCAGCCGCACACACCCACGATGATCCGTTGAATTTCATAATCTGCCCGCTCGAACATGAATTCGAAGCGAGCTTACTGAAAGTAATTCCACCATCAGCGAGACCGAGTGTGCCGCCCGAAACTTCAAGCCCTGTTCCGGTGAGGTCAAAGACCGTATCACCATTCAAAAGAATCGCTGAAAATGTCGGAGTATCCGACGCACCTAATCCAAGCAGCGTTCTTGCGGCCGATCCATTCGCAACTGAAAACGATGATCCGTCACCAACGATGAAATTACCACTCGAAACAGCAAGATTCGATATACTTGTCAATGATGAATTTGCGGCCTGCTTCTCACTATCAAGTTCATTAAGAGCGTCCTGAACCGTCGTTGAAGAGATATTTCCAGAAGCAGTGTTCGTGATTTTAAGCGCAGTGTAATCGCCTGACTGTGCAGTGATAGTTCCGGTACGGCCAAAAACGCTCGCGATCGCTGAAGTGCTCGTCAATTTATCCCATGATGTACCGCTACAGACCGACCAATCATTCTGAGCATATCCATTCCCTGCTGCAGAAACCACGAAATAATGTCCGCGATTAGAAGTGTCGCATGTCTCAGGTTCCGAAGATGCGCTCGCATCCCATGTCCCCTGATAATTCAGTGCTCCTAACACCGGTGCCAAAAAATCATTCCGGCTCACTTTGGTATTCGTTCCGCTCGAAACATCATATATCGGTATATAATCATCATTCGCGATAGAAGATATTGCAGCCAATCCATCAATATCGAGTGCGAGCGTGAGTGCTGCACCTTCGGATCCTCCGTCCCCACCTGAAAGTCCGGAACCTGTCGAGATAGATGCGACATAATTTCCTGTCGTATCTGTTCCAAGGCCGACAGCGTTCGGGGCGATGGTCAACACGCCAGCACTATTGATTGATGCATCCCCAGAAAGCGCGACTGCCGCTGAATGATTAGATGAATTACCGACAAAGATCATGCCGCTCGCCAACGTATTCGTCAAAGCCGACGACCATGACAAAGACCCGCTTCCATCAGTCGTTAAGACCTGGCCGCTCGAACCTTCTGAAGATGGCAGCGTATAGATGATATTCGATCCCAAAGCATCAGGCGCTTTGAAGCCGGTATAATTCGTTCCGTTTGAAGAAAGCTCGAAAAACTTGAGATCAGCTGTATCGCCAGAGGTAATACCCGTCGGCCCGAGCTCAACATCGGAAGCGTTACTTTGTGCCGTAACAGGAGCTGTCACGCCGCAATCGGCATCGGTCGGCGAGCAAGACGGATTGAGTGTCGCTCCAGGCTGATACATGGCAGCCGAAACCGACTCCGCTTTCAATAGAAACGATACGGAAAAAATAGCAGTAAAAACTGCGATGATTCCATATGATAGAGCATTCTTCTGAAAATGCATATCTCTTTGTGTTTTTTATTTCTGCGATGCCCTTTGCAAAAAAAATAAGCCCGAAACCCCTATCAAGGGTCTTCGAGCTTCAAGAGCTTCTTATTATAAACTTTCAATTGTATTGTTTCAAGGAAAAATTCCTTATACTCCTATGATATCATTCTTCTTATCACTGTCAACACATTATTCCTATTCCTTGTCTGGAGCGTTTGCGGTATCGACAACCCAATTAAGCATCCTATAACCCAAAAGATATCCGTACTCGTCGATATTCGGCAGACAATATGCCCGACAGCAGACCACCGTTCCATCCTTACGTCGCAGCTGATATTCCGGCAAACGCCATGACGCTGCTTTTCTTGCCAATATCTCAAATTGCCTCAGCTTTCTATCGATTCCTCTCATCGGATAGAAAGACGCGATATTTTTACCGACAATCTCGATCGGCCGAAAACCAAGACAGCGCTCTGATCGGCTGCAGACATACAGAACATCGCCACGTTCGCTCACCTCGCAAACGAAATCGCAAAGCGGCACGTGCTGATCATCCTGAACTAAAGCAGGATTGATGATACGAACAACCAGTTTCTGCATATTCTGATTGATCGCATGATATGACACTGACACCGAAAGAGGATCACCTGACATATCAAGGTGCTCCAAATCAAGACGAAGATATCGTTTGTCTCCGCATCGCAAAGCGGCTTCGCGGTCATCCTCTGCAATCGATCGGTTCGCACAGAATCCGCTCACATGTTTTCCGACAATATCATCCGGATGGCATCCGTAAAGACGCCTCACGTTTCCAGTCACCTCAACGATTATGCCATCCTTATCGGATACAAAAATACATCCATCAGATACTGGGATAGGCGTCAATCCGATAAGCGTCTGCACGTGTCCGCATCGCAAGCATTTTATATCTACGCGGCTCTTGAATAAAATTCCTCGGAACAATAACTTACCACACGAACATCGGTATTCGCGCGATATGTAAGAAGCGGTGGAAGCCATACGTTCACTTACGGCAAATAAGAATCTCTACTCTCACATATGGTACCACATGCGCAGGATGCTATGGAAGCATCTTGCTCTTACTTTTTCAACGCGCGCCGGAGATATTCTCCTGTGTACGATCCTTTTTTCATGGCTACTTGTTCCGGCGTACCAGTCGCAACGACTCGGCCACCCCCTACGCCGCCTTCCGGACCGATGTCGATAATATAGTCAGCTGATTTTATAAAATCCAGATTGTGCTCGATAACGATAACAGTATTGCCTTTCTCAACGAGCCGATCGAGAATCTCAATGAGCTTCTTCACGTCTTCATAATGCAGACCAATTGTCGGCTCATCGAGAAGATAAATCGTACGTTCGACATGCGGACGATACAATTCGCTCGCGATTTTGACGCGTTGCGCTTCGCCACCCGAAAGCGTAGTCGCACTCTGTCCGAGCTTAAGATATCCGAGTCCGACCTCATTCAATGTCTTCAAACGATCAGCAATCGCCGGAATATCATAAAAAAATACATGCGCTTCCTCAATCGTCATCTCGAGTACGTCGTGGATGCTCTTATGCTTATATTTCACCTCAAGCGTTTCTTTCGTGAAACGCTTCCCGCTGCACACATCGCATTCAACATAAACTGTCGGAAGAAAATGCATCTCAACCGCGATGAAACCGTTACCTTCACAGGCTTCGCAACGACCACCAGGACGATTGAATGAAAAACGACCGGCTTTCCACCCGCGCACGCGTGCTTCTTCACTTGCCGCAAACATATCGCGGATATGCGTCCATGCGCCGGTATAGGTCGCCGGATTCGAGCGCGGCGTCCGACCGATCGGGCTCTGGTCTATCATGACCGCGCGCGACACATACTCTGTTCCCGAAAATGATCGGCAATGCGCGCTTTCTCCGGATTTATAACGCCTATCGAGCCGAAATTGCAGATTCTTATGAAGAATCTCGTACAGAAGCGTCGATTTGCCAGAGCCGGAAACACCAGTAATCACATCAAAACGTCCCAACGGGATATCGACGTCCATATCTTTGATATTGAAAAGATTGCCGCCGCGGATCTTGATTACTCCCTTTTCTTTCTCACGCCGCTTTTCCGGTATGGCAATACGTTCTTCTCCTCGCAAATACGCGAGTGTAAGAGATCCCGATTCGTTCTTCTTCGCTGTCAACAAGCCTTCAAGCTGGCCAGCCACAACAACTTCTCCTCCGTGCACACCCGCTCCCGGACCGATATCGACGATATAATCGGAAGCAAAAATAGTATCCTCATCATGTTCGACTACGATAATGGTATTGCCCATATCGCGAAGCGACAAAAGTGTCGCTATGAGCCGATCATTATCCCTGCTATGGAGCCCGATCGTCGGCTCATCAAGAACATACAGTGCTCCCACCAATTTCGAACCGAGCTGCGATGCTAATCGGATACGCTGCGCTTCACCACCAGAAAGCGTATTAGCTCGACGGTCAAGCGTCAGATAATCGAGCCCTACATCCAGCAGGAATGTGAGACGTCCGCTGACTTCGCGCAGCACAACAGCAGCAATCTGCCGTTCACGTTCTGAAAGTTCGAGATTCTCAAAAAAACCCAAGGCATCCGCTATGGTCATACCGATCACCTCGACGATATTCCTGCCGCCGACTTTTATATGGAGCACTTCTTCGCGCAACCGCGTCCCTTGGCAAACTTCGCACGGCTCGTCGCCGAAGAGATGCTTCGTACCGAGACCATTGCAGGCTTCACAGGCGCCATACGGAGAATTGAATGAGAACAGCCGCGGCTCGACTTCAGGATATGAAAAGCCGTCATATGGACAAGAGAATTTCGATGACATAACGAAACTTTCCTCACCGATACGGATGCCAACCAATCCATCGCTCTCTTCAAGTGCGCGCTCAACCGCCTCAGAAAGACGACCTTCGGAAGTTTCAGGGAATTTCTCAAATTCATCGAGAGACAGCTCATCGACGATAAGATCGATGTCATGCTTCTTATTTTTTGAAAGAATGACCTGTTCTCGAAGACTCTTGCGTTCACCATCAAGCACTATGCTACTGAATCCTCGGCTGAGAGCATTATAGAGCATCTGATAATATTCTCCTTTCCGTCCGCGGACGACAGGAGCAGTGATCATGAGAGACCGTCCATCAGCATGCTGTTGATCAGCACGGGATTGACCTACGCGGCTACGTACCGATTCGAGCATCTCTTCCGTCGAAAGCTTCCGTATCTCCCGTCCGCATTCAAGACAATGCGGCCGTCCAAGCCGCGCATACAGCACGCGGAGATAATCATAAATCTCGGTGATGGTCGCGACCGTCGAACGCGGGTTGCGACTCGCTGATTTCTGATCGATAGAAATAGCCGGTGATAATCCGGTAATCTCATCGACATCAGGCTTCTGCATCGTATTCAAGAATTGTCGCGCATAGGCAGACAGCGATTCGACATAGCGGCGCTGCCCTTCGGCAAATATCGTATCGAATGCCAATGATGATTTTCCCGATCCTGACAATCCAGTGAAAACAATCATCCGATTCCGCGGCATCTCGACAGTAATATCCTTCAAATTGTGCGTTCGAGCACCTTTAACGACTATTTTATCCGATGGATGAATATCATGCGCTATTCGTTTGGATGACATTCCTGCTCCCATAGCAACGTTTTACATTTCTCCCGTTCCTATCCGGAACAGAAAAGCCATAATTAGAAGAGAAAGTATTATAGCACATTCTTCAAAAATGCTCAAGTATCGCCTGATATTCATCGGCACGCTCCGGATGGACAACCACTTCGACTGTTCCGGATGGCAGACGCCATGACGACGGCTGCGGACTTGCCAACCAATCAAAGCTCGTCATCCATTCAGACGAATGCAATCCTGATGCTTTGAAGAGAGAAAGATTACGGAATCGCAACACGCTCAGAATACCAGCCACCATTCCACGCTGCTCTCCGCGGAAAATACCCGATGTGCCAAAACGGATGTATGGTATATGATATCGATCTGCCAATTTCATGAAAACACGGAAAAACACAGGGAAATAATGTACATGCTCATGAGAATTGAAGCCATCAGGAAACCGACCGAATAATTCATGGAACCGCAAGACCTGGCTTTCCCACTGTTCTTCGACTTGACGCGCTGTCTCGCGACTGAACGCATATCGCCACACGAAATTGAATCCTCGTCCGAATACGCCTGCGCGAGCATGCTGATCGCCGCTCTTCAAAAAATCAATCAACTCAAGATGGATATCGATCTGCACTCCAGTCTCAAGAAGCGCTGCCGCTTCGTCAGGCGACGTAAAATGGACCAGAACGCCGACACGATCCAATTTCCCCCGCTGTGCTAAAGCCAAAATCGGCTTCGAAGTCTCGCGAATGCCATAATCGTCCGCAGCGATAATCAGCTGTCCATTCGATGCAGTCATGTGTTCGCTATCACAACCCCAGAGATTATAAACGTATGTCCTTCTTTGATATGCGTCGCAATCAGATGAATTGATGATGAGGACGGTTTACAGATCTTCCCGTTCCGTCTCATTGAAAGCCGCTTGAAGTTCGATACGAGCTTGATCCAACTGATATCGGAATGCCTCGACAGCCGACACGATCGCAGCACGACGTTTCGCAATCGCAGCATCCATCTGCGTACCTGCCTCTGTCGTCTTATTCCGTTCTGATACAAGCCCCTGGCGAGCCGCTTGAATAGCTGACCGGAACGTCGCGCGCACTGTCAACGCATCCGTACCATTGGCACAAGCATTTTTCGCCGAAGCAGATGCGGTTTGGACAGCCGACTGGAAAGCCGACACGGCAGCCAAAGCATTCCGTCTCGATGTAATACCATCGACATCCGAACGGAAAGAAGCAATAGAGGCATCAACCGTAGAACGGCGTGTTTGTATAGCCGCTTCAACCGTTTCCTTGAAACGTTTTACAGCCGCTTTCTGTTCATCTGTCACTGCTGCGTTCTCAAGATTCTGATACATTTCAGAACGGCGTTGATCCGCCTCTGAGCGGGCATCATCCAACGCTTCATTACGTTTCGCCCGGCTTTCATTCAAACGCGCTTCACGCCCATCCTGACGCTTGTCTATCGAAGCCTGGATAGTGTCTGCCGCCGTTGCCGCTTGTGCCGCCCGTTCTGAAAAACGTTCACAGAATGCATCCTGCCTATTTTCCTGACGCTCTCCGACAGTCTGTCGAACAGACGAAATATCCTTCGCCGAAACAGCCACAGGCATCGCGCATGCTACTGCTACCAAAAGAACGCCAAAATATCGTGCATCAAAATCCATTTTCATCATAAGATGTATCAAGATCATTCAAAACTTCGCTATCAGAAGCAGTATCAGAACGCTCTTCTGACGCTTCCGCATCAAATATCGTCGTATCAGCCGATGCCTCATCGCTGATTGCCGACGCGATATCGACAGTCGTTTCCGGAACGGATGCTAACGGCGACACTGCAGCCGGCATATCGGAGCGCGACGAGAATCCTGGTGTCTGCCCGTTCTCTCCGCTGCTGTACTGACGATATGAAAATACCGCAATAGCAGCGACAACAGCGATGACTGCGACCGTTATGGCGCCTTGTCTCATTGTCATAAACGTGTATCCTATTCAGCCTGTATTAATAATATACAGTATATCACATATCGTATGCAGCTCTGCAACGATACGGACAATCCGATATTTTATGCACGAGAACTTCGCTTAGATTTTCTTGTATCACTCGCCTTTTCAAGCATGCGTATCTCATCGCGCAGAATAGCTGCTGTCTCAAAATCAAGCAGCTTTACAGCCGCCTGCATTTCCTTCTCTTTGAGTCGGATGAGCTTCTGCGGATTCTGAGCGAACACTTCCTTATCAAGAGAGACATTGGCTCGCACAGCTTTCTCATGTTCGCTCTCGAGATGTTCGGTAATATCATGGATCTGCTTACGGATAGTTTTCGGCGTTATGCCATGTTCCTTATTGTAAGCTGTCTGACGTTGACGGCGCCGATTCGTCTCACCGATTGCCCGTTCCATCGAACCAGTCATCGTATCCGCATACAATGTCACATGTCCAGATACATTGCGCGCTGCCCGGCCAATGATCTGGATCAGTGATGTCTCAGAGCGAAGGAATCCTTCCTTATCGGCATCAAGAATTCCGATAAATGAAACTTCCGGGAGATCAAGGCCTTCACGCAGAAGATTCACACCAACCAGGCAATCGAAATCTCCTCGACGAAAAGCCGTCAAAATACGGATGCGATCAATCGTCTTCACATCGCTATGCAGATATTCGGATCTGATGCCTTTTTCCTTAAGAAATACGCTCAGATCTTCCGCCATGCGTTTTGTCAAAGTCGTCGCTATGACACGTCCTTTCTCCGGCTTCGCTATTTCACGCTCCGTCTCGGCGATAAAGTCCCGTACCTGGCCTGGATATTCTTCCGACTCACGTACCGGACGGACGGCGATTTCAGGATCCACTAATCCAGTCGGACGAATGACCTGTTCGACGATTTGACCACTCACTTCCCGCTCATATTCCCCCGGTGTCGCCGATGTGAAAATAATAGGGCCAACACGTTCCAAAAATTCTTCGTACCGAAGCGGGCGATTATCCAACGCGCTCGGTAATCGGAAACCGTACTCGACCAATGTCTTCTTGCGAGATTGGTCACCAGCATACATACCACGAAGCTGCGGCAGCGTCACATGAGACTCATCGATGATCGTCAAGAAATCCGGGCGGCCTTCAGCGTCTTTTGGAAAATAGGCAAGTAGCGTCTCCGGAGGCTCGCCAGGCTGCTTGCCGGAAAGGTGGCGCGAATAATTCTCAATGCCATTCGTATAACCGATTTCGGCTATCATGGCAAGATCATAATTGGTACGGCGCTTGAGACGCTCGACTTCAAGCAGCTTCCCTTCCGCTTCAAGCTGCTTGAGCCGTTCATCCAATTCGGATCGGATAGAAACGAGTGCTTGCTCTTGCTGACTCTTCTCCGTAATGAAATGCTTCGCAGGAAACAGGAGTATAGCTGGCAGTTCACCGAGCACTTTCTGCGAAACCGGATCAATCTTCGTGAGAGACGCAACACGATTACCTGTTATTTCAACGACATACACTTGCTTCTCAGAAACCGGCATGATTTCTACACGATTACCCAAAGCACGGAAATGCCCCGGCTCAAGATCAGCATTCGTACGTTCAAAGAAAACAGCGACCAGGCGATGCAGCAGCTCGCTGCGCGACATCTCCATGCCTAATTCGATCCGCAAATGTTCCCGCTCGTATTCTTCCGGGCTGCCCAAACCATAAAGACAAGACACGGATGCCACGATAATGGTATCGCGGCGCGTCAGAAGCGATTGAGTCGACGCATGGCGCAAACGATCGATTTCCTCATTGATCTGCGCATCCTTCTCGATATACGTATCCGTCACCGGCATATAAGCTTCCGGCTGATAATAATCGTAATACGAGACGAAATAATGGACCGCGTGATCCGGAAAAAACTCCTGATACTCTTGGGCTAGCTGGGCAGCCAATGTCTTGTTATGCGCGATGACGAGCGTCGGTTTGTCAAAATGTGCGATGACATTCGCTGCTGTGAACGTTTTGCCAGAACCGGTCACGCCGAGCAAAGTCTGGAAACGATCATGTTTCGCCAATCCGCGCGACAAAGCCGCAATCGCTTGCGGCTGATCGCCAGACGGCTGATACGAACTTTTCAATGCGAATGTTGTCATGTTTTCTGCCATTATTTTTTATGGATGTCATGAACATCTTGGATAGATTTCTCTCGGCCAGCCAAGCGCCTGATAAGCAAAAAAAGCATCACGCTAAGACCAGTGATCACAAGCATGGCTTCCGCGCCNGAGTGGAATGGAACCAAGTGTTTCCAGAACGAATGAAACGCGGAAAAACCGACATATCCGGCATAAATATAGAACAAGTCTTTGATGATATTGCCGAAATACGTGGCGATCAAAAAGACACGAATATCCATTTTTATGATACCAGCGACGATTGATACCGGTGTTGTCGGAAAAAACGGAATAAAACGAATCACAAACAGTGCGCCGCCATCCTGCCAATGATGACCGGTAAATCGCCGGCCAATCCGTTCAATGTCTTCATGGCTGAAACCGACATATTTTTGGAAACGCCCCGTGAACAGATCTTCAAGCGTATCACCGATNAAATAATAGAGCCAAGCGCCGAGCGTCTTGCCAACATTGCCAAACACAGCAAGCCAAAAAAGATACCACAGCGGTTCATGTCTGAGNAGCNCTAATGATCCTGCCGTCCCCATGACGAGCGCGGACGGAATAGGACTCACCACCTCTTCAAGGAACGAGCCAAGAAAGACGAACCAATCGAGCGGCATATGGAATGCTGCCATGCGAAAAAGCTGTTCGATACTATTGAGGAAATGCATAAGGAAAATGGCTGATAGGCTTATCGGCCCGCTTCCATAGTATACCCCCGAATCGTTCTCCAGTTAATCGACGAAGGTGAAAGCATGACCGACTTTATCGCCGCGTCCTGTACGACCGATACGATGGATGTAGTCTTCGTAGTTCTCAGGGATTTCGTAATTGATGACGTGGGAAACATCCGGGATATCCAATCCACGCGCAGCGACATCGGTTGCGACAAGNATTTTCGCTTGACCGGCGGTAAATTGACGAAGTGCACGCTGGCGTTGCGACTGCGATTTATCGCCATGGATAGAATCAGCGGAAAATCCGCGTTCAACAAGCCTCTTCGCAAGCTTATCGACTCCATATTTGGTACGACCGAAAATGATGACTTTTTCCATTTCAGGACGAAGCAGCAACTCATGCAGCACTTCGATTTTCTCCTCATCCTTACCGACACGAACGATATCTTGGTTGATATTCTCCGCCGTAGCGCGCGTACGCACCGAAACCGTGATCGGATCATGCAGGAAGTGCTTCGCCAACTCTGCGATTTCACGAGGCATAGTCGCAGAAAAGAACAGCGACTGGCGCGGGGCAGCCATAAGAGAGATCAAGAACTTTATATCCTTGATGAATCCCATATCCAACATACGATCGACTTCATCCAGAACGATATTATTGAAACTGCCGAGCGAAAGCTTCTTGCGTTCAATCAGATCCTTGAGCCGTCCTGGGGTACCGATGACAAAGCTTGGGTCGCGCGAAATGCTCCGAATCTGTTGATCGATATGCGCGCCACCGATACACAATGCGGAACGGAGGCCGGATCCGGTTGAAAAAAGCCTGAGCTCATCTTCTATCTGGAGAGCTAGTTCGCGCGTCGGCACGATGATGAGCGCTTTCTCATTCTTACTCTTGAACGTCTTATGGATGAGCGGCAGCAAGAATGCNGCCGTCTTGCCNGTNCCGGTATTAGCGATACCGATGACATCACGGCCCTCAAGAATGCGCGGGATGGCTCCGTCCTGGATCGGTGTCGGATGTATGTANCCACGGTCAGCGACATTCTTTTTGAGCGCGCTATGCATCTTGAAATCAGCGAAACAATGTTCCGGNTGATACGCTTCGACTTCTGTCGTCTTGATGGCCTGCTTAATAAACTTCGAAAAATCCAAATCTGCGGCTGATGACTTGGCATCGCGCTTCTGCTTGCGTGAAGAACGCTTGGTAAAACGTCCGCCGCCGCGTTTCAAAGGATGATTTCCTACCTTCTTCGATGACTTCTTGAACATAACTTCTCTTCATGTGGTTGATTATGGCCTCCCGCCCCCTTCGGATCGGAAAAGGCCCAATCAAAGGAAAAAGAGTCTTTGATAGAGACTCTAGCGTAAGGATTCAATTGTATCAGAAAATGCCTATACTGTCAACTCAACCCGTCGTCCAAAGGCCCGAGAATAGGCTCAAAAAGATCGATTTCGGAATGCGTCTCACTTTACCCTCCTGGCTTTCCGAGTTGTCACATATGGCGAAGTTCAATACGACAAGCAGCATACTCAGGAATGACACGAGCGACCAAGGCCCAAAACCGCTTGGAATGATTGAATTCGATGCGATGGCAAAGTTCATGGACAACGATATAGTCGACAAGATGTTCAGGAAGAAAGACAACGCGATAGTTGAAACTCATATTCCCCTGCCGCGAACAACTCCCCCAGCGAGTCTTCTGATCACGGATAGAAAGCTTCTTCCATGAAACGCCATACAACGGACAGAAATAATCGAGGCGCTCCCGTATGAGCGCGCGAGCCTGGTTCTCGTATCGTGCAAGATCCTCATGAGTGCCCCGAGCCAAGAGACGATTTCCGAAACGAGACCGAGCCTCTGACATGCGTTGGAAAATCCATTCGCGCTGACGTTCCAAAAAAAGTTTCCCTTGCCGATACGGCACAGCTGCCGGCAGCGTCAACGAAACACTCGAATCGGCATGGACAATAATTCGAAATCCGCGCGCCGAACGATATTTCTTCATGCTGACGCGCGTCCCGTCAAAAAATACATGCTCATCCGTCATAAGAGAATCATCACTTTTCTGGTGCTTGATACGGTTTCATGATTTCCTGTCGGATATTCGGTGATGGCATCATACACCGTTGCAACAGGATATCGATACTGAAAACCACGGCGCGTTCCAGGATCATTTACGATATATTCATTCCGTAGAGCATCATAACCGATGATCACCAGCATATGCGTTACCGGCCCCGGCGATACGAAATTCGGATTGCCAAGCTTCCGGCCATCAGTCGGTACCAGCACTATATGCCCAGCCATGAGCGTACGTACGATACGCTCCATACTTGCATCTGTTCGAAACTCCCCTCTTTGAGTCTGGTAATATTCATGAAAGACAGCGAGCGTATCTTCCGCCGAAAGATCGCCGACAAAGCGGCCGAAACGTTTCCGCTCGAATGCTGTCAGGCTGATGATATCGTTTTTTGCATCAAGTGGTGACAATGATGTTCCAGCAATCCAATGCCATGCCATAACCAGTGACGCTTCTTCGCAAGCATCCTGGAAAACAGCATCAGACCATTCTGCGAATGGAGCCTGCGGTGTGAACGGGACTGG
>WSSedL1CaDRAFT_10001357_pt1 | contig 14475 bp, 12 predicted proteins | sample WetSurSL1Cattail_FD_9464 | JGI IMG/M metagenome (IMG submission 9464)
CGGCGGGCGAGCCGCATGCGGGCCGTGTCTGCAATGGACCGGCGGGTCTACGCGACAGCGCAACTTAACAATGGGTTAGAATGTCGGCGGAGCGCGGCTCTGCCAAACATGTATCAACCGCGTGAACGGAACACGAGGCGTAATACGGAACGGTTCAAGCGATATAAGCGCGAACGGTAGCGGAAGCACCTGTATGGCAGGCAGCAAAAAGCTCCCGAAAAGGACAATTGCCTGACACAGCGGGCAATGCCCGTCGTCACGATCCTGAGGCGCATGCTTGTCGTCGCCGTTATGGACCGGGGTAAAGGATGCCCCCGACGCAGCCATGGCAGCAATTGGGCCGGCCGGCGATTGGCGATGGATATGGGTCTGAACCAGAAAACTCTGCAGCGCGAAGGTCAGGAGCAGCAGCAACGTAATGCAGGTCCGCGGAATTGAACTCCGCCACCGGCATGACATCGCGCGTGTCCGACTATCACCTATCATTTCCCGGCAAGGCCCGCTGTGGGTTGTTACCGTACCACCGAACACGCGAATTCCAAAGTTGACATATTTTAAGATACCCGAAGCGGCAATTCCAACCGGCGGCTCACATAAGACGACATGAGACGCACCACAGTCACGCGCCCTTGAATACGGCCTTGAAGTCGGACTTCTTTGTTTTGTGTTCCGCTTAATCCCTAGCGCCACCACAAATCCAACATGCGGTAGCTGGCGCTTGCGGCTGGATAGGAGACAGTGACGCAACCCATGCAGCCAGCGCTAAGCGTTCGCGAGCATCTGCTTTCCCCCTCAACGTCAGATATATCACGGTGACTCAAACGGTGTTTGCCAAAGTATAGATGCGGTACCCGCTCAAGGACACGAATCCAGACGCCTCAGCGAAAGCATCGGCGATCCAACCAACTCAATTGATTTGGATTCTTTTTTTCTGGAGAGTGCTGGTATCGGGTGTAAGGGTATCGTCAAGTTAAACGCTGATACCCGCTACCCCAATGTCTCGCAATGTATTGATTTTGTGTGGTTTTCACATAGGAATAAAAACCTGGTGCCCAGAAGAGGACTCGAACCTCCACGCCCTTTCGAGCGCTAGTACCTGAAACTAGTGCGTCTACCATTCCGCCATCTGGGCACGGACCAGGGAGGCGTTGTTTATTCGTCCCCGTCCCGCCTGTCAACGCGGCTCGTCGGGTCGGCAAGAAAATCGGCGGAACGATCTCGTTGCCGATGGCGCGAAAATCGTCCGCCCTTGCACCCGCCGGAGCGGCGGCGTCGGGCGTCGCTTTTGTTCCTTTTTCGTTCGAATTATACCCGGTCGGCCGATTATCCGCAGAACGTAGCGTGCAAAAGCCTGCCGGCACCCTATATTGAAGGCGAATCCGAATGGGAGAGGCCTCATGCTGGTCGCCACCACCGAGAACGTTCCCGGCTACAAGCGAGTGGAAACGCTGGGCCAATGTTTCGGCGTCGTCGTACGTTCGCGCGGCCTGGGCGGAAACATCCTCGCCTCCTTGCGCACCATCTTCGGCGGCGAGATTCACGAATACTCGCAACTGCTCGAAGAAGCCCGCCGTCAGGCGGTCGACCGCATGGTCAAAAACGCAAGTGCGATGGGCGCCGATGCGGTGGTGATGATGCGGTTCGACTCCTCGGATATCGGCGGTATCATGAGCGAGATCGTCGCCTACGGCACCGCGGTCAAACTGGAGGAAGAAAAATAAATGCTGCGTAATATCGTTCTGGCGTTGGGTGGCGCCCTTTTCGTCACCGGCATCCTCGGGCTTCTGAGCGGCCATTACGCCACAAGCGCGGTCATGCTGGTCTGGGGGGGCGTCATGGCGTTCGGCATCGTCTACGAACGCTATCTCTACAAGACCATCGTCGAGAAGGCGCCGGACGGCAAACATTGGATACAGACGCCCGAACGCTTCGTCGACCCCAAATCCGGCCGAAAAGTGGTGGTCTGGTACAACACCCTGACCGGCGAACGCAGTTATGTCGTCATCCCGGAGGACTAAGCGCATGGACCGGATCGTTACGGTTTTCGGCGCTTCGGGATTCCTCGGCCGCCATATCGTGCGCGCGCTGGCGCGCGAGGGTTTCCGCATCCGCGCGGTGTGCCGCCGCCCCAACCTCGCCTTTCATCTGCTGCCCGCCGGCGTGCCGGGGCAGATTCAGTTGTTCAAGGGCAATGTGCGCAACGAGGCATCCGTCGCTTCGGCGCTGCAAGGTGCCGATGCGGCGGTGAATGCGGTGGGCGTATTGTTCGGCCACGGCACGCAAAGCTTCGAAGGCCTGCACGTCGATGCCGCCTGTTTCATCGCCCGGCAGGCGGCGGCGGCGAATGTGCGTGTACTGGCGCATATTTCGGCGATCGGCGCCGATCCCACCGCCCTTTCGCATTACGCCCAGACCAAGGGCGACGGCGAGGCGCGCGTGCATGAGGCGTTTCCCGCCGCGACGATCCTGCGCCCCTCGCTGGTGTTCGGCCCGGAAGACGATGCCTTCAACAAATTCGCTTGGATTGCACGTTACGCCCCCGCCCTGCCCCTGATCGGCGGCGGACATACCCGCTTTCAGCCGGTCTACGTCGGCGACGTAGCCGCGGCAACGGTACGCGCGCTGACCGACGAAGCCCTGCAAGAGAAGACGTTCGAACTCGGCGGGCCGAAGATCTACAGCTTCAAGGAACTCATGCAGTTCGTCATGCGGGAAACCGGACACCAACGATTGCTGGTGCCGCTGCCGTCGGTGCTGGCCAAAATCGCCGCATTCTTCCTGCAAATGCCCAGCCTGATGCTGCCGATCCCGCCGCTGCTGGCGGTCGATCATGTGCGGCTGCTAAAATCCGACAACGTGGTGGGCGATGGCGCGGCAACGCTGGCCGACATCGGCATCGTGCCGCAATCTGTGGAGAGCATCGTGCCGAATTATCTCTGGCGCTTCCGGGCGAAGGGGCAGTTTGAGCCGAACCTTACTGCACCAGCAGAAACGCGATAAGGCCGAGGCCCGCGGCGATGCGGTACCAACCGAACGGCTTAAGGCCGAACTTGCCGACGAAGGCGATGAAGGTCTTCACCACGAAGTAGGCGACGACGAACGACACCACGAAGCCGACGGCGATGTCGGCGCCTTGGCTGGCGGTCAGCACGTCGCGGTTCTTATAAAGATCGTAGACGCTGGCGCCCAGCATAGTGGGCACCGCAAGATAGAATGTGAATGCCGCCGCCGCCTTGCGATCGACGCCCAACAGCTCGCCGCCGAGAATGGTGGCGCCGGACCGCGACACGCCGGGGATGATCGACAATACCTGACAGAAGCCGATCTGCAGCGCTTTTTTGAGCGGCAGCGCATCGCCGTCGAGATGGCGCGGTTTGGGCGCGATGCGCTCCAGGATCAAAATCAGGATGCCGCCGAGAATCCAGGTTGCGGCGATCACCGGCATGGCGAAGCTGGGCTGCAACAGATAGCCCTTGATGTATTTCATCAACAGCACGCCGAACACCGCCGAAGGGATGAACGCTACCACGACGTTGATCGCGAACTGCCGCGCCGCCGGCGAAGACGGCAGGCCGACCAGCACATCCCAGAATTTGCGCCAATACACCGCCACTACCGACAAGATGGCGCCGAGTTGGATGACGATGGTGAAGGCTTCCCACTTTTGGTCGGGCAGGCCCAAAAGACGCTCGGCGACCAGAAGATGCCCGGTCGATGAAACCGGCAGAAACTCGGTCAGCCCCTCGACAATGCCGAGCCAAATCGAATTCAAAATATCGAACATGAACGCTCCTTATCGAGAAATTCAATATATGCAATCGTTTAGAAATCTTCGGCCGATGGCGGTCCGGCTTCGCCGCGCGGCCTGTTGTTTATGCCATCAGCTGTTGCCGATGCAAATGACGCCCCGGTAACGGGACGCGGCCAAAATAGTATGAGAAAGTCCTGCAGTCAGGACCAAGCCACCGGAATAATATCATAATTGCTGACCTATTTTATGTAACTCTTGATAGATAACTTATGTCGGAAAATTATCCGCAATATTTAATGACAGTAATGTTTCCATATATATAACATAATGCTGGTATTCTAGGCAATATCGGCTTACGCATCGCGTCATGACCGAGAAAATGCTGAAATTCGTCGATCTGGCCCGCGTGATGCCGCCTAAAAGGCCGGCAAAGACCCGCACGCACGATTTCGACGAAATCTATACCGCGTATCCGTCCGAGCAGGCCGCGGCGCAGGCTTCGCGCTGCTCGCAATGCGGGGTGCCGTTCTGTCAGGCCCACTGCCCTCTGGCCAACAACATCCCCGACTGGCTGAAGCTGGCGGCAGAAGGCCGGCTGGAAGAGGCGTACGAGCTTTCCAGCGCCACCAACCCGATGCCGGAAGTCTGCGGCCGCATCTGCCCGCAGGACCGCTTATGCGAAGGCGCCTGCGTTATCGAACAGGCCGGGCACGGCACCGTGACCATCGGCGCGGTGGAAAAATACATAACCGACACCGCCTTCGCGCGCGGCTGGGTGAAGCCGCTGACGCCGACGCGCGAACGGAAGCAATCGGTCGGCATCGTCGGCGGCGGCCCGGCCGGTCTCGCCTGCGCGGAAAGCCTGCGCCGCCTCGGCTATGCGGTGACCGTCTACGAACGAAGCGACCGCGCCGGCGGTCTGCTTACCTACGGCATTCCCAATTTCAAGCTCGACAAGGCCATCGTCATGCGCCGGATCGACCGGCTGGCCGAGGGCGGCGTCGATTTCAAGCTGAACTTCGAAGTCGGCCGCGACGCTTCGCTCGACGAATTGCGCGACAGGCACGATGCGATGTTCCTCGCCGTCGGCGTCGCCAAAGCGAACGATCTCGAAGCCCCCGGCAGCGGCTTGACCGGCATCGTACCGGCACTCGATTTTCTGATCGCGGCGAACCGCGCCGGGTTCGGCGACAAGCTGACGCCCGCCAAGGCCGCCTCGCTAAGCGCCAAGAACAAAGACGTGGTGGTGATCGGCGGCGGCGATACCGCGATGGATGCCCTGCGCACCGCCATCCGCCAAGGGGCGAAATCGGTGACCTGTCTCTATCGCCGCGACCGCGACAACATGCCGGGTTCGACGCGCGAGGTGACCAACGCTATCGAGGAAGGCGTCAAGTTCAACTGGCTGACCAAGCCCAAGGCGTTCCTGGGCGACGGAATGGTGAACGCGATCGTTGTCCAGCGCATGCGCCTCGGCCTGCCCGATGCGGCGGGGCGCAAAATCCCCGAAGAGATCAAGGATTCCGAATACACTCTGCCCGCCTCGCTGGCGATCAAAGCACTGGGCTTCGCGCCCGAGGACCTGCCGGCGAAATTCGCCTCGCCCAATCTGGCGGTCGGCCCGTCCGGCGCGGTGCGGGTGAACGGCGAAATGATGACCGGGCTCGACGGCGTGTTTGCCGGCGGCGACATCGTGCGCGGCGCCTCGCTGGCGGTGTGGGCGATCAAGGACGGCCTCAAGGCGGCGGCGGCGATCCACGCCTACATCCAGGCCAAGCAACCGCAGGCGGCGGAGTGAACCCGATGAACGACGAAATCTCCCGCTACCTTGCCAATGCGGAAAAATTGCAGGCCGCCCATGCCTACGATCCCGCCCAGGAGCACGACGCCTGCGGCGTCGGCTTCGTCGCCGCCGTCGACGGACGGCCGCGGCGCGAAGTGGTGGTGCGCGCCATCGAGGCGCTGAAATCGGTCTGGCACCGCGGCGCGGTGGACGCCGACGGCAAAACCGGCGACGGCGCCGGCCTGCACATCCAGGTGCCGCAGGATTTCTTTCTCTCGCAGGTGCGCCGTACTGGGCACGCCTTGCGCTCGAAACGCATCGCCGTCGGCCAGATATTCCTGCCCCGCACCGACAACGCGGCGCAGGAAACCTGCCGCACCATCGTCGAATCCGAAATCCTGCGTTCGGGTTTCTATCTTTACGGTTGGCGGCAGGTGCCGGTGGACATCTCGGTGATCGGCGAGAAGGCGGGCGCCACCCGCCCGGAAATCGAACAGTTGATGTTCGATGCCGGCGACGAAGAGGACCTCGAAGCCCTCGACCGGCGGCTCTATCTCTGCCGCCGCCGCATCGAGAAGCGCGTCCGCCTCGATGCGATCCAGGATTTTTACATCTGCTCGCTGTCGACCCGTTCGATGGTCTACAAGGGCATGTTCCTGGCCGAGCAACTTTCCAACTTCTATCCCGATCTCAAGGACGAACGCTTTACCTCGGCCTTTGCCATTTTCCATCAGCGCTATTCGACCAACACCTTCCCGACCTGGCGGCTGGCCCAACCGTTCCGCATGCTGGCGCACAACGGCGAAATCAACACGCTGAAGGGCAACGCCAACTGGATGAAGAACCACGAGGTCAAGATGGCCTCGGAGCTATTCGGCGCGGAAGGCGACGACATCAAACCGATCATCCAGCCCGGCTCGTCGGATTCGGCGGCGCTCGATGCGGTGTTCGAGGTGATGGTACGCGCCGGGCGTAGCGCACCGCTGGCCAAATCGATCATGGTGCCGGAAGCCTGGAGCCTGCACGCCTCGACCATGCCGGAAAGCCACCGCGCGATGTACGCCTACGCCAATGCGGTGATGGAGCCGTGGGACGGGCCGGCGGCGCTGGCCGCCACCGACGGGCGCTGGGTGATCGCCGCGATGGACCGCAACGGCCTCAGGCCGATGCGCTACTCGCTGACCAAGGACGGCTTGCTGTTCGTCGGGTCGGAAACCGGCATGGTGGCGATCGACGATACGCAACTGATCAGCAAGGGACGGCTCGGCCCCGGCCGGATGATCGCGCTCGATCTGGTGGAAGGAAGGTTTTACGAAGACCGCGCCATCAAGGACAAGCTGGCGGGCGAATATCCCTATCAAGACTGGATCAAGAAGGTGGTCGCGCTCGATCCGGTGATCGGCTCGGGCAATGAGCCGCGTCTGTTCGACAAGGACACCTTGCGCCGCCGCCAGATCGCCGCCGGCATCAGCTTCGAGGATATCGAGCAGATACTCCATCCGATGGTCGAGGGCGGCAAGGAGCCGCTGGGCTCGATGGGCGACGACACGCCGCTGGCGGTGCTGTCGGAGCAATACCGTCCGCTGTCGCATTATTTCCGCCAGAACTTCAGTCAAGTCACCAACCCGCCGATCGATTCGTTGCGCGAATCCCGGGTGATGAGCCTCAAGACCCGCTTCCGCAACCTCGGCAACGTGCTGCTGCAGGACGAAAAACAAACCGAGGTCTTCCTGTTGGAAAGCCCGGCGATCTCGACCGGCATGTTTCAGCGGATGAAGAACCACCTCGAAGGCCGCTTCTTCGAAATCGACTGCCTGTTCGACCCCAAACGCGACGGTTCGCTGGCCGAGGCGGTGACGCGCATCCGCCAAGAGGCCGAAGATGCGGTGCGCCAAGGCTACGGCCACCTTATCCTCACCGACGAGCGGATGGACGAAACCCGCGCCGCGATGCCGATGATCCTCGCCGTCGGCGCGGTGCATTCGCATTTGATGCGCCGGGGCCTGCGCACCTATACCTCGATCAACGTGCGTTCGGCCGAATGCCTCGACACCCATTATTTCGCGGTACTGATCGGGGTTGGCGCCACCACCGTCAACGCCTATCTGGCGCAGGAATGCATCGCCGCCCGCCATGCCAAAGGGCTGTTCGGCAAACGCAGCCTCGAAGAATGCGTCAAGCGCTATCTCGATGCGGTGAGCGCCGGGCTGTACAAGATCATCTCCAAGATGGGCATTTCGGTGATCTCGTCCTATCGCGGCGCCTATCTGTTCGAGGCGGTGGGACTGTCGCGCTCGATGGCGGACGACATCTTCCCCGGCATGCCGAGCCGCATTTCCGGCATCGGCTTTTCCGGCATTGCCGAAAAGACCGCCAAGCAGCACGTCAAGGCGTTCGACGGCGATGCGGTGCCGACGATCGGCGGGTTCTACAAATTGCGCGCCGGCGGCGAAACCCACGCGCAGAACGATGCATCGATCCATCTGCTGCAAAGCGCGGTGGCGTCCGAATCCTACACCACCTACAAACGCTATGCCGAAGGCATTTACGCGCTGCCGGCGGTGAATTTACGCGACCTGCTGGATTTTCGCAAAAACCGCACGCCGATTCCGCAGGAGGAAACCGAATCCATCACCGAGATCAGGAAGCACTTCATCACCCCGGGCATGAGCCTGGGCGCGCTCAGCCCCGAAGCGCACGAAGCGCTCAACATCGCGATGAACCGGATCGGCGCCAAATCCTGCTCGGGCGAAGGCGGCGAAGATCCGGCGCGCTTCCGGCCGAAGTCGAACGGCGACAATCCCAACTCGGCGATCAAGCAGGTGGCATCCGGCCGTTTCGGCGTTACCGCCGAATATTTGAGCCAGTGCCGCGAAATTGAAATCAAGGTGGCGCAAGGGGCCAAACCGGGCGAAGGCGGCCAGTTGGCCGGTTTCAAGGTGACGGAATTCGTCGCCCGCCTGCGCCATGCCACCCCCGGCGTGACGCTGATCTCGCCGCCGCCGCATCACGACATCTATTCGATCGAGGATCTGGCGCAATTGATCTACGATCTCAAGCAGATCAATCCGATCGCGCGGGTGTGCGTGAAGCTGGTGGCCTCCACCGGCATCGGCGCCGTCGCCGCCGGCGTCGCGAAAGCCAGAGCCGACGCGATCTCGATCTCCGGCCACAACGGCGGCACCGGTGCCTCGCCCTTGTCGTCGATCAAGTACGCCGGCATTCCGTGGGAAATGGGCTTGACCGAAGCCAACCAGATTCTGACGCTGAACAATCTGCGCCATCGCGTTACTTTACGCGTCGACGGCGGCCTTCGCACCGGCCGCGACGTCGTGATGGCGGCGATGATGGGGGCCGAGGAATTCGGCATCGGCACCGCCTCGCTGATTGCCATGGGCTGCGTGATGGCGCGGCAATGCCATTCCAACACCTGCCCGGTCGGCGTCTGCACCCAAGACAAATCCTTGCGCGAAAAATTCACCGGCACGCCGGAGAAAGTCATCAACCTGTTCAGCTTCATCGCCGAAGAGGTGCGCGAAATCTTAAGCGAATTGGGCTTCCGCCGTCTGGAGGAAGTGATCGGCCGCACCGATCTTCTGATGCAGGTCAGCCGCGGCGCCGAAGAACTCGACGATTTGGACCTCAACCCGCTTCTGGTGCAGGCCGACCCCGGCACCCACGCCCGCTATTCGACAATGAAGACGCGGGACGAAGTGCCCGACACCCTGGACGCCCAGATCGAAACCGATTGCGCCCCGCTGCTCGATCACGGCGAGAAGATGCAGCTCACCTATAACGTCCGCAACACCATGCGTTCGATCGGCGCGCGCATCTCGGCCCGCATCGTGCGCAAATGGGGCCAGGACGGTTTGCAGCCCGGCCATCTCACCTTACGCCTGCGCGGCTCTTGCGGCCAATCGCTCGGCGCCTTCGCGGTGGGGGGCTTGCGCATCGAGGTCATCGGCGACGCCAACGACTACGTCGGCAAGGGACTGTCGGGCGCCACCATCACGCTCCGGCCGGGAACCTCGGTGAGCTTCTTGCCGCGGGACAACACCATCATCGGCAACACCGTGCTCTACGGCGCCACCTCGGGCAAACTGTTCGCGGCGGGCCAAGCCGGCGAACGCTTCGCGGTCAGGAATTCCGGTGCGGTGGCGGTGATCGAAGGCTGCGGCGCCAATGCCTGCGAATACATGACCGGCGGCATGGCGGCGATATTGGGACCGGTGGGCGACAACTTCGCCGCCGGTATGACCGGCGGCATGGCCTTCGTGCTCGACGCCGACGGTTTGTTCGAGGACCACGCCAATCCCGACAGCGTGATCTGGCAGCGCATCGCCACGCCGTTCTGGGAAGAAACCTTGCGCAGCCTGATTACCGAACACCGCATGGAAACCGGTTCGGGCTTTGCCGAGGAAATCCTGGCGCAATGGGAGCTGATACTGCCGCGCTTCTGGCAGGTGGTGCCCAAAGAAATGCTGGAACGGCAGTCTCATCCCCTGACGCAAGCGCGCACAGCGGCGGAGTGATTATCCATCCAGCATCGTGCGCACGCCCCTGGCGGCCTTGACCAGCGCTTCGTGCGCCTGGGGCAGCACCGATTGCAGGAAGACGAAATCGTGCATCATGCCGGGGTAATCGTCGACGGTCACGGCAACCCCGGCGTCGCGCAGCTTTTCGGCATACATCAGGCCTTCGTCGTGCAGAGGATCGTCGCCGGCGATGACGATATAGGCCGGCGGCAAACCGGAAAAATCCTCGGCCAGCAGCGGCGAATGGCGCAGATCCATCGGGTCGGTGCCGTCGGGAAGATAGTGCGACAGAAACCAGTCGGCGGCTTCGCGGCTCAAGATCAGGTCGGTCTGATGGGCGCGGCGCGATGCGTAATCGGCCGCCACTACCGTCATTGGGCTGAACATCAACTGGCAGACCGCTTTCGGCCCGCCCTCCCTTTTCGCGCGCTGACAGACCACCGCGGTAAAATTGCCGCCGGCGGAATCACCGCCCACGGCGAGGCGGTTGGCGTCGATGCCGAGCCGTGCGGCGTTTTCCTCGATCCACACCAATGCCGCATAGGCATCCTCGACCCCGGCGGGGAACGGATGCTCGGGCGCCAGACGGTAATCGACGGCAAACACCTTTGCGCCGGTGCCGCCCGCCAGCATGCGGCAAATGCCGTCGTAAATATCGAGGGAACCGAAGGCGAAACCGCCGCCGTGATAGAATACCAAACCCGGCACCCCGTCTCCGCCGGCCACCGGCGAATAAACGCGCAAGTGAATTTTTCCGCCCGGTCCCGGCATGACGAGATTTTCGGTCCGGCCGATGGGCACGTTCTTCGGCCCCGCCAGCGCGGCCAGCGATGCGAAGGTCAAGCGCGCCGCCGGCAGCGGCAATTCCCAAAACTTGAGCGGCAGATGGCCGGCCACCTTGTCGATGAACATCTTGACCAGCGGATCGTGCGGCATGGGCGCCTGCCTGAAAAGAAGCGCCGTGAGTTTGGACGCAACGGCAAACGCCGTGCAAGACCGTTTTTTATCGACCCTCGGCGGGCGGAAACCGGCGCGGCCAAAGCCGCGCTCCGCACCTGCCGAAGATTCAATGAAAAGTCAGCGGCCGTTCGGGATCGAGATGATATGTCAGAATGTCTTCCAACAGAATCGACAGCGTGAACCAGAACTCCGCCCGTTCCATCTCGCCGTCCGCCTCGAAAGAAAGATAGGCATGCCACGCATAATCCGTGGCCGAATTGCCGTGTTCCTCGGCCAGTTCGGCAGCCAAAATACACATATCGCCGGTGGAAAGCGGCATGTACGGCTCCTTGTTGCGACCATTTCAACAGGTTTGAATGAGAATAAAGTTAACGTTTTCCCTCAATCGTACTTGAAATAACTGCAGCGCGCCGTTATTAACTCGTAACAACATTCCATCGCTTGTATTTAGCGACATAGGTCCGAAGACATGAACGGCAAAAGCGTCCTTTTGATCGTCGGCGGCGGCATTGCGGCCTACAAAACGCTGGATCTGATCCGCCGGTTGAAGGAACGCGGCGTTACCGTTCGCACGGTGCTGACCGACGGCGGGGCGCATTTCGTCACCGAGCTGTCGCTGGCCGCACTGTCGGGCGAACCGGTTCATCGCGACATGTTCGCGACCGACACCGAAGGCCGCATCGGCCATATCCAGTTGTCGCGGGTCAGCGATCTGGTCGTCGTCGCCCCCGCCACCGCCGATTTGATGGCCAAGATGGCGGCCGGGCTGGCCGGCGATCTGGCATCGGCGCTGTTGCTGGCCGCCGACAAGAAGGTGCTGCTGGCCCCGTCGATGAACGTCAAGATGTGGAACCATCCGGCCACCAAGCGCAACGTCGAGACCTTGAAGCGCGACGGCATCTTGTTCGTCGGGCCGGCGGCGGGCGATCTGGCCTGCGGCGAGACCGGATCGGGGCGCATGGCCGAACCGGCGGAAATTTTCGCCGCCATCGAAGCGCAGCTTATCGAACATCGTCCGCTCGCGGGTATGAAAGCGCTGGTCACTGCCGGGCCGACGCATGAGGCGATCGATCCGGTGCGCTACATCGCCAACCGCTCGTCGGGCAAACAGGGCTATGCGATTGCCGCGGCGTTGGCGCTAGCCGGTGCCGAGACCGTGCTGGTGTCGGGACCGACCGATCTGGCGCCCCCTTACGGCATCAAATTGGTCAAGGTGAATTCCGCGCGCGAGATGCTGGCGGCATGCCGGGCCGCCCTGCCCGCCGACGTGGCGATCTTCGCCGCCGCCGTCGCCGACTGGCGGCCGGAAACCGCAGCCGACGCCAAGATCAAGAAAGCCGGCGCGGTGCCGAGTTTTCGTCTGACCGAAAACCCCGACATTCTCGCCGCCGTCGCCCAAGGCACGCCGCGCCCGAGGCTGACCGTCGGCTTCGCCGCCGAGACCGAAAACCTCGATGCCAACGCCGCCGCCAAGCGCACGCGCAAGGGCTGCGACTGGATCGTCGCCAACGACGTATCGGACGGCGCGGTGTTTGGCAACGACAGCAACCGGGTGCATCTCCTCACCGAACACGGCGTCGAACAATGGCCGGAGCTTTCCAAGCGCGAGATCGGCGAACGGCTGGTCTTGCGCATTGCCGATGCCTTGAAAGGAATTGAAGCGTGAAGGTCGATATCGTTTGCCTGCCCCATGCCGCCGATCTGCCGCTGCCGGCCTATGCCACCGAAGGTTCGGCCGGGCTGGATCTGCTGGCGGCGATCGACGCAGACGTCGTCATCGCTCCCGGCGCGCGGACGCTGATCCCCACCGGTATCGCCATTGCGGTGCCGGAAGGCTTCGAGGCCCAGGTGCGGCCGCGTTCGGGGCTGGCGATCAAGCACGGCATCACGCTGCTCAATGCCCCCGGCACCATCGATTCCGACTATCGCGGCGAGGTCAAGGCAATCGTGATCAATCACGGCAACGCCCCCTTCACGGTGAGCCGCGGCATGAAGATCGCCCAAATGGTGATTGCCCGTTTCGAACGCATCGCCTGGAATAACGTCGAAGCCCTGGCGGATAGCGAGCGCGGGAGCGACGGTTTCGGCTCTACCGGAACCCATCGAGATCAGGGAAAGGTCTAATTATGTTGAAACTATCGCGGAAAACCCTGCTGGCGCTCGAAGCGGTGATCGACATCGCCTTCACCCCGCGCGCCGAACCGGTCCAGGCCAAGGAAATCACCGCCCGCCAAGGGGTGCCGCAACGCTACCTCGAACAGGTGATGCAGCAGTTGGTGCGCGCCGGTATCTTGAAGGGCGTGCGCGGTCCGCGCGGCGGCTATCGCCTCGCCCGCGAGCGGCGGCGGATTTCGGTCGGCGACATCGTGCGCGTCGCCGAAAGTCTGGAGGACGAAGGCGAGGAAGTCTTTATGCCGCAATCCGAAATCGGCAAGAAAGTCGTTGCACCGTTCGTGCAGACGCTGCAAGACGACGTGATGGCCAAGCTCGACGCCGTTACCATCGAGGAATTCTGCGGCACGGCGCGTACCGCAGGTATCGCCCGCGGCACCGACCCGATCAAACCCGATTTCGTCATCTAATTTTTTCGGAGATTGCCATGAGTGCCACCAAGCCCGGCCGCGGCCGGATTTACGATTCCATCGTCACCACCATCGGCGATACCCCGCTGGTGCGGCTGAAGCGCCTGCCCAAGGACGCCGGCGTCAAAGCCGACATTCTGCTCAAACTCGAATTCTTCAACCCGCTGGCTTCGGTCAAGGACCGCATCGGTGCGGCGATGATCGAAGCGCTGGAAAAGGCCGGCAAGATCAAGCCCGGCAAGAACACGCTGGTCGAGCCGACATCGGGCAACACCGGCATTGCGCTGGCCTTCGTCGCCGCCTCCAAGGGCTATCGGCTGATCCTCACCATGCCGGAATCGATGTCGATCGAACGGCGCAAGATGCTGGGCTTTCTCGGCGCCGAGATTGTGCTGACCGACGCGGGCAAAGGCATGGCCGGCGCCATCGCCAAGGCCAAGGAATTGGTCGATACCACACCCGGCGCGATCAGCCCGGCGCAGTTCGACAATCCCGCCAATCCGGAAGCGCACAAACGCACCACCGCCGAAGAGATTTGGAACGATACTGCCGGCAAGGTCGACATCGTGGTCGCGGGGGTGGGCTCGGGCGGCACCATCACCGGTATCGGACAGGCCCTGAAGAAGCATAAATCGGCGGTAAAGATCGTCGCGGTCGAACCGGAAGATTCTCCGGTGCTGTCCGGCGGCAGACCGGGACCGCACAAGATTCAAGGCATCGGCGCCGGCTTCGTGCCCAAGGTGCTCGATCGTGCCGTGATCGACGAGGTCGTCACCATTTCAGGCGAAACCGCTTTCGAAACGTCGCGCCGGTTGGCGAAACTGGAAGGCATTCCGGTCGGCATTTCGGCGGGGGCGGCCTTGG
>WSSedL1CaDRAFT_10001358_pt1 | contig 14472 bp, 11 predicted proteins | sample WetSurSL1Cattail_FD_9464 | JGI IMG/M metagenome (IMG submission 9464)
AGGGATTTGCATTTTTGCCTATTGCTATCGGCTGGTTTTTCGGCGGAACTTTAGGCGGCTGGCTATATAAAGTTTTTGCAAAAGAATCGCATCAGCCTTCAATGATATTTTTAGTATTATTTTGTATAGGCGTTTCTGCTGTAGTTCTTATGTATATTTATAATTTAGTGATAAAAAGGCTAAACAAGGCGGTTTAATCTTTCTTTTAAAGTTATGGGCGTCCCGGTTAAAACCGGGGCGCATTTATTAGTATTTATAGTAAAACTCTGGCTCGCGTCATTTTTCTTTCCGTATTATTCCATTATTTATAGAAGACCACTTGAAATATATATTTTTGATAAAAAATATTTGGCGCTAAACTGTCGTATATTAGCTATATTTACAAGGAAAAATAATGTTACCAGAAAGAAAAGTTGAATAACTTTATTTTACTTGATATATTTGTATGTATGAAAAATTTATTTGAAAGTCAGCGGTTCAAAATAATACTAAAAGTTTGCATTGTAATATTTGCGGCCTTTGTATTCTTTAATAATCTTTTAATGCCATTTTACGTTCATTCGGCGGAAGTAAGAATTCCCAAAGTAGTTGGGATGAATCAAAATTCCGCGATAGAAGCCCTTGAACAAGCTGGGTTAGAGCCTATAGTTGGGGCTACAAGCTTTAATGAAAGCGTTCCTCAGGGGAACGTTATATTGCAAAAACCAAGTTGTTATGAAATAGTTAAAAAGGGGAGACGAGTTTATCTTTATGTAAGCGGGGGCGATCCAACAGTTCAAATACCTTCTCTAACCGGAAAATCTGTCCGGGATGCAAAGTTTCTCTTAGATCAAATCGGATTAAAATTAGGAAAAGTTACAGAAATTGCTTCAAGTTCGCCCAAAGGGCTTATCGTATCACAGGAGTTTCCTGTTGGCGTATCGATTAAACGCGGAGCCACAATCAGTTTATCGGTAAGCGGAGGAGCGGTTAGCGAAGGCAATATTGTAGTTCCTGATCTTACCGGAAAATCGCTTGCAGAAGCGGAGAAGATATTAGCGGATAGTTCGCTTAAGGTAGGCAAAATAAATTATCAGCCTTCATTTTCGCTATTGCCAAACACAATTATAGATCAATACCCAGGTAAAGGAACTAAATTAAACGCGGGCGGCGCTGTAGACCTGTTTGTTACCAAAAGCGTTGATGAAGATAAAAAAGCTGAAGAAAAGGAAGAATGATGAAACTTATTGCTCCTTCAATATTGTCGGCGGATTTCTCTAATTTAGCTCTACAGATAAGCCAGGCTGAATCCGGCGGCGCGGATTGGATTCATTGCGACGTGATGGACGGGCATTTTGTGCCCAACATAACATTTGGTCCCATCGGCGTAAAAGCGGCAAAAAAATGCACTAAGCTTCCAATTGACGTACATCTTATGATTTCTGATCCTGATAAGTATGCCGAAGACTTTGTTAAAAGCGGAGCTGATATAATTACTTTCCACCAGGAAGCTGTAATACACGTAAACAGAACTATTAATTTTATAAAAAGCTTAGGAGTAAAGGTTGGCATAGCTATTAATCCTTCTACTCCATTTTCTGTTTTGAGCGAAGTTGTAGATCTGGTCGATCTTGTGCTTATAATGTCTGTAAACCCCGGTTTTGGAGGGCAGTCTTTTATAGAAAAAAGCCTCGATAAAATAGAAACAGCGGCAAAATTCAGAGAAGAGAACAAACTAAATTACTTGATAGAAGTAGATGGGGGAATTAATAAAAAAACGATTCAGGATGTCGAAAGAGCCGGATGTGACGTTTTTGTCGCAGGATCTTCCGTATTCCATACAGAAAATATTTCACTTTCAATTGTTGAATTAAAAAAATAATTGAAAAAAACTGATATAAAACTCATGAGGTAAAAAATGAAGTTAGCATTAATCGGCGGTAAAATTGTTACTCCTTTCAGAGTAATAAATAATGGCGCTATTGTAATAGAGAATAATAAGATATGGGAATTAGGCAGAGTAACGGATGTGGAAATAACAGACGACTGTGAAGTAATTGACGTAAGCGGCAAAACAATTACTCCGGGATTTGTAGACTTGCTTGTTCATGGCGGCGGCGGATTTGCATTTGCTGACGGCAAAGACGAAAGCGTTGCAGGAGTAAGCCAGTACTTAATTGAACATGGCTCTACAACCGCTTTGGCTTCGTTATACGCAAAACCAAAAGATCAGTTGCTTAGCGACGTTAGAAGACTAGCTAAGTTTATCAAAAATAATCCGGATTCTAACCTTGTCGGTATTCATATGGAAGGACCTTACCTTAATAAGGCTCTTAAAGGTTGTATGAACGAAGATTATTTATGGAAACCAACAGTAGAATCTTGGGACGAAATGTGGGAGGCTTCAGAAGGATTGATTAAATTGATGACAATTGCTCCTGAATTGCCAGGCTCTATCGCAGTTATGCGTAAGGCCGCTTCTCAGGGCGTAGTTCTTTCAATCGGTCACTCTATGGCTAATTATGAAGAAGTTCTTCTTGCGATTGATAACGGAGCGGCTCATGTTACTCACATGTTCAATGCAATGGAGCCATTCCACCACAGAAAACCAGGCATTATCCTTGCAGCTTTAATGAATAAAGAACTAAAAATTGAATTAATTGCAGATACATTGCACGTTCATCCTGCGGTTATGGAATTCTTGTTGAAAGTAAAAGGCGCAAGCAGCATTGTTCTTATTACAGATTCAATCAGAGTAGGCGGAATGCACGAAGGCGAATTTGAATTTGCAGATCAGAAAGTATTTATGAAAGATGAAAAAGCTATTTTAGCTGACGGAACTTTAGCGGGCAGTACTCTTACTCTAAACAAAGCTGTAAGAAACATGGTTAGAACCGCTAACGCCAGCATTACTGACGCTGTAAGAATGGCTTCATTAAACGGCGCTAAGGTTATTAATGCCAAAAAAGGTATTTTAGCCGCAGGTAAAGATGCTGATTTAGTTATTCTCGATAACGATTTTGAAGTTGAAATGACTATCATTCAAGGCAAAATAAAATATCGCAGAGATGCAAAATAAATGAAATTGGTTTGAATTTGCATTATATTGGTTATCATAAAGACACGGACTATACCGTGTCTTTATTTTATTATTAAAAAAATGGTAATGAGTGAAAATTCAGATTAAAAATATTTCTTCTCCGGCTGTATTCAAAGTATATAGCCAAAAATATAATATTTTCAGGGATGTTTATGAAACTGGTCTCCTCGGTTTGGAAATCAGGGATGTAAAAACTTCCGACGCTGACGATATACATAAATTAGTTCTTAGCGGAAATGAAATTTGTTATAAGAATATTTCTGACGGCGAAAATAACTCAAGTATTTTTATACCGGGAGCAATTGGCAGCTTTAAAAAAATAGGTAAAAAAATAGTCGCTTCTGGCAATGAAGATGCCGGATATAAAATATTAAATACAATTAAGAAGTATGAGGCGTACGATTCTTTAGTCTATGCGTTTGGTTCTAAAACGTTTGATTTTAAGAAAAACTACGTAATGGGAATCCTAAACGTAACTCCTGATTCATTTTCAGACGGAGGAGCGTACTTTGACTCTAATGCAGCGGTAAAAAAAGCTCTCGAAATGATAGAGGAAGGCGCCGATATAATTGACATAGGAGGCGAATCTACTCGTCCGGGCGCAGAACTAATTTCTGTTGATGAGGAAATAAAAAGAGTTATTCCTGTAATTCAGAGTATTATCGGAATAAAGAAAGACGTAGTTATTTCTGTAGATACAAATAAGAGCATAGTCGCCGAAGCCGCTTTACAATCCGGCGCGGCAATTATTAATGATATAAGCGGTTTAACTTTTGACAAAGAAATGACCGGCGTTGTTAAGAAGTATAATGCGGGGCTGATAATAATGCATATTAAAGGAACGCCAAAAAATATGCAGGATCATCCGTTTTATGACGATTTAATTGAGGATATTTATAATTTTCTTTATAGTCAGTCTGAACTTGCAAAGAGTTATAAAATTAATAATATTATAATTGATCCGGGAATTGGTTTTGGAAAAACAGTAGATGATAATTTTGAAATTCTAAGACGTTTGGACGACTTTAAGACTTTGGGTTATCCAATTTTAACCGGCGTATCAAGAAAAACATTTTTAGGAAAAACCTTCGGGTTGGAAGTAGGAGAGAGAGATACTGCCTCAGCAATAACAGACGCTCTGGCTCTAAAAAATGGAGCAAAAATAATAAGAACGCACAATGTAAAATTTGGCAGGCAGGCTGCAACTCTTGCAGCTAACTTGTTTTAATATATTTTATGGCAGATTTATTTAGAATAGGTTTTTTAACTGTAAATCTTTTTGATATTTTAGATATACTAATTGTAAGCTATATAGTTTACAGGTTATATATTATATTAAATGGAACGATAGCCGCTCAGATTGCATTAGGCTTGATGATTGTTCTGGTAACGTCATTTGTCGTCCAGCTGTCAAATCTAAAAGCGTTAAGCTGGTTATTAAAGCTGCTATCGGATATATGGGTTATTGCGTTTATTATTGTATTTCAGCCAGAGATAAGAAGATTGCTGGTAATACTTGCAAGAAATCCGTTTGTAAAGTTTTTTGTAAAACCAAACGCGTTACTGTCAACTGAAATAATTGTAGACGCTGCATTTGAAATGTCGCAACTTCAGCACGGAGCTCTGATAATAATACTTAAATCGACAGGCATACGGGGTTTTAGCGAAACAGGCGAAATTCTAAATGCCAGATTAAGCAAAGATCTTTTAAGAGCTATATTTTATCCGCGGGCCGCTTTACATGACGGAGCCGTGGTAGTAAAAAATAATATTATTGAAGCCGCAAGGTGCACGCTTCCGTTATCGCAAAACACAATGATTAACGGAGTGTCGCTTGGCACGCGGCACAGAGCAGGTTTAGGCATATCGGAACAAGCGGACGTAATCAGCGTAATTGTTTCGGAAGAAACCGGCAGCATTTCAGTGGCCGAAAACGGTCACCTGACGCGCGGTTTATCAAAAGACGGATTACGGAAAAGATTAAATCTTGCTTTTAAAGAACCAAAACTTAAGGGTTTTAAAGGACTTTTTGAGCAATTAAAAAAAAATAAAAGTTAAACTTTTTAATTATAGTTTTTATGACCAAAATAATTTCGATAGCAAATCAAAAAGGCGGAGTAGGTAAAACAACTACGTCAATTAATTTATCTTCCTCGCTTGCAGCGGCGGAAAAGAAGACTCTATTAATTGATATAGACCCTCAGTCAAATTCTTCGTCGGGTTTAAGCGTTCAAAATCATTCTCCGTCTGTATATGACGTGCTTATTGGAAAGGAGGAGATAAAAAACGCAATTATCAAAACATACATGCCTTTTTTAGACGTGCTTCCGGCAAATATAAATTTAGTGGGCGCAGAAATTGAAATGGTAGAAATTCCAAATCGAGAAAATATGCTGAAGAAAGCTCTTGAAACGATTGATGGAACATATGACTATATTTTTATTGATTGTCCGCCTTCGTTAGGGCTTTTAACTCTAAATTCATTAACCGCGTCAGACTCGGTTTTAATTCCTGTTCAATGCGAGTATTTTGCTTTAGAAGGATTGGGTCAGCTCTTAAATACTATAAATATCGTCAAAAAATATTTCAATAAAAATCTAACTATCGAAGGCGTAGTTCTTACTATGTTTGACACCCGGTTGAGGCTGTCGCATCAGGTTGCCGAAGAAGTGCAGAAATATTTTGGCGGCAAAGTTTTTGAAACGATAATTAACAGAAACGTCCGAATATCAGAAGCTCCCAGTTACGGAAAACCTGTGATCCTATATGACGCAATTTCGGCAGGAGCAAAAAATTATATGGCGCTGGCTACTGAATTTTTGGAAAGAAATAAGCAATCAAACGAACAGGAAAATAACTAACTGATGAGCAAATTCAAACAAAGTTTGGGGCGCGGATTAGACGCATTAATAAATCCGCAGAATATGGTTGAGGATGAAGCGGCAGCGCTAAATGAAAGAACTACTGTTATCAGCGCGCCGCCTGTAGTTGAACCGCCTAAAGTGGATTCAATAGCAAAATTACCGATTGAGCAAATTTTTCCGAATCCTTTTCAACCAAGAACAGTTTTTGAACCTGAAGCTCTTGAAGAACTGAAAAAATCGATTATTGCCAACGGCTTAATTCAACCTGTTACCGTAAGGCGAATTGCAGACGGAACTTATCAGTTAATATCTGGAGAACGGCGGCTTCGCGCATGCACCGAAATAGGCTTCGGCGAAATTCCTGCGTATATTATTACTGTCGATTCGGATGAAACCATGCTTGCCATGGCTCTCATCGAAAATATTCAGAGAGAAAAACTTAACGCCGTAGAGATAGGAGCAGCTTATAAACGTTTAATGGACGAGTGCCATTTAACGCAGGAACAAATTGCTGAAACTGTCGGTAAAGACAGAACTACTGTTGCAAATTCAATTAGATTATTAAAGCTGCCCGAAGAGATTAAGACTTCGCTTGTTAAAGAAGAAATTTCCATGGGGCACGCTAGAGCGCTTATTAATCTGCCGAGCGCGGAATTACAGCTTTATGCGCTGGCAAAAATTAAAGAAGGAAATCTTTCTGTTAGAAAGGTTGAACAGTTAGTAAAGAAATTGCTTATTCCTGAAGAAGAAAGCAAAAAGATAATAAAAAAAACTACAGACAGTTTACATTCCTCAAGTTTAACCGCCGTAGAAGATAAACTGCGCGGAATATTTGGCACAAAAGTCCTTTGCAAACAAAAGCAAGATGGTTCAGGCGAACTTGTACTTGAATTTTACTCTAATGACGAATTGGATCGGTTATTTGAACTTTTTGATTTGATTGAAAAAAATAATTCTTAACATATCGTTTTTTCTTTTTTTCTGCTGTAGTATGGTAAATGCCCAGACAGATACTGTGGGAGTATTACGCGCAATTGAAAATAATTCCGACACGTCTTCAATAAAACAAACTGATACAACTTTTATAATGCAGAAATCTGCATGGGGCGCCGTTTTAAAAAGCGCAATTATACCCGGTTGGGGACAGATTTACAACCAGTCATATTGGAAAGCTCCTATTGTATGGGGTTTTACGGCATGGTTTGTTGGCAATTGGGTTTATAATAATAATAAATATACCACTAATCGCAATTATTATTTAGCAAATCAATATATCCTAAATGATCAAAATGCGTCTTCAGCAAGTAAAAGCGAATTGAGCCGCGCTAAGCGATTCAGAGATTTTTACAGAGATCAAAGAGATTTATTTGCTATATATCTTGGCATTACTTATGTATTAAACCTCGTCGACGCATACGTAGACGCTCACATGTTTGATTTTACAGTTAAGGAAGATTTTTTAACAAATATGCCAATCTATAAAATTAATTTTAAACTGAATTTTTAGCTCGTTGTTCGCATAAAAAACCTTACTATCAAATTATTCAAGGAGTTAAGCATGCTTAAAAAATTTCTATTTTGTACTGTTATAATTTGCTCTGTGTTGTTTATAACAGATACGTATTCTCAGGTTAAGACTAGTTTTGTCCCTGATCTCGGCGGTAAAACTCAGGCTAATGTATCTGCTTCTAAAGTTGCAACGACAAACGAAGGAAGCGTATTACAAAGCAAACCAGAGGATTATCCAACTTTTACAGGCTTTCCGCTTCCAAGCATATATCAGATTTATATACCTAAAACTGGATCGATTGCATGCAATATGGATAGCGACAGCGATCTTGAAATTGTTTATGGATGTGGTCCGAACTTATATGTAGTAAAAAAAGACGGAACTTCAGTTCCTGGCTGGCCGATTAAATATGCAGATAATTGGATTAACCAATGGTCTACAGCTTATGGCGATATTGACGGCGACGGAGAAGGAGAACTTGTTTTAGTTAATGGAGCCGCTCTTGGCGGTAAATTAATAGCCTATAAGAAAAATGGAACCGTAGTTCCAGGATTTCCTATATCTACAATTGGTAAAAATGTAATGGCTCCTATTTTAGCCGATTTAGATAATGACGGCAAAATGGAAATCATTCTTGCAATAAGAAATGGTCAGGCTTTTGTTTACAAAGGCGACGGAACAGTTTATCCTGGCTGGCCTAAATGGATGGATAGATATCCAGCTTCAAATTTAGCTTGCGGAGATATTAATAACGACGGAGCTAAGGAAATAATAGGAGAATCAAAGTATTGTATCTATGTATGGGATAAAAACGGTAATGTTTTGCCAGGATTTCCTTATGGAATTGATTCCCTTTATAGCTCTACTTCATATTCTGCTCCTGTTTTAGCCGATCTTGATAAAAACGGAAAAAAACAGATTATATTCTGTTCTCATTCTGATTCAACAAATGTAAACGCTACTATTTATGTTGTTAATCCTGATGGGACTAATTATCCCGGCTGGCCTAAAAAGAACTTTGGCAAAAACTGGGTTTATGCGCCTGTAACTGTTGCTGATATTGATGGCGATGGTTATCTTGATATTGTTGTGCCTGAGTATGGATCTACTACAGATCCAGAGTCTTATATCTTTGGGTTTAAAAGAGATGGAACGCCGCTTTCGGGCTTTCCTAAAGGCCCTTATTTTGGAATGGCAAACCAGATTACAGTTGCTGATATCGATAACGATGGCAAGTATGAACTTATAGCCGATCAAAATGTTCAGTTTAGCGACGATTCTGGCGAATATATTGCCGTTAAATTAGACGGAACAAGTCTTGCTAACTGGCCGTTAAAAGTAGCTCTTAATACAAGCTTTCAACAGCCTATACTTACTGATTTGAACGGCGACGGCAATCTTGATATTGTTGGAAGCAGCTTTGAATATACTGCTACAAATCGCACAAATTTATATGCATGGAATACTGGATTAAAATATAATGCATCAAAGATAATTAATCCTACATATCAGTTCAACCTTCAACATGACGGCAACTATGTAACTCCTACTACTGTTCCGGTTGAGCTTTCATCTTTTAACGCAAGTTATTCTAACGGTAGCGTTCTTGTTAAGTGGGCGACCGCTACTGAAACTAATAACTCGTTTTTTGAACTATTTAGAAACGACGTTAAAGTTACTTCAATCAACGGAAAGGGAACTACGTCTGAAAAAAGCTATTACAGCTTTACTGATAAAAATGTATCGGCTGGTCAGTATACTTATAAATTAGTGCAGCATGATCTTGATGGAACAAAGAAAACAGTTGGCGAAGTTAAAGTATCGGCTTCTAACGGCCCTGCATCATTTTCGTTAAAGCAGAATTTCCCAAATCCATTTAACCCAAGCACTTCAATTACTTATAACTTATCGTCAGATAGCAAAGTTAAACTTACAGTTTATAATGTTATAGGACAAAGCGTTAAAGAATTAGTCAATAGAAATGAAACTGCAGGAACTCATCAGGTAGTTTTTGACGCTTCTAACTTGCCTTCAGGCGTTTATACATACTCTATTGCAGTTGTATCAAACGACGGCGCAAGCTTATTTTCTCAAAGCAAGAAAATGATTTTGATGAAGTAGTTCTTCAGCTTATTAAACAGGGAATGGGTTATTCCGTTCCCTGTTCTTTTTTGCTTTTCTTTTCCATCAATCCAAAACTGTATTGTTTTGAATAAAGATACTAGGTTCGCAGAAGCCTGGATTGCTTGTAAATTAATTCAATCTAAATTTTAATACTATTGACGCCTGCAAAGTTTGTATTTTCCAGTCTACGTCAGATTGCACATTTGTAGCTCCATATCCAAAAGTTAACTGCGGAGTAAGAGATACATCTCGGCTTATTGGCACGTCGCAACCTGCGCCAAATTTCAATTCAAAGCGGGCCAACAAGTTATTCAAAGTCGTTTTTGTTTTTGTTTGATTTCCTGAAGGAAGAGTTTCTGTGATTTCTTCTGTTGCGTCTTCATTAAAACCAATGCTCGGTCCAAAGACAAAATAAAACCCGGATCTTGGAATAGCTATTTTAAGCAATGGTTCAATTGAAAAATAAGCTATATTCTCTGTTACGTCTTCAGACACATCCATATCTAAATATGAAATTGTTCTGGTATTGGTTGCGCTTCTATTATCATAGAACATTAAGTTTATGATTAATCCTATGTTTGGGTTAAACTGCATGTCTAACTGTCCGCCTGCTACTAGTCCAAAACCTGTTAATTGATCGCTAACGTCAGATCCTGAATGAGTGTTATAATTAAAACCAATAACTGGCCCTAACGACATTTTGGTTTGCGCAAAAGAAGTTTTGTTTATGCATAATAATGCAATTAACATAACAAGGGATATTGAATATATCCTTTTCATAGTATCGCCTTTTGAAATATTGTAATGAAATAATGACACTTAATAATATTACTTTATAACAGGCGAATAGCAAATAAAAGAGGAAAAGATATTATTTAAATTGTCATCTTACATGGAACTAAAAAGCAAGAAATATTATTCCACAATAATGCAAGATTATACAAACCAAATCTAAAATCAATAATAAATATCCCAAAACAATACCATATCCTTGACTTTCCTAAAATATGATTATAAGTTGCATTAGGTAATTTGTAAAGATGAAGTAACTTGCTAGCATGAAAATATTTCAGGCAAAAAAAACGTTTTGAACATAAAAACATATTGTAAAACGCTGCTTTTTTTATCTGAAAGCCTATCGTTGTAGTTTATTTAAAGCCCTTCCCCCAAAAAGAAGGTCCTTTTTTGTCACGTTAATTTTCAAAAGAACATCTGCATAGTTTATGAAATAATGTTATATATAATTCAATAATTTCACTACTAAAAAAAAGGATTATCTGTGAAAAAAATAACTATACTTTCTGCTTCATTTGTCTTTCTTTTTATTGTCGCTTTGTGCGCTCAAGATCGCACTGTAACATTTAATAAAAAGATAACTTCTTCTGTGCAAAAACCAGACGATATCAATTTAATAAGATCAATTTTACCAGGCGATAATAGCAGCACTTCAGTAGGGAAGGCGCCTCAGGGATATTACCGCTATACAAGAACTGTTTATATTATATCAGCTGCTGAATTAGCGGCTGCAGGCGTGCCCAAAGGCGTAACGTTTACGTCGTTGGGATTTAATTATGTTTTAGCGCAAAAAGTTGCAACTACAGGCTTAGTAAAAATATATCTGCAAAACTCTACCGATGCAGCTTTTGCAAAAACTAATATGATCTGGTCCGATAGCGTTAGCGGTATTATTGATAATATGACTTTAGTGCATAACGATTCAGTAACAATACCAGCGGCTACAGGTCCGCTGGACATAACTCTTTCTAAAGGTAAAGCCTTTACTTATACTGGCGGCGCTCTTTATGTCGCTTTTGATTATCAGAATGCTTCGGGAACAAAATCGCCTTCTGTAAATTCTGCTTCATGTACTTCTGTATTAGTTGGCGGAGGAAACGGTTTGCGCAATGCATATTCTTCAACTGTTCTTCCTACGGCTTTAAATTACACTTCGGTTTTAAGACCCGAAACAAGAGCTAAATGGATTACTGGAATTAATAACGACGCTAAAGTGGCTTATTTTTATTCTTATGGAGAACTTCCAGTTAATGGTTTAGCTGTTGGCAATCCTTTTTCAGCCGTTATTGTAAATAATGGAGATACTACTTTAACAAACTTAAATGTTACTTTAAGCGTAACCGGAGCAAATACATATACAAATACGCAGGTTATTCCTTCATTAACTGAAGGCTCTTCAGCGACGGTTTCATTTGCAGCATTTTCTCCTACAGCTGTAGGGGCTAATACTGTTACTATTTCCGTCCCTTCAGACGGAGACAATACAAATAATTCGCTTTCATCCAGCTTAACTACAACCAGCGGAACTATTGGATATTTGGACAATTCTAGTTTAACAGGCAGTCTCGGGCTTGGAGCGGCTAATGCCGGTATATTCCTTGCACGGTATTATGTGACTGGAAGCGCTACAATAAAGTCTACTGGCGTTATAATAGGAGCTAGTTCTGCAAATGTAGGGCAAAGTGTTTATGGAGTTTTGGTCGATACATCGGGAGTTATTCTTGATTCTTCCTCTTATCACACCATTCTTGCTACAGATTTAGGCGCGACAGTTACTTTTAATTTCCCAAACGCTAAAAAAGTTTCAAACCAGTATATTTTTGTCGGTTTAGCTGAGCCTAAAAGTAATAATGGCGCTGATTTTTACCCGCTTGGTATTCAATCCGAAAGCCCTACCAGAGCCAACGCTTATTATTATACCGATATAACTGGCGGAGTTCCTGCAAATGTTACTACATACAATCGATTTCCAATAGAAGCTAGTTTTGCCGTTCAAACTACTCCTGTCGAATTGACTTCTTTTACGTCAAATGCTAAAAATGGCATTGTAACTTTAAAATGGAGCACGGCTACTGAAACAAATAATTCAGGTTATGATATTGAAAGAAGCATTGCCGCTAATACATGGGTAAAAGTTGGTTCTGTTAATGGTAATAATACTACTTCTAAAATCAGTAATTATAGCTTTGTAGACGACGCTTCTAAATTAGGAGCCGTATCTATAAATTATAGAATTAAACAAATTGATCTAGATGGTTCGTCAAAGTATTATTACTTATCTTCGGCAGTTCAAATCAGCGCTCCAAAATCTTTTGAACTTTCGCAGAATTATCCTAACCCGTTTAATCCAAATACTTCTATCCGTTATAACATTCCTAAAGATAGTAAAGTTAAAATTGAAGTATATGACGCTTTGGGAAGAACTGTAGCTTCTTTAGTTAACGAATATAAATCGGCTGGTTCCTATTCAGTAAATTTCGACGCTTCATCATTAGCAAGCGGAGTTTACCTTTATAAGATTTCGGCTGGCGACTTTACAGCTACAAAGAAAATGAATTTATTAAAATAAAATTATTCTTTTCAGGATTTACCAGCCGCAGATTTTTAGTTTTGATAAACTCAGAGCTTGAATCTGCGGCTTTTTTATAATAGGCTTATTGTTATTACATGCAAAAATGTCGAATAAACAATAAATATTTGATAAAATGATATTTCTTGTTGGTTGAGAAAAATATTCTTATTATTTTATTAATAAGTCATAAAACAAATTAATTCAAAAAAAATGAAAGGATTTCCCATGAAAAAAGTTCTTCAATTAAGCGGAGCATTATTTCTATTTAGTCTGCTTTGTCTTGGATCGGGATATGCTCAGCAGTTAAAAAATAATGACGCAACCAGGTTTTATGTAAATGTTATTTATGGGGATGCAAAAATGGTTAGTCCGGTAAGTTATGCTTCGGCTACGCTCGGAGCGCCAGGCGATTTAAATATAATAAAAAGTCGCGTGCCAAATGTGGAAAGAGTAGCAGAAGGAACTATGGACGACAATGGCATTTGGTGGGGAGTATATGGTATTTTTGGAGTTAAAAAGGGGATTTCAGGCTTTAATGGAAGATATATATTAAAAATTGACAAAAAAACAGGAAATGTCCTCGATTCAGTTTTAACCCCTGATTATAGTGATGGAGTAGATACATATTCTCAACTCTGCGTTGGAATTGCTTATAACCCTGCGGATAAATTAATTTATTTCCTGACTGTAGGAGAAGGTGCCGGCCGTCCTGCTTTGAGCAAAAGCGGTAATTCCATTTCCAAAATTGAAAGTTCGAATATCTATAACTTTTATTCATTAAATCCTAACAACTTGTCCGATATACGTCTGGTAAAATCTTTTGGCTCTCTTGGAGCGATAGGGTTAGCGTGCACAAATGATGGAACATTTTTTACTGCAACCAGCTCCCCTGATGATACCTTATATATAGCTAAATTTACTACTGGTTCTAAAGCTCTTGAGTTACTTAACGTAAAGATAGATGAAGAGAATACCAGCCTCGATTTAATTGATTTAGAAACAGATCGGAATACTAATAAAGTTTATATGTTATATACGGCAGATTCTACTGTAAACAAAGCTGCTAGTAAACTGGCTATAGCATCTCGCGTTTATACAAAATTAAAATTAGTTGATCAATCTACAGGGCAAACTCAAACGGTCTATACTTTTGAAAAGAATAAAGCAGCTTGTGGATTAGCCTTCGATTATACGCCGGTAGTAGCAGGCAACGGTAAATTATCAATAACGGCTCCTAATGGGAACGAAAAAATAAAAGGCGGCTCATATTATAATATCAACTGGCGTAAAACAGGCGGAATAGTATATGGCACAATACAGATTGAATATTCACTAGACGGCGGCGTAACATGGGTGAAAATAAATAAAACTCCAATAGCCGGACTAACCAGATATAGCTGGTCTGTTCCAAAAGTAAACTCTACAAATTGTTTAGTCAGAGTAAGCAATTATACAACGCACCAGGTATTTGACGTAAGCGATAAAGCCTTTACAATAACCACAACAACAGGCGTAAAGAATTATCCAA